>Ga0214472_10000233_pt1 | contig 73617 bp, 64 predicted proteins | sample RVTome_6_FD_207662 | JGI IMG/M metagenome (GOLD analysis project Ga0214472, IMG submission 207662) | Soil microbial communities from uranium-contaminated site in the Upper Colorado River Basin, Wyoming, United States - RVT140D175 | ecosystem: Environmental > Terrestrial > Soil > Contaminated >...
GAACAGCGCCGTCTGCGGATGATCGGGACCACGCATTGCGCGCACTCGCTGTTGAGGTCGCGCCAAGATAGGAGAATCTCGCAATTCCGCCATACCCAATGCATGACTTTTTCAGCGACCTGCTAGGATGGACGGGACCTTGCCGCCCGCCATCCGGAGATGCATCGAGCACTGCCCGCGGCCATGGATCGTCATCTCCTGAAAGAGGTGCATCAACGTTATGACCGCACGCCTGGGAGTCCCTTGCAGCAGGCGAGTCCGGTGGGCACCCGGCGCTAGCGGGCATCCACCGCCCGATACGCATCGATGACGGCGCGCTCCCCGTCCCTCCCACCGGTCGCGTTGCCATGCTCCATGCCCAGCACGCCCACGTAGCCCTTGTCGTGGATGTGCTGGAACACGTGGCGGAAGTTGACCTCACCGGTGCCGGGCTCACGCCGGCCGGGATTATCGCCGATCTGGAAGTACGCGATCTCACTCCACGCGGCGTCCATGTTCGGAATCAGATTCCCTTCCTGCACTTGCTGGTGATACAGATCGTCGAGGATCTTGCAGGACGGACTGTTCACCGCGCGGCAGATCTCGTACGCCTGGCCGATCTTCGTCAAGAACAGTCCCGGATGGTTCCGGAAGTTCAATGGCTCCAGCACCATCGTGAGTCCGTGCGGCTCCAGGATTTCGGAGGCCCGTCGGAGCGATTCGACGACGTGGGCCGTTTGATACGCAAGCTCCTGCCGGAGATCGACGTGGCCCGGCACCACGGTCATCCACGTCGCGTTCACGCGCTTCGCGACGTCGACCGATGCTCGGATCTCCCGGAGAAACTGCTCGCGCGCGTCGTCCGCGCCCGAGGTCAGGCTGGGTTCGCGCCAGGAAATCGTGTGCGCGACGAACACGCCCATGCGCATGCCGTGCCGCTCAAGCTCGGCGCCGATACGCTCCTGTAGCTCCACCGGCCGGCCGGCCATCTCGTTGTCCTCGAACGCCGTGAAGCCCTCATCGGCCATGAAGCGGACTTGATCGATGGGGTCCGAGCCCGCGTGCTGCGCGAACATGCCGAGGTGTGGTGCAAACTGCAGGCGAAACGGTGCGCCCCGGACCGCGGTCCCCCGCGTGGGCCGGAACGCCGCGCGCTCAGGGTCCGGGCGAGCGACGAGCGCGGCCCCGCTCAGCAGGCCCGCTCCAACGAATGTGCGACGACCGATCATCCTCCCACCGTCCTTTCGAGCTTCGTCACTCCCGGGATGGCGACGGGTGCGACCGCCATCGCGCCAAACTGCACCTGCTCCGGTACCAACGACTGATTGGCGTTGAGCAGTTCATCCCACGTGATCGCCGCTCCCGTGTACGCGGCTTCGCGCCCCATGATGGCGGTCAGCGTGCTCTCCGCCACTTGCCGGCCTTCATTGAGTGGCGCGCCGGCTCGAATGCTCGCCACGAGATCCGTGTGCTCCTGCTGGTACGGACTCATCGGCGACCGCTCCGCCTCGTAGCGCCACGATGATCCGGAGGCGATCCAGCGCGCCGGATTCGCCGTGCCGCTCGTGCCGACGAGATGTTCGGAGACGTTGCTCCCCGTGCCGTCGATCTGCCGACACATGCTCATGACGTGCACGCCGTCGGGGTATTCGTAATCGATCGCGAAATGATCGAAGATGTGGCCATAGGCGGGATCCGTCCGCCACTGCCTCCCGCCGACCCCCACCGCGCGCACCGGATGAGCCTGGAGCGCCCAGTTGGCGACATCCAAGTTGTGGATGTGCTGTTCCACGATGTGGTCACCCGACAGCCACGTGAAATAGAGCCAGTTGCGCAGCTGCCACTCGACGTCCGACCACTCCGCTTGGCGCTCGTGCATCCACAACCCGCCCTGGTTCCAGTAGACCTGCGCGCCAACGATCTCGCCAATGGCACCCTCGTGGACTCGACGCATGATCTCCAGATACCCCGCGTCGTGTCGGCGTTGTGTCCCGGCAACGATCGCGAGTCCGCGTGCATCGGCGCGATCGGACGACGCGATGATCGACCGAACACCCGTCGGGTCCACCGCGACCGGCTTCTCCATGAAAATGTGCTTGCCGGCGTTCACCGCAGCCGCGACGTGCAGCGGGCGAAACGCCGGTGGCGTGGCGATCAGCACCATGTCGATCCCGGCGCCCAGCACTCCCTGGTACGCGTCGAACCCCGTAAACGTGCGATCATTAGCGACGTTGATTCTGGCGCCGAGCGCGGTGTCCTCGGCGGCGAGTTCGGCCAGGGAGGCGCGGCACCGCTCTATCCTGTCCGAGAACACGTCCCCCAACGCGACGAGTTCGACCCCGTCGCTGCCGCGCAGACAATCGCGCGCAGCACCGGTTCCCCGTCCTCCACACCCGATCAACCCAATGCGCAGGGTGTCACTGCCGGATGCCCACAGGCGCTCGGCGGGCAGCATCATCGCCGCGGTCACCGCCGCCGAGGTACCCAGAAACCTCCGACGACTCCATCCGGAGGCAGCGTTATGTCCCGTCATCGGCTCATCTCCTCATCACGAAGTGGTCGCGACTCAACGTTCCCGCACGATCCGAATCCCGACGAAGGGGCCGTCGGACAGCCACCACGTACTCTTCGGGATCTGCGGATCCGTTTCGTTCCATCTGGAATTCTGCTTCGCGCGCGCCTCTGGCGTGAGTCCCGCGTCGCGATACGATCCTCCCCTGACGATCCGGGCGCCATCGAGGGACTGCACCCACTCGGCGACGTTGCCGAGCAGGTCGAACAGCCCCAACGCGTCGGCCACCCGTGTGCCGACGGGGTGCGTCCGGCCGTCAGCGTTGTCTGCGCCCCACGAACGGTCGCCCACGCCTTCGGCGGATACCGCTCTGCTCGGGTACGCCAGGGCGGCGGCGTGCGCCCATTCGGCTTCCGTCGGCAGGCGATACCGGCGGCCGGTCTTGGCGGACAACCACACGCAGTAGGCCTTGGCGGCTTCCCGGGTCACGCTCATGGCCGGATAGCCACGGTGGCCAAACCCCCAATCCGGCGCTCCGTAGGGCCGGCTGGGCCGCGCAACGGCGTCCGCGCCCGGCGGCTGGGCCGCGCGCTGATCCAGGCGAAACGCGAACACGTCGTACGCGTCCCACGTCACCTCCGTGCGGCCGATCAGGAAGGGCGCGACCTCAACTGTCACCATCCGCCCGGCCGAATCGACGCTGACCTGGCCGCCGGGAACCGCCACGAGCTCGAAGGTCACCAGCGTTCCTGGTATCGAGTCCACGGAGATCGCGTGCTGCGCGTGCGCCGCGCCGGCGCCGAGCGCGATCGCACTCGTGACCGCCCCCGCCCAGCCGGTCAGTTGCCCACGAGCCGCTCTCCGCGCCACCATTCGTCGATGCCACACTCCCAGAAGGTCATCCCGCCCACCGCACCAAGAGGGTCCCGTCACACGCGGGTCGGATCCCGGCCCTTGATCCACGCGATGATGCTGGCACTTGGGGTCGGGTTTGGCAACCGTGCCGCGTGGGGGCAGGTCGTCCGGTACGAGTTCGTCGAACTGCACATGGGCGTCGCGGTGCGCCTGGTGACGTACATGAACAATGAGGGGGCGGCACGTACGGCCGCCCATGCCGCGTTCAACAGGATCGGCGCCCTCGAGGACGTGCTGAGCGACTACCGGCCGACCAGTGAGTTGCGCCGCCTCTCGAGCGCGTCGGAAGTCCCGACCGCTGTGAGCCGGGTGCTCGCGGACGTCCTGGGGCAGGCCCGCACGATTGCCGAATGGTCTGACGGGGCATTCGACCCCACCGCAGGGACCCTCACCGCACTGTGGCGAGAGGCTCGCGCCAACGGCGTGCTTCCGACGCAGCGGGCCATCGATGAGGCTCGCGGGGCCGTGGGGTGGCGACATCTCACGGTGGATACGACAGCCCGCACCGTGGTGCTCGGCCGCCCCGGCATGCGCCTCGATTTGGGAGGGATCGCCAAGGGATACGTGCTCGACGCGGCACTCCGAACCATGAGTGCCCACGGAGCCACACGGGTATTGATTCAAGCCGGCGGCGATCTGGTGGTGGGTGACGCGCCGCCCGGGCGGTCGGGGTGGCGGGTTGCGACCGGGATCGATCACCCGGTACTCCGAGCCCGGGCCAGCGCGTTGGTGCGATCCGCGCTCGCCGTCTCCGGAGACGCGGAACAGTACCTCGAGGTGGACGGTGTGCGCTACTCGCACACCATCGATCCGCGAACCGGCTGGGGCGTGCGCGACGGGGCGCGGGCCGTAGTGGTGGCGCCAACCGGCGCGCTGGCCGACGGCGTGGCCACGGCGATCGCCGTGATGGGGATGGTCCCGCCGGATCTGCCGCCGGGAACGCTCGCCGCCATCACCACCGATTCCCTCGACCTGGAGCCAAAGCCACATCGTCTTTGACGCCGGGTACCGCCGTTCCACGGACCCCGCACCCGACGTCAAAAACCGAAGTGCACACCTCCGCTCAGGAGAAGCGGCTGCCGCTTGAGATCCGTGATCGTCCCTCCGAGGTCACCGGCGGCGATGGCGGGGAGTGCCTGCCAGTCCACGGCTAGGTGCGCGCCAAGACCGACCAGCAGTTTGACATCGAGACCCGCCGAAAGCCCCACGTGGTTCCGCCAGGTACTGGCGCCGTCAGCGGACAGACGCTGGATGGTGAACCGCGGCGCGACCCAGGGCTCTACCGTGGCAACCACGAGCGGCAGGCTCAGCCCGATCCCTGCGCTGACTGGGATGTCGGCGGTCCGCAGCACGTCTCCTAAGGAGCTGTTGCGTGTGAACCCTGCACCCGCCTGCACCGCCACGTTCACGAAACCCACCTTGGCGACGCGATAGCCCACCGAGCCCATGAACGTGGGCTCCGTGGTCCCGAAATCCACGAGACCGACACCCGCACCGAACAGGAACTTGCCGAATCCGAGATTGGCGCGGGCCGCGAACGCCAGATCCTTGCCCGACTCGTCGTTCAGGCCCACCGAGACATCTCCCCCGACCGCGATCCCGCTCGCCGACGGGTTGGCATACACGGGTACGTTCGCGAGCTGCGCGCGGAGGGGTCCGGCGCTCAGGGCGAGCACGAGCGGGCCGACGTACGAGAGAGGTCCATGCGACATGGTCAATTCCTGCGAAGCGTTCGAACCCACGCGAGGCGGCGGACTGCCCCCCGCCTGACCGTCGTAGTATATCCCTCTCGGGAGCCGGAGCGCAGTGCGGCGGCTCGACGCGATCCAGGGTAGTCCGCAACCGACGACTCAGCGTACATTAGTGCTCACATGACTCGCCTGCAACGACTCGTCATCCTCGTCGCCCTCACCATGACGGCGATGCTGGTCATGCTCCCTCCGTGGCGATACACCCTGCAGAGCTACGAGCCCAGCGGGGGCATGACCACCGAGTACGTCACCGAGTATGCGCCCCTGTGGCACCCTCCGGCGACGGGGTCACGCGTGCTGATCGGCACCGCCGACATGAGTGGCGCCCGTTCGATGATCGAACGGCCCCACGTGGACATCGTGACCGTGCTGCTCTACCTGGCGGCACTGTGGTCCGTCGCGGGCGCGGTGCTCTTCGCCATGGGCGGAGCCCGGACCAGGCCGTTCCCGAACGACGCCCCGCCCCCTGCCGCCTCACCCTGAAGGAGCCGCTCGTGCTGCTTGCCGTGACACTCCTCGGTGCGATCGGTCTGTCCGGTCCGAGCGTTTGCGCCGTCGCCGACTCAGCCGCCAGGGCCACCGCTCCCGATTATGAGGCGCTGTATCGCGGGGGGCGGACCTACGTGGAGTTCCGGGACGCCGCCACGCAACGCCGGCAAGCCTGGCGGGATCACTATGCGCGCGCCGTGGTGGGGGACGCGGCGCTCTCGCGGGTCCACGCGGCGCCGGGCGCCTGGTTGCTGCTGGTGGTGGCGGAGGACTGGTGCGGCGACTCGGCGAACACGATCCCCTATCTGGCCAAGCTCGCGGATCTGGCGGACAACCTGGAACTGCGGATCATCAACTCACGCGTCGGGCGGCAGATCATGGAGTCGCACCGCACACCCGACGGGCGAGCGGCGACGCCGACGGTGCTCCTGCTCGACGAGCGCTTCAAGGCCGTGGGGTGCTTCATCGAACGTCCGGGCCGGCTCCAGGCCTGGTTTCTCGAAAATCCCGACCGGCTCGACGATGACGAGCTGTATCGGAAGAAATACGAGTGGTATGCGCAGGATGCCGGGGCCGCAACGATCAACGACGCCGTGGCGATGATCGAAGCCGCCGCGAGCGGGCACCCGTCCTGTGGCGGCTGAGCCCACACACCCGGTGGGGCGACGTCGCCGAACGGCCTTCCACGGAATCGCGCTTGGCGCGCTCGTGTCCGTGATGGGAACACGCCCGGTGGTCTCGCAGGTGGTGATCGATCCGCCTCGAATCGAACCGACCGCGTGGACGCGAATCTCGTTTGGCGTCATCAACACCGGCACGAGCCCATGGACCGTCGTGCGCGTGACCGTGCCCGACGCGATCGCCGTGCTCGGCGTCGACGCACCACCCGGTTGGAAGGCTGCCTGGCTGCCTGCCACCGACTCGACACCGCAGACCATCACGTGGTCCGGCGGGGCCGTGCACCGAGCGGGGTTGGGAACGTTCGTGTTCCTCGGGCGCGTAGGTGCCGACGTTCCGCGCCGCGAGCTGCGGTTCCCGGTGGAACTGACGGATGCGTCCGGCACGGTCCGCGAGTTGCGCCGCGGGGGTGACGGCATCGAGCCGCGGATGCTCATCGCGGGAACGACGCAGATATCACCGTGGGCGGCGTTTGCGCTCGCCGGCGCCGCGTTTGGCCTGGCAGTCCTGGCGCTGGTGTTTGTGGTGGGCGGCAAGCGGTGACCTGACGGGCGGGGCTCGGCGCCCGCCGGCGCGCACCCGAGCGCGGAGTCCTCAGCCCGCGACTCACAACGCGGGCGGGCGTGGGTTTCCGGTGGCTGCGACTCCGACAATTCGAGTCCCGGCTTGAACGCCGGGCGAACCGCTATTGCGCCCTCCACATCTGTAGCAGCCCCTTGAACTTGCGACGGAACTCCGCCGGATCCTGCGCGATGGTCGCCATCGTGAACCGGGGGAGCAGATCATCGTACAACTGAGTCATGCGTTCCACCGTGACCCAGCCGTGCCGCAAGTACCGGAGCGCCGTGTGGTAGTCAGGCTCGTCCCCGCGCACTATGCCACGACACACCACACTATACGGATCGTAGTGCAACACCTCGAATCTGCCCCCAGGGGTTTGCCACACGCGCCCCGTGGGCCGGTGTCGGTCGTGGACCCCGTCGGGGAGCGGCACGACGTCCGCCGGCGACTCGAACACCGCGGGAATCTCGTGGCGCGCCGCCACGGCGCGCACGGCGTCCGCCACCGCTATCCCCCGCGCATCGGACTCGGTGGCCAGCACGATTGACTGCACCCAGGGATGCCATCCCTCCAGCACCTGCGACGTGTCGCCGAGCACGTAGACGCGCCCTTCGTGAGGACACGCCCTTGGGAGATCCGCGAGCATGGCCTTCAGCTCGGCCGGACCGATGAGCCTGCGCGAGCTCACGGATGGCTACTTGTGGCGCCGCTTGGGGGTCTTGTCATGCCAGTCATGAACCCAGAACGTGTAGGCGTACGGGAACATGGTCTGCACGACGTGAAACGGCTCGTACTCGAACAGGCGCCGCATCGCCCACGAGAACCGGTAGCGCGGATCGTCCGGTGTCACGATTTCGACGACGCAGTCGACCTGAAAGCTCAGAAACACCGGTGCGTTCCCGGTCCACAGCACGGACGCGAACGGTCGCTGCGTCAGATTCCTGAACGTGGCCCCCTCGAAAATCTCCAGGAGGCCAAGACGGCGCCAATCGACGTGTTCCGGGTGGGCGTAGAACTGGCGCGCGGCGCCAACGCGTAGGGCCCGTGTTTCGTCCACGGCGTGCGGGGGCAGCGCGCTGATCCGCTGCACCGCGTCTTCGACCACGCCGAGATAATGCTCCAAGTACTCGTCCTTCGGCGTGAACCCCACACCCTTGTTGGCGAGGTTCGGAACATCGCTCCCGTCTTCCCAGGTGCCGACCACCGGCAGATGCCCGGCGTTGAAGGCGACGTACTCATCCCGCTCGATGGCGTCGTATACGCCACGCTTATACTCGAGCTGCCACTGCACGAACTTCTCGGGGAGCTCCTTCACCTCGAAGCGTCGTTCGGGAGCGCCGTCTTCGGATATCACCGCCACGCCTTCGCGCAGTTGAACGCGTCGTACCAAGGCAGACGTGTCTATCGCAGTCATCGATCTCCTATTCGGTCGTGGAGTTGTTCTGCTGACGCTGGCGCCGCCTGGTCCACCACCAGAGGCCGACGACGACCCCGCCGACGATCACCGGGGTGAACGCGAACATCGCCCCCACCCAGAACATGCTGGTGGAGAGCGCGTCATTCATCCGTGGAGAAAACGATCGAGGTTCTTCAGGTAGTACCCCAGTCCGCCGCCCGCCACCGCGAAGGAGATGCCGAGCACCACCGGGAGGAGCCCCCCGTCGCGGGAGGACAGGAGCATCCAAGCGGCAAAGCCCAGGCAAAAGACGATGGCCGTCCCGATCAGAAAGCGGTGGAAGATGATCATCTGGACTTCCTCAGCGGACGAATTCGGTCAGCACGGCGATCACGATGATGACGGTGAGCGGCAGCGGCGCAAGGACGAAGATGCGCAGGCGGAACTTCTCGAAACGGAGGTGCATGAAATACAGCGCCACGAGAAGCGCCTTCCACAACGCCATACCGAGCAGCAGCAGGATCAAGAGGTTCTTGGACCATGGGAGGAAGGCGACACCGACCTCCGTCACCGTCAGCACGAACAGGAATCCCCATACCGCCCAGTAATTCGGATGCTGGAATTCGTGAGAATCGGTCATGCCCGCGCCTCAGATCAGATAGACGATGGTAAAGAGAATGATCCACACGAGGTCTACGAAATGCCAATACAGCCCGACGACTTCGATCCCGCGGTGATCGGCCTGCGTGTATCCGCCGCGGAACGCCTTGATGGTGACGAAGCTCATACAGATCACACCGCACGTCACGTGAAAGCCGTGGAATCCCGTCATCGTGTAGAACGACGACCCGTACACCCCCGCGACCCCGGGATCCGCTACGCCCAACCCCAGCTGCCCGGCCTCCGCCAGCTCCGCGAGGTGGCTTCCCGGACGAATGCCCGACGGCAGAAATCCCTCGTGGATCAAGTGGGTGTACTCGTACACCTGCACGCCCACGAACGCCGCGCCGATGATGGTCGTGGCGAGCAGATAGTACTTCATCTTTTGCATCTCGCCGTCGTGCGCGGCCGCGAACGCCTTGACCATGGTGACGGAACTGCAGATGAGCAGAAAGGTGTTCACGGCCGTAACCGGGACGTTCAGCACCTGGCCCGGTGCGCCGAAGGCGCCGGGATTGGCGAATCGCAGGATGATGTATGATCCAATGAGCGCGGTAAAGAACATCACCTCGGATCCCAGGAACACCCACATCCCGAGCTTCTCGTTGTAGACGCCCGCACCGAGTTCACGATTCGCCGGCGTGGTCATCACAGCCGCATGTGCCATGTGATCCTCCTCAGCCGGCGGCCGGCGTGTCGGCCGACCCAACGGTACCGTCGAGCTTGCGATTCTGCGGCAAGAAATCCTCCTCGACCAACGGTGAGCTGAACTCGTAGGGCGCGTGGTAGACGTTGGGCACCGTCGCGAAGTTGCCGTGCGGTGGCGGTGACGGCACGGTCCACTCGAGTCCGTTGTCGTCCCACGGGTTGGCCGACGCCTTGGCGCCCGTGAACCATGAGATCACGAAGTTGAGAATGAAGATGAACTGCGACCCAAACAGCACCAACGCCCCGATCGTGATCAGCGTGTTCGTACCCTGCAGCGGCTGCAGAAACTCATACTGGTTCGGGTCATAGATGCGTCGCATGTGACCCTGCGCGCCGATCGTGTGCATCGGGAAGAACGTTACGTTGAACGCGATCAGCGTCAGGATCCAGTGCACCTTACCCCAAAACGGATCCATCAACCGGCCGAACATTTTCGGGTACCAAAACGTCACGGCAGCGTAGATAGCGAAGAGACTGCCGCCGAACAGTACGTAGTGAATGTGCGCGACGATGAAGTACGTGTCGTGGATGTAGATGTCCACGGGGGTCGAGGCCATGAACACGCCCGACAGTCCACCGATGACGAACATGGAGACGAACGTAATCGCGTGCAGCATCGGAACATGGAAATTCAACTGTCCCCGCCACATGGTGCCCATCCAGTTGAACGTTTTGATGGCCGACGGCACGGCGATGAGCAGCGTGGAGATCATGAACGTCATGCCGAGCGATGGGTTCATGCCGCTCTGGAACATGTGGTGACCCCACACGATCCATCCGAGGAACGCGATCGCGATGATCGCGTACACCATCGAGTGGTAGCCGAAGATCGGCTTGCGTGATCCGTTGGCAATGATGTCCGATACCACTCCCATGGCCGGGAGAATCAGGATGTAGACCTCGGGGTGGCCGAAATACCAGAACAGATGCTGCCACAGCAGCGGTTGTCCCCCGCCGGTTGCATCGAAGAAATGGGTGCCGATCGTCTGATCGAAGAACAGCATGATGGCCGCGCCCGACAGAATCGGGATCGCGAGCAACACGAGGATGGCCGTGACGAACAACGCCCAGATCGATAGGGGGAGGCGGAACCACCCCATGCCCGGAGCTCGGAGGTTGACAACCGTCGTGATGTAGTTGGTCGCTCCGAGAATGGACGAGAGGCCGAGCATGGCGAGACTGAGGAGCCAGATCTGCTGGCCGGTGTACACGCCCGAGTATTCGCCGATCGCGGACAGCGGCGCATACGACGTCCACCCGGCGGCCGCATGTCCGCCCTCGACAAAGAACCCCGCCATCATCAGGATTCCCGCCGGCACCGCGATCCAGAAGGACCACATGTTGAGCCGGGGAAACGCCATGTCCGGCGCCCCGATCTTCAACGGGATTAGGAAGTTCCCGAACACACCGACCAAGAGCGGCATCACGGCGAAGAACACCATGAGGGTGCCATGCATCGTGACCAGGGAGTTGTAGAACTCCGGAAGCACGATCCCGCCGGGAGCCATGGTTTCCGGGAGCAACGCGCCCCCGGGGAATGCCTCGCCCGGGAACCCAAGCTGCCAGCGGATCATCATCGCGGCAAACCCGCCAATACCCAGAAAGATCAAACTCATCAGCAGAAACTGAATGCCGATGATTTTGTGATCCGTGGAGAAGATGTACTTCCGGATGAAGCTCAACTCGTGCGCGTCGCCGTGGTGCCCGGCCGCGTCGTGTGCAAGCGCTGCAGTCGCCATCGCGCGGCCTCCTATTGAGCCTGGGCGGCCAGCGCCTGCGCCGCCACCCACGCGTTGAAGTCCTCGGCGGAATGCACCGTCACCGTCGCTCCCATGCGATAGTGTCCGAGCCCGCACAGTTCGGCGCAGGCGATCTCGAACTCACCCGTCTCGGTCGCTTCGAACCACACCTGGGTCACCATGCCCGGGACGACGTCCTGCTTGACACGGAATGCCGGGACGAAGAACGAGTGAATGACATCCTCCGATCGCATGCGAATCCACACGGGTCGGTTGACGGGAACGTGGAGCTGGTTGCGCACCGTGATGTCATCGGAGGTATCGAGCTGCCCGTCAGCGCCGGGGTGCGTGAAGTGCCACTCGAACTGCTGCGCGTGCAGGCCGTACGCCAGCGCGTCATCCGGAACGCTGTGCCGGCCCTTCACGTCGTTCCAGACACCGGCGCTCATGATGCCGAGCGCGACCACGGTCACCGCCGGGATGGCGGTCCAAATGACCTCGGCCCGCATGTTGCCATGCGTGTACTCGGCGCGCCCGCCGGGACGCGCCCGATACCTCACGACGAACCACAGGATCCCGACCTCGACGATCACGAACGCGATGCCCGTGATGACGAGGATCAGGTAGTAGAGGAAGTCGATGTCGCCGGCGTACGTCGACGCCGAGGGAGGCAACAACCAGCCCATATGCGCGCTCCTCAGTTGCTGCGGAAAGTGAAATCGGCAGCAGCTTTACCGCCGTCGGCCACTTCGACCTGAAGCGTCTGCGTACCGAGCGTTTCATGCCACGCCTCGAGCGTGTACGAGCCGGCGGGCAGGCCGGCAATCGTGAAGCTGCCATCGGAGCCCGACGTCGCGAAGTACGGATGCTCCACCACCCCTACGTACGCGTTCATCCATCCATGCACGCTGCACTCCAGCGGCACCATAACTTCCGGCACGCGGAACGACCGCGTGGTGGTCATCCCAGCCTGGGGCTGGCTGATGTTGAACCCGCGGTTCGCAGTGGGAACGGCCTTGATGTTGTGGAGCAGCGGATCGCTGTTGCGGATCTCCAGATCCTGCCCCGTCATCACGCCGAGCACCCGGGGGTGATAGAGGCACCCGTCCTGATCGACCACCGCCGCTCCGGTGGGAGCCGGATACGGCCCGGCGGGCAACCCGGCCGTGATGCGGACGAACGCGTTGGCCAGCTTGCCGTCGGCGACCTGCACGATGGGATTGACGGCTCCATCGGCGTACTTGGCGGCACAGGCCGATTCCTCACTCATGTCGATCACCGGATTGGCCGGCGCCGTCCCGTCGAACGAGATCACTCCGCTGATACTCGCCGTGCCCAGCGGGGCCGCCGCCGGCATGCTCGTCGCCGCGCTGCCACCGTCCCCACCACTCGTCTCACCTCCACCACCGCAGGCAGCCAGCAACCCAACAATCACAACAGCCAGAGTCCTTCGCATGATTCCTCCATCCATATGCGTCATGAGTGTGGCGCACGTCGCTGTGCTCGAGCAACGATAGCCACTCCAAGAACGGCGGTGACCAACGCGGTCGCCACGGGAAGCACCAACATAGTCGGCGGCGCGGGAACGCCAAGGTAGATCGCGTACCAGGCACTCACGGACCCTCGAGCGCCCAACTCGCCGGAGCTGCCGTCGCCGGCCTGGAACGCGATCGGAATCGCCTCGCCGACGGTGAAGGGCGGCGCCGCGGCGGAGTCCCGCGGAACCAGGGAGCGGCTCAGCATCAGCCGCCAGCGCCCATTCGCCCAAATCGCGGCGTGGACGACTTCGTCGCTCGGTTCGCCGGCAAAGCTCGTGAGCCCACTGCCGCGACCCACCTCGAGTCGGTCGCCGTCACTCGTCCACCGCCATGCGTACACCCGCCGCCGCGTATCGCCACCGAGAAAGAACGGTCGCTCCATTCCCTCCGTGAGCATGACCGGGAATTGCACCGCCAGCCGATCGCCTCCCTGCATCACTTCGATCGGACCGTCGGCCGTCATGCTCGACCCGGCGATGCGCTCCAGCCACTCCTGCCAGGCCGGATCCGGGCTGCGCGATGGATCGCTCCAGGAGATCTGCATCGCCAGTCGCTCTCCGTCGTGTACCGCCCGCACCCACAGCCCGTCCACTGTCGGCGTGAACCAGCGGGGAGCGACCACGATCTGTCCTACCATAGGAATATAGAAGGGCTCGACGTCATCCCAAGCCCGGTCCGACGGTCCGCTCGGTAAGCCGGCGTCCGTTCGGGCAGCGCGAATGACCTCGCGAATCACCGGCTCGTCGGTCCCGAGGCTACGAACGTACTGGGCCACGCGCCACAGCTGGTCCTCCGTCAGGATGCCCGCCTCGATCACGTCACTGAATGAAGGCATGGGCGTGCCGTCCAGTCCCGTGCGGAGGCGCCGGTAGATGTCCTCTACGTTCGACCCGCCGTTGAACGTCCACGGACGACTCAAGTCGGCCGGACGAATCGGAAAGCCCCAATCGTCCGTCATGGTCGGCGCGGACGGTCCGTCGCCTCGGCCCTCGTCTCCGTGGCACTTGAAGCACTCGAGTTGCTGGAACACCCGCGCACCCTCGGCGACACCGGCCTCCGTTTCACCAGGCGCGCGACCAAACTCGAGGGGCGTCGGAGCGTCGTCTCCGAAGAACCGTGAAAACGACTTGATGTATGCCACCACAGCGTCGCGATCGCGCGACCGGAGGCGCGCCTTCCAGCCGGGCATCGCCGTGCCCGGCATACCTTCGTCGATGACGCGCCGCAGATCGTCGTCGGTGGGAAGCTCGCCGTTCGCGGTCGTGCGCACTTGATACACCGCCCTCGTGAAGTCCCGCGGCCGCGGCAGCATATACGCGGCGGCCTCACCGTCACCTGCCCCGGTCTCGCCGTGGCATCCGGCGCACCATCGGTCGTAAAGCTCTTTGCCGCGTACGAGGTCTTGGGCTTCGAGAGCGGAGCGTGCACCCTCCACCGCGCACAGCGCACCCACCACGATGAACACCCGCATGAAGACGAGCGCGTTCAATGTCCCCCCCCCTCGCCCGCGCCTGGCGCTTCCCACCGCCTGGGCTCGAAACCGCTCTGCTCATACAAGAAGATGATGACGGACCAAATCTCGTCCTCCGTCAGAAAATCCTCCCATACGGGCATCGCGGAGTTCCACGGCGTGCCTTCACGCGGCAGCCCGGGGCCCCCCTTCGCGATGCGCCAGAAGACGAAGCTCTCCGTCAACTGCGCGATGGTACCGGGATCGTCGAACGGGAGCGGCGTGGGGCTGAATCCGTGGCCGAAGTGCCCCTCACCGTCGAGCAGGTCTCCGTGACACGGGAGGCAGTTTTGATAGTAGACGCGGCGCCCGGTGGCGTAGTGCTCCGCGACCGACCCCCTGCGGCGCAGCGGGTTCTCCAATCCGGTGAGCGACATGGGTTGGCCACGGAACGTTATCTCACTCGGCGGCGCCGGGTGAATCGACCGCAGCTGGATGGGGGCCGTCACCGTGGGACGGACCCGGTCGAAGGTGACAAACCCAACCAGAGCGGGAATGAGCACGAGCAACGTGCCCCGGACCCATCGCTTGTCGCCGTCGATCAGCGCGGCGCGAATCGGCTGCTTGAACTCGTTCCACCGCTGTTCATTGTCGCTCACGTAGAGCAGCACCCCGACGAGGGCCGTCAGCATGTACTGCAAGACCACACTCTGGGGAACCGGCGCGCTCGCGAAGCCCACCAAGGGGGGAAGGACCGCTATTCCCCACTTGAACACCAGGTAGGCGACGATCATCAAGCCGACCGCCTGCCAGAACGGGTGTCGCAGGTAGGCCCGCAGCGTCCCCATCACCGCCTGCCCGCCAGGAACTGGACGAGAATCTCGAGCTGCGCGGCCGACAGCTGATCTCCAAACGCCTTGGGCATCATCCCGGCAAACTGGGCGAAGCCCTCCGCGACCTCCGCATCGGGATCGATGATGCCCCGGCGAATGCGGTCAGTGGAGATACGGCCGCCGATGCCGTCGAACGAGGGGCCGATTGGCGGGCCCGCGCCGTCGAGCGCGTGACAGCCGAGACAGGCGTGCTCGGTGAGCAGTTGCCGCGCGTCGGTTGTCGTACTCCAACTCCCTGCCCCACCTGCCCCACCAGCCCCGCTTGCCCCGCCTGCCCCCTCCGCCACTACAGGCAAGTCCGCCGCCGTCACCGTTACCTCACCGCCGAGCGATTGCAGGTACGCGATCGCCGCCCAGATCTGGTCTTCCGGAATCTGGCGACGCATGTCCGGCATGATGTTCTCGAAGCCGTCCACCACGAAGGCACCGGGCTCGGTCATCGCCTCGTACAGGTAGGCTTTGCAGTCCTTGCCCGGCTCGCGCCCGCCGCAGCGCGCCCCGATGGCTCCCTGGCCGGCATGATCCGTGAGCAGGTTCGGGGCGCGGGTGCCGAGACCGTGGCATGCGGTGCAACCACCCGCCCCGTTGTACACGCGCTCACCGGCGACCACCAGCTGCTCCACGCTCACGTCGGCGCCGAACGCGAATTCCTCGGGGACCTCCGACTCGAGCTGCGGGATGCTGCGCGCGACGAGCGTGTAGAACCCCACGGTGAGAAGCGCGACGGCGATCACTTTGAGATTGGTTGCCCACATTGGCTCAGTGTCCCTTCGCGGTCGTCATCGCGTTCTTGCTCACCGCACGTTCCGCCAGGCCGCCGAGCCAGAAGATGAACGCCACCAGGGAGAGGAATATCAGGACGCATGCGCTGATCATGGTCGCGGCATAGCCGAGCGCCGGCGTGGCCGCGGTGTCACTGGTATCGCGCATCACTTCCCACACATGCCAATGTTGCCGAATGCCGCTGCGGGCGAATCCCATCAACCCCATCAACCACGTGAACGTGACGGCGAGCACGAACAACGCGTACTGCGAGCGCTCTGGCATCTGTCCCCAGCGAATAGCGCCCCGCGACTCGGCACCCCGCAGCATCGCGATGTCGATCACGGTCACTCCCACGATGCAGGCCAGCACCGCGGCCACCTGATAGACCGAGAATCCGATCCGCACGATGGCCTCCACGAAGTAGCCAAACACGCCGTACCACAAGACGACCGCGGCCGACACCGCGAACATCGCCGCCTCCGCCATGGTGCCGGCGCGCGCCCAGGTCACCGTCGGCCGCTTGTTGGCCCGCCGATACATCATGAACGAGAGAAAGGTGGTCAGGATCATGATGTTCACCGCCGTATTCTTCGCGCTCATGACGCCGAGCACTCCGAGCAACGGGTGGTGGGAACCCCCCATGGCCGCCAACTCCGCACGACTGGCGATCATCGTGTGGGGCGTCGACCACACGATCCACCCGATGATCAGCACGAGCAGCATCCATTTAGTATACGGCTGGAAGCGTTCGGCACCCGGAATGCGATCCATGCCCGTCCACAAGTAGTAATTCGCGGCCAGGAACAAGACGCCGATGAGCACCGCTTGCACGATCCAGAGCCAGCTCATGAAGCCACCCATCATCGTGATCCCCATCTGCTGGTTGTACTCGTAGATCTCCCGACCCAGGTAGTAGCCAGCGAACGGCAACACAATGAACGTCGAAATGGCGATGAAATTGCCTACGTACCCCATCCAATCGTAGTGCGCACGCTCTTCATCCGTCTTGGCGGCGAGAAACCGATACGCCGCATAGGCGGCGACGATCGAGCCGCCGAACACGGCGTTCGCAATCAGACGGTGGATGTTGATGGGCATCCACGTGGCGTTGGCGATGGCGTTCCACATCCGCACGCCCTCGGGCAGCCCCTGGACCGTCGTGCCCTCCGGTGGGGACATCATATACGTGAGCCAGCCGTTCGCGATGAACATCACCGTCGTGCCCCACACATTCAACAACAGGCCCAGTCCCCAATGTCCCCACTTGGCCCGGCCCGCCTTCCACCGATCCCACCCGTAGTAATACAGGTAGAGCGTGAACGACTCGATGAAGAACAGACCCACGTAGATCCACATCGACAAGGCAAAGATCTCGGCCATGTGGTTCCAGAAGCGTGGGTAGAGCGTGGTGAGGAAAAAGACGAGAACGGCGCCCCACAATGCCGTGGCGCTGTACGCGAACACCAGCAGCCGAGTGAACTCTTTCGACAGCTTGTCGTACTTGGAATCCTTCGTGACGATACCGATCAACTCGGTGATGACCGCGAACATCGGCACACCAAGCACGAACGCCGCGAACATCAAGTGGATTTGCGCGGCAATCCACACGGCTGCCCTGCCCCCGATGGCCGGGAAGCGGCCGTAGCCACTGGCCGCCGTATCGGCCGCCGCTTGCAGGAACGCGAGGATATCAGGCATCGTCTTGCAGGAAGAAGGGCGCTCGCTTCGAGAAATCGACGGGCATCGCCCGGCGGACCTCGCGGAGGAGGTCGCTCGTGACCTCGTCGTGTCCGTGCCGGCGCGCGAACTGCTCCACGCGATCGATCACCACGCCCCGCACGAAGCTGGGGATACGGCGCATCCGTTCCTCGGCCTCCGCGGACCACCGCAGCGACCGGCTTGGCACGGCTCCGTACGTCACCGTGTCGGGACGGTCAATCACGGGTGTCCGCGGATCGGGCTCGTAGGCGCAAGACGGATCGGCCGCGAGCGGATCGCCCGCCACGGCGTAGGCGCGCGCCCGGCATCCCCCACACATCTTCCGGTATTCACACGTTCCGCATTTGCCCCCCAGCGCCTGAGACCGCAACGCTTGCAGCAACGCCGCCTCCCGCCACACCACGGCGAACGGCTGCTTGCGCAGGTCGCCGGCCGGTGCCGGCAGGTACGGACAGGCCGTGAGCTTGCCGTCGGGCGTCACGCGGCAATACTGCACCCCGCAGGGACACCGCGTTTCGTAGTTGAGGATGGGCGAGTCCGGCGACCGCTGATGCACGAGCCGCATGAAGTGCGGCGCGCACTTGGCCCGGACCATCATGCGTCCCAGGTGCCGCACGTGGTGGTCCACCAATTCGCTCAGCAACGCTTCGTAGTCATCGGGCGAGAGCTCGTGCATCCCGGCCCCACGCCCCGTGGACACGACAAAGTACGCGTTGAACGACACCGCGCCCCGGGCCGCCGCCCAGTCGACGAGCCGCGTGAGCTCATCCCGGTTACCCTTGGTCAGCGTCGTCTGGATCACGAAGTCGAGCCGGTGCTCCACCAGGCGGTCGATCGCCGCAAGCGTGTCATGGAGGGACCCGTGGCCACGGCGGAACCGATCGTGATAGCGCGGATCGAGCGATTCGACACTCACCGCGACGCCGGAGACGCCGGCGTCCGTGAGCGCGTCGATCCGCGCATCCGTCAGCAGCGTACCGTTCGTCCCCACGACCACCGTGGCCCCCCGCGTCGTGGCGTGGCGCGCAAGATCGGTGAGGTCGTCGCGCAGGAGTGGCTCGCCACCTGAGAAGATGAACAAGGGGGCCGGGTTCAGAGCGAGAATCTCGTCCGCGATCCTGATGCACTCATCGGTGGTGAGCTCGTCCGCCGCCGTTTCGCTGGGGCCGGCCGCGATGTAGCAGTGGGCACACTCGAGGTTGCAGCGACGAGTCAGATTCCACGCGACCACATGGGGCACGAACCCGCTCGTGTCCGCTGTGGCCGGTGCCTCCCCCATCATGGCAAGGGCGGAGCCGCTCACTCCCGAGGCGCTCCGGTCCCTTCTTGATCCATATACTGCCGGACGGCTTCCTTGGCTTGTTCGGGCGTCATCGTCTTGAAATCGACGGGACACTTGGACGCTTGCTCTTCGATGTCCCGGATCGGACAGCGCGACACACCGGAGGCCTTCGCCTCCTCGATGAACCGGCGCATGTCGGCCGATAACGCATCACCGCCTTCCGCCTCCGCCTTGATCTGCCTGGCTCGCAGTTCTCGGAACATGCCCATCATGGTCTCGGCGTCGAACTCGTCCGCCTCGATCATGGCCTGCTTATTTTCGTCCATCACCTGCGTAGTGATGCGCCAGATGTCGTGACTGCGCGCGAAGCGCTCCACCGTGCCGCGTGCAAGCGGTCGGGCGATGAGCGGAACGACACCGAGGCGGTGGAACGCCTCCGCGGTCCACACCGGAGGGTCCGCGGTGGTGCGCGCGCGGGTGGTGATGTGACTCGTGACCGGGCACTTCACCTCCACCATCGCTCCGGCGGGTTCCCGGTCGTCATCTCGACCCATCACCACGGTCTTCGCCATCTGCTCTTCGGCCTTCACCTCGGCGCGAGCGAGCTCCTCGGCGTCGCCGATCCCCATGATCAGCTGCATGTGGGTGGGCAGCAACTTCTGGATGGCACGATCGAGCCATGGGCTGGTCACGATGTCGCCACCATGCTCCACCACGAACTCTTCCACCGCACGACGCGCGATGCCCTGCGCAAACGGGGGGACCCGCAGAATGCGTACCTCCGCGTCTGGCGCCCATTGGAGTCCCACTTCGCCGTCCTCTTCGATCCACGGAATGTCCTCGGGGCGAATCCCAACGGTTCCCGTCACGAGAACGTTGCAGGGCGCCAGTCGCAGCAGGTTCTCCGACTGCGACCCCACCGCCGTTCCGTCGATGCGATGCGCGCCATGGCGACCGATCACCAGCAAGCTCGGCTGAATCTCCTCGATCCACTGCAGCACCACTTGAAACGGTTTCCCGATGAGGATCTGCGTGATCACCGGGACGTCCGCGTACTCCTCCGCCATCACCTCCGCACGCTTGATGTTGGCCTGCGAGAGCTTGAGGAGACCCTTGTCAATGATGTTGTTGTGCAGTTCCTCCTGCTCCTCGAACTTGAACACCTTCGAGGCACGTTCGGAAAGCACGTCCTTGATGTTGTTGAACACCGCATGATGGTACTCGACGTCGAAGGCACTGCACACGTACAGCGTCGCCTCGAACTCCCGTGCCATCTCGAGTGCCATCTTCATCGCGCGATAGCTGTACGCCGATCCGTCCACGCAGACCATGAACTTGCCGCCCCGCAACGGCCTGCCGTCGCGCACGATCAGCATGTCCTTCTCGACCTCGCGCGCCACTCGGGAAACGACACCACCAAGTTGCGAGTACTGCTGACGCCCGATGCCATGCGCGCCCATGATGACGAGGTCGTATTGCCGCCCCGACGACCCAGCCCGCTTCTCGTCCAACTCCTCGTCCTCCGCGACGATGCGTCCGTCCGCACCGAGCCGGACGTCGCCACGCACCCGCTCACCGCCGTCATAGTTGGCAGCGATGTTGGGATCGAACCCAATCAAGCTCGGCAGCTGGCCGGCGCCACTGTTCACCTCGCGAACGATTTCCTCGAAGTTGATGCCTTCGAGTAATTGCCGCCGCAGGGCGACGCCCCGCTCGACGCAGCGGTGCTCCACCTGGTCCAGAAAAGAGTCCGAGATGAGCTGGAGGCCCTTCTCGATCAGCTTGTCATGGACCTTGCGTTGCCGCTTGATCTCTTCCGGGGTCTGAAACTGCGCGGGGAGACCCGTCTCGAGCTGACGGAACCGCACGTCGTGCAGCCGCGCGGCATACACGTGATTCCCCGTGATGCTGCCACCCTTGGCCACGATTTCAAGGGCACGATCGACCGCCCAATCGGAGTGCTGCGAATTGTCGACAGGAACGAAGACTTCGCGGTACATGCGGGACCCTCGCTGGTCCGGGAGACACCAGACGGGATTCGACGTTCGTGCTGGCCGATCTATATACTGTGCGCCCGCTCGGCCCGTCCCAACCCATCACCTTAGGCGTGTTAATCGTAACCGCGAGTTGCGGATTTGCCGGGACAGACTAGGCCGCTCGGCGTGGTCCGTCAAGGGACCAATAGCCGACCATCTCCGTCCCATACCGAGAGCGCGTCCACCGGACACTCCCGACAGGCCTGCAACAGACGCTCCTGACCCACGGACTCCGGCATCGCAAACGCGACGATGCCCTCGGAATCCAGTCGAAACGCGTCAGGCGCAACCTCGATGCAGTCACCAAACGACACACACAGGGTCGGATCGATGACCACTCGTAGGCCATGCACCATGCGCTCGTACTCCGGCACCTACATGTCCTCCAACCCCAGCGCGACGCGTGCGCGATCCATCACCTCAGGCGTGATCTCCGCGATACCGCGCTCCCGAGCGTAGTCCGCATAGATGCGCTTGATCATCCCGCGCACGAAGTTCGGCGCCTTGCCAAGGCGTGCTTCGGCTTCCGGCGACCAGCGCGGCGCGCCAGCGCGTGGCACGGCACCTTCCGGTTCCACGAATGCGTCCTCGCGGCCCTGCATGTGCCCGCGGATCAGCTCGAAGGGCTGCTCCTTGTCGAGCACCCGGCCGCCGATTTTCACCCCGAGCGCCCCCACGAGCTGGCTTTCCATGGGATTCGCCAGCAGCGCCACCTTGCGACCGCACGACGGACAGGCGAAGGCGGCGGCAAACGTACCGTCGCCCGGTTGCTGCCGTTCCTCGAACGTCATTTGTTCGTCACAGTCGACACAGAGGAATTTCATGGGCGGCGCACTGTGCACTCGGCCAGCCGTTCGGCCATCTCGACAAACGGCTCCCTTCCCGCCCCGAACGGTACTCGGCCCCATACCGGAACGTCGAACTCGTCCGACAGACTGTCAGCCGCATCGCCCTCGAACAGGGGGTGTGCCTCCCGGCAGCTCGGGCACACGCTCCCAACCATGTTCTCGACGATGCCGAGGATGGGTAGTCCATCGTCGCGCGCCGCCGCGAGGGCGCGCGCGACCGAGCGGCGCGATTCCTCGGTCGGGATCGTCACGGCGACGACGCCGGTGAGGTTGGGGATGAGCGGATGGAGATCCGCCACGGCATCGGCTCCGGGCGGCAGGTCGATGAGCAGGAGATCCAGCACACCCCACTTTACGTCGCTCAGGAACTCGCGGAGGGCGCCAATCTCGATGGCACCCGTCCACACAAATCGCTCGGCGGTCGTCCCGCGCCATCCAAGGGGGCGGCCGTCCTCGAGCAGGAAATCACTGGACATGACGCGGATGTCGTCGGTGCCGCGCGCCGGCTCGATTCCCTGCTCGTCCGCCACGAGCGGACCCTCCGCCCGCAAGAGCCGGGCGACGGTTGGGCTGCGAAGATCCGCGTCCACCACACCGACACTTCGCCCCGCCGCCCGGCAGGCGCGCGCGAGCCCGGCAGAAACGTAGCTCTTCCCCACCCCGCCCTTCCCACTCAAGACCGCCACGATAGCACTCACGCTCGCAAGACGTTCGGCGACTCGCGCTCGCTGCTGCGCAACCTGCTCGCCCAACCCCGAGCGGTCCGGTCCGGTCACCTCGCTGTAGGTGCGAAAACTCACAAATCCCAACCGGCGCGGGCGAGCGACCACATGCTGATCAGAACGATGATGATCGCGGCGACGTAAAAGGCGGGCGGCATCCGCGAGTCAGCCTGCTCGACGAACGCGCGGCTGATGAGTGGCGGGAACCGAAATGCCTGAACGCCCCAGACCACTCGCGCCACCCACACGTTCTGCCACGCGTAGAGCCCCCAGAACACTGCGGCCACGATCCCGGCGCCAAGGAGGAGAAACAGCCACGGCGGCCCGAACCGATAGGGGAGCATGCCCTGCCCCCACATCACCCACGCCGCCGCCTCGTAGAGGATGCCGAGGTGGAGATAGATGAATGCCGCCTGGCGGAACTTGCGCGTCCGCTCGGGAGGCCAGGAGGAGGGGGTGAGCGTCATGATCAGCGTGCAACGTGCATCGCGCAGCGTCCGAGGTCAACGGTCCCGTCGCCTATTGCCTTATCAGAATGGTCTGTGACTATTTCGCGTCGTGAAACACCGACCACCGGCTCTCGTCATCGGCGTTGTCGCGACCTTTCTCGCTGCGATCGCCTACCTCATTGCGACGTCCCTCGTGCCGCGTACCGCCGCCGAGTTCACATTCGATCCACCTGTGCCACGCGCATCGGACGACCTGGTGGGCGTCGATACCATCACCATCTCGGCACCCGACGACGCGGTGTGGCGGTTCGTGGACTTGGAACGTCGTGCGCTGCTCGCGCCGCCCGACACCGCCGGATGGGATCTCGCCGTCCGCCGGTTCAACGTGATAGCGTCGGCGGAGGCAATGGATCTGGGCACCGTCTCGTTCGACGGCATTCTGCACGCGACCGCGATTCGCTACCGGCCGGCCGCCGACTCCACGCTCAGCCGGTGGTACAGGTATAGCTACCTGTCGCACCTCCTTCAGCCGAACGGGCACGTGTATGCCCTCCGCACACGCGAAGGCAACGAGTGGAAAGTCGAGTTCCTGAGTTACTACTGCACCGGGATGGTGCCGGGGTGCGTGACGTTCCGATACAGTGCACAGTAAACTGTAGTCTGTGCGCTGTGCCCTGTGCGCTACTTCCCCACCCCGTCGGCTGGGCTCTTCGCGCATCCCGACGCGAGCAGAAGCGTGGTGCACACGTTCGACACTATTCCCCCTCGGCATCTGCTGGGCCGACAGCGGCGTGGTCCAACGGGTCACGACTTGCAGCTGGAGGGGCGTCGAGCTTACGCTCGATGCGGTAGTGATCGAGGTCGGCCGTCACTTCGCGGCTCCCGGTACGACGGGAGTCCCGCTTCAACCCGCCTTTCAAGGCGCAGTTCCTCGGCCGAGCCTGGGCTTCAGCCCAGGACTCGCTCGCGCCCTCGGCGAGACGGTCGCGGGGCTCAGGCATCGCTGCCGCGGTCCGCGCGGCCGCGTGTTCACGCCACATTACACCAACGGGTTCGTTACGCGCAGTCCCCTCCCACCCCTTAACGCGCCCCAACTCAACTCTGGGCTCCGAACACCCTGAACCCCTCGCGACGCGCGGCCGCGCGCAGCTGCTCATCGAGTGTCACGAATGGCAACGTGCCTGGCTCGAAATCGGCCAGCACGACTGCCGCGGCGAGTTGAAGGGCGTCCGCCGCCCGGAGCGGATGCAACCGGAGCAGGCGCGTGGCCTGATCCCGAACCCTCCCGATCGGCGGCACTTCCGTCCAACCGCGAGCCGCGGCGTGCAAGCGGGATGTGGCAACATCCCAGTCCGCGGCGCCAAGCCGGCCTTCGCGTTCGAGCCGCGCCAAAGCGGATGCACACTCGACGGGCGTACCCCACCACACAGCGGCGGAAGGGTCGTCGCGCATCAACGCTGCGAGTTGGCCGCTCTCGGGCGCGGGGACGAGCAAGGGCAGGATGGCGGAGGAGTCCCAGAATCTCACCGCGTACTCCGCCGCTCTTCGAGTAACAGATCCACTGCGCTCCGGCCGTGGGCAACCTCGGGCCACGGCAGGTCGAGCCACTCGGCCACCGGCGTCTCTTCCGGCAGCCGCGCCAGCCCCTGCTGCGCCAATCCGAGCACGCGAGGTGGAATACCCGACCCAAGCTGGACCGGCATGAGCCTGGCTACCGGCACGCCACGATCGGTGATGAGCACGGGCTCGCCCGCCTGGACTCTCTTTATCAGGGCGCTCAGATGGTTCTTGGCCCTTGAAATAGACTCCGATTTCATATGTCTAGAATAGCTATATTCATATGTCCTATCAAGCTACTACAACGGACCGGCTGCGTCGCCAAGAGGCCAGCGAACACACACCAACCCCGTCGGAATCGACGCACGCAGGACCGGGTCGCGCAGAAGGAACCAGCCCAGCCCGCCCGGCCTCCGGGCGGTCCTTCAGAGCCCCGCGCGGCTGCACTGGCTACCTACTCGCACGCGCGCCCGGCGGGCGTCATCGCCGGCCCCTCGCCTGCTCCACGGCCATCCGCCAATTCTGCAACACGACGATCCTGGCGCCCGCTTCGCCTTCGATGCGTGCGAACAGAAACCCGCTGCCATCCGGCAGGACGTCGTACATGTGATGCATGCCTTCTGGGTGGTGCTCTCGCGTCGAAAAGAGCACGCGTTCCTCTTGGACGGCGAAGTCCCGCCCCAACGCTAAGCGGGCGGCCACGAGGTTCCCCCCGGCGCTCCGGAGGCTCCGATAGAACAACTCTCGGCCATCGGGCGCCCATCGGGGCTCGAGCCCGCCCTGGGTGGAAACGAGCCATTTGGCCGCGCTCACGTCCGGGAAGGGGCGCACGTACACCTCGGGCCGGCCCGATTCATCGGACACGTACGCGACGAAACGAGCGTCGGGTGAGAACGCCGGAGCCCGCTCCTCGAATTCGGTCGTGGCGACGGGGATTGGTGGCTCGTCCGCTCCCCAACGCACCGCGTATACATCGCGACCACCACCGGAGCCGGCGCGGTAGACCAGCCACCGACCGTCACGGGAGAACTCGGCTTCGTCGATGGGCGCGCCGGCTCCGTAAATGCGCTCAGCTTCTCCCCCGCCCGTCGCGGAGATCCGATACACCCCGGCGGGATGCTCGCGGTCGGACACGAAGATGATCGCCCGACCATCCGGCGTCCACGAAGGCCGGTAGCTCAGCGTTCCGCCAGACGAGAGGCGGCTCAACGGGCCTCGGTCGAGCGTCTTGAGCCATACCTCATCGCGTCCGCCGGCAAACTTGCTGATCGCCAGCCGCGTTCCGTCAGGGGAGAGCGCGATTCCCGACAACAACTCCGTCCAGCCGGGATCGACCGGCTCCTCCCGCCCCTCGCGATCGATACGGACGATGGTGGCAGCCGTCGCCCCCGCCGCCAGATAGAACAGCTCTCCGTTCCGGGCCACCGCCAGCGACGTCGTGTAACCCGACCAGCCAACGCGCACCCGATCGCTCAGGACGACCTCAGGGCCCGTCACGACGCCTCGCACCGGGTCGAACGGTACGGCGACCAGCTCACCCGTTTCGCGTCCGACGAGCATGTAGTCAGGCGGGCCGAAGCGGGCGATGGTGCCCGCCGAAAGGACGCGGGTCGTTCCCGTCTTCAAGTCCACGACCCCCACCTGGCTCGGGCCGGCTCCAAAGACCGTGACCAGCGCCGCGTTCTCTCCCGGCAACAGGTCCGGCGTCACCAGCCGCTGGTGCCCCTGGGTGGTGTCCGGACGCACCAGGACTTCCGGCGTGCCGCCGGTTGCGGGAACGCGCATCAAGAAGCCGCGCGCCGACGTGTAGTAAATCGCTCCGCTCTCGCCCCAGGCACCACCGTACCCCGATGTCGAGTCGGCCACGATGACTCGAGGCGTGGTGCCACCGACCGCGATCGTCACCAACGAACCGGGGAAGCCGGTCAGGTACCCGACCGACGCCCCGTCCGGAGAGAAGAACGGGGACCAGCCACTCTGGCCGCTCGCCATCAGCTGCGGATCCCGCTGGTCCCGGGGGCGCAGCACGAGTTCCGCGGATTCCCCCTGATAGATGATGTAGCGACCGTCGGGAGAGGCCGCGATTCCGCCAATCGCGACGCTCAGGGCCGGAAGGGGAATCTCGAATCGGCCAACGAGCACTTCTTCGGGTACGGGACGGAGCCAGCCCCACACGGCGAGCGCGAGCAGGATCGCGGCGGCTACGAGTGCCGCGGGCAAGGCGGTACGGCTGTACGGCGGTGGGAGGGGAGTCCGCGCGGCGGCTGCCGTCTTCGCGGTCGTGAAGCTCCGGTTCTGCAGCGCCTCCGCAAGCGCTTTTGCGCTTGCGAAGCGGTCGGCGGGCAACTTCTCCAGCGCTTTCGCCACCGCTGCGGCAACGTTCGGCGGCACCGTCTTCCGTAGCGTCGTGACAGGCTCCGCTTCCTCCGTCACGATCCTCATGATGATCTGCTGCGCCGAGGCCCCCACGTGCGGCGGGTTGCCCGTCAGCATCTCGTACAGCACGCTGCCCAAGGAATAGATGTCCGACCGGGCGGTGAGATCCTTCTCCGCAGTCGCCTGTTCGGGCGACATGTAGTGCGGGGTCCCGAGGCTCAAGCCCGTCTCCGTCATCCGTCCACCCGCCGCCGCACTCACGGCCAGCGCGATCCCGAAGTCCGCCACCATCGGGCGGCCGTCGTGGAGTAGGATGTTCTCGGGCTTGATGTCCCGGTGGATCACGCCGTGCCGGTGCGCGTAGTCGAGCGCGTCGGCCACCTCGGTGGTGATCGTAACGGCCTCCTCGATGTCAAGCTGGGTCTCGCGGTTCAGCTTGTCGCGCAATGTCTCCCCTTCGATGTACGGCATCACGTAATAGAGGAAGCCGTCCGCGCTGCCCGAGTCGAACAGCGGCAGGATATGCGGGTGCTGGAGGCCCGCCGTGGTCTTGATCTCCACCACGAACCGCTCGGCGCCGAGCACGGCCGCGAGCTCGGGCTTCAAGACTTTGAGGGCGACCTTGCGGTCGTGCTTCACGTCATGCGCGAGATACACGGTCGCCATGCCGCCCGCGCCGAGCTCGCGCTCGATCGCGTAGCGGTCCGCGAGGGCGGATGAGAGGCGGATCGGCTGATCCATCTGGTGCACGTCTAGTCCTCCCCGAGTGACTCGATGTTTGTAAGATCTTTGCGGCGGCCACTGGCGCGCTTGTTCCGGATCAGCGCCGCTCGACCGAGAAACGCACCTGGGCCCTCCCCTGCCGGTTCGATCGGCCGCGGTTCGGCGGCCGCCTTGCCGTGCACGGTAATGATCACGCGGGGGCGCCCTCGCGCACCCGGCGTACGAGGACCGGAAGCCGGGTCGTGGCTTCGTAAAGCGAGTATGTGCCATGCACGACGGCAAGCCATTGCCCTGGTCAGGTTAGGCAGATTGCGTGTGTGGGCCGCGAAGCCGTTGCCGTCACCGTGCGACTTTCGCGACGAGTTCCTGAAACCAGTTGTCCACCAGAATCAGGTTCGTGCGCTCGCCGCCACCCCGTTCGCGCACCATGAGGAACCGCCGGTCGTCCGGCGACACATCGTACGCGCGGTGCGACTGGTCCGTGCGAAAGGCGCCGCCGGCAAACAGGACCGTCTGGCGGCCCACCGCGAACGTCGGCTGCGTCATGATCTCGGCGGCCACCATGTCCCCCGCCGGGCTGCGGTAGAACAGCTCCCGCCCGCTGTTCGCCCAGAGGGGTTCCGTGCCCCCGCTCAGGGACACCTGCCATTTGGCGCCCGAGACGTCGGGGAACGGACGGACGTACACCTCGTCCGTTCCGGACTCGTCGGACGCATACGCGATCCAGCGCGTGTCCGGAGAAAGCGCCGGGGACCGTTCGTTGTACTGGGAAGCAAGGAGCGTCACCGGCGTCGCATCGCCATCCGTCCGGACCGCCATCAGGTCAGCGGCTGGCGCCGAGCGCTCGCGATACACGAGCCACCGTCCATCGCGCGACCACTGCCCCTCCCACAGGTCGTGCGGACTCACCAGGAGGGTATCGGGCGGGGCGCTGCCGTCGGCGCGCGCGACCCCGAGGCTCCGAACCCCGGTCCGGGTCGTATAGAACCCCACCGAACGCCCGTCGGGCGCGAAGAACGGCCGACCACTCTCGGCGTCGAACGTCAGCTTGGACGACGGCCCATCGGGCAGGAGGCGGATCCAAATCTGCGTTTCCCCCTGTGTGGTGACGGCAGCCGCGACCCGCCGGCCATCGGGGGAGATCACCGGCGCGTCGTACGCGTTGGAGTCGATCACTTCGACGTCGCCCGTTCGCGTCACCCACACCAGATCAGACTGCGGCCCGCTCCCGCTGCCGCCCGAGTACAGCAGAGTGCCGGTGGCCGACAGCGCCAAGTCCACGTAGCCCACTCCGCGGACGCTCACGCCTTCGGCCAGCGCCGCGGCGTCGCCGGTCAGCTCCATGCTCCCTTGATCGAACGGCGCGGCCATCAACGTTCCGGTCGCCGTGACGTAGACCAGGTAGCCCGGAGCCACATGTTTGCCGTAGATGCCCCGGGTCAGGACGCGATGCACACCGGTGGCAAGATCCACCACGGCAACCTCGTAGTCGGCGATACCCCGGCGCAGGACGGTGAACACGACACCGCGCCCATTCGGAAGCACGTCCGGATAGTTGTGCTGACTCTCTCCCCGCGCAGTGTCTAACGTGGTGACCCGGACCGGCCGACCGCCGCCCTGCGGCACGCGGACGAGACCGTCCGGCGTGTCCGAGTAGATGTAGCCGTCCCGACCCCACGCCCCACCATCCCAGTCCATCCCGGAGTCCGCCACCGTGACCGGTGGTTCGCCGCCGAGCGAGACGGTCTTGAGCCGCATGGGCGAGATCGTGTAGAATCCCACGCGCCGTCCATCCGGCGAGAAGAACGGGCTGATGGCGCCCTCAGTGCCCACCAGGGGCCGCGCGTCCAGCCGGTCACGCTCGCGCAGCCAGAGTTGACCCGCGCCTCCCTCTCCCGGCCCCAGATACACGAACCGCGAGCCATCGGGCGAGATCGCGATGCGCGGTCCCTGCCCGGGCCGCATGACCTGCGCCTCGGCTAGCGCGATGTTAAACCGGCTCACCGGCGGCGGCGGCGGCTTGCGCAGCCAGCCCCACACGGCCACGGCGGTCGCGACAATCGCGACCGCGGCAAGGGCGCGGTGGGTGACCGGGCCGTGGGGCGGTTGGGCAGTCGGCGTGCCAGCGGCGGCGGCAAAGGTCGAGAACGCCGGATTCGCCAGTGCCTCGGCAAACGCCGCGGCAGTCTCGAAACGATCGGCCGGGAGTTTCTCGATCGCCTTGGCGACGGCCGAGGCCACATTGACCGGCACCGACTTGCGTACCCTGGTAACGGGCACCGCCTCCTCCGTCACGATCTTCATGATGATCTGCTGGGCCGATGAACCCACGTGCGGTGGGCTCCCGGTCAGCATCTCGTAGAGCACGCTGCCCAGCGAATAGATGTCCGACCGTGCCGTGATGTCTCGATCTGCGGTCGCCTGCTCCGGGCTCATGTAGTGCGGCGTGCCGAGGGACAGGCCCGTCTCCGTCATCCGCCCGCCGGCCGCCGCACTCAGGGCCAGGGCAATGCCGAAATCCGCCACCATCGGCCGGCCGTCGTGCAGCAGAATGTTCTCGGGCTTGATATCGCGGTGGATCACACCGTTGCGGTGGGCGTAGTCGAGCGCTTCGGCCACCGCCGTCGTGATCCGCAGGGCCTCATCAATGCCCAGCTGGGTATCGCGATCGAGCTTCGCACGCAGGGTCTCGCCGTCAATGAACGGCATGACATAGAACAGGAACCCGCCGGCCGTGCCTGAATCGAACAGCGGCAGGATGTGCGGGTGCTGCAACGAGGCGGTCGTGGTGATCTCCTGCACGAACCGTTCGGCGCCGAGCACGGCGGCCAGCTCGGGCTTGAGGACCTTGAGGGCGACCTTACGCTTGTGCTTGAGATCCTCGGCCAGATAGACGGTGGCCATGCCACCCGCGCCGAGTTCCCGCTCGATCGCGTAGCGGTCCGCGAGGGAGCCTTTCAACTGGTCAGTTACGTGCGCCATGCTGGCTCCGGTTGGTCGTGCAGCGTGCCGCGTGCAGCGCGCAGCGTACCTGCTCGCTCAGGAGAGATCGTCATGTGCGGCCATGTCTCCGGCTCGAGCGGTACACCAATGCGCGCGAGGCTGGGTGGCGGTAGGTCAGGTGGCCCGCAGGGCGTGACGCCAGCGGAGGGTCTGGAAACGCGCGTAGTCGCGGTCGGACGTAATGAACTCGCAGCCCGCCTCGATGGCCAGCGCCGCCAGCCAGGCGTCGGGAACGAGGTTGCCCGTCGCGTCCGTCTCCCGGCACAGGCGCACGAAGATATCCCAGTGGCGGGCGGCCGGCGCGATCGGCACCGCGTTCGGCCGGTGGCGCAACGCCTCCACAAACGCGAGCGCCGGCTCGAGGGGCGTGGGCGGGTGAAACACCCGCGCGTGGGTCACGACGCGCAGGAACGTGCTCAGCACCTGATCGGAGACGGCGCACGCCTCGTCGGAGGCGAGGAGCGCGTCCGCCGGTGCCAGCAGGGCGCGCGCAAGGCGACGCCGATCGCCGGCCGGGACCTTCTTGAGTTGTCTCTCCGCGCTCCGCGCGATCTCGAGCCTATACCGCGCCATCAAGTTTCAGCTCGGCCAGCACATCCGCCAGGGGCCTGGTCGGCTCATGCCGGAGCGCCCTGAGGTCCTCGACGTCCTCGAGCTCTTCGAGCCGATCCAGCAAGGCCTCCTGGATGAAGTGGTTCATCACGATCCCGCGCGAACGGCAGAACTCGTCGAGCGCTCTCTTGAGGCGTCGGTCAATGCGGGCACTGATCTGGACGGTCGCCATGGAGACTCGCTAGCAAACGGTGGCACGCAATATACGTTGATACCGCGCGACTCACCACGCGGTATCGGTCGGCGAGGCACGCGGTGGCTGGTCACGCGGCCACTCGCTGCTCCGCCTCTCTCGCGATGCGCTGTCCCTCATCCACGCGCACCAGCAACAGCAGGGCCCCACCTACCACGAAGAACATGATGACCGAGAGGATCGCCGTGCGACTGGATCCCGTGAGCCCCACCATCAACGCGAAGACCGCCGGACCGATGATGCCCGCGAACTTCTCGAAGACCGCGAACAGGCCGAAGAACTCGCCCGATTCGTGACGAGGGATCATGCTGCCGAACAGCGAGCGACTCAGCGCCTGCGTGCCCCCCTGCACCATCGCCACCATGATCGCGAGGATGAAGAAATGGGTTGCGGTCGTCATCACGTACCCGAACACCGATATTCCGGCGTACACGACCAGCCCGAGGAGGATAGCGCGCTTGGTGCCGATCCAGCCGGCGAGGCCTCCAAACAGAAACGCGAACGGGATCCCGACGAACTGTACCAGGATCACCGCTCCGATCAGCGCACCCCTGTTGATCCCGATCTCGCTCCCGAAGATGACGGCCATACGAATGATCGTACCGATCCCATCGTTATAGATCAGGAACGCCAGGAGCATCACAAACGCGTTGCGATACGTGCGCAGTTCGCGGATCGTGCGCCGCAGCCGCTGGAGCGCAGCCCGAACCGTCCCTACACCGCGTTCTTCATCACCCAACATCCGAACGGGAGGTTCCGGTACGCGGCGGAACAGGGGCACCGAGAACACGACCCACCACACCGCCACGGCCACGAACGACAGGCGGGCGGGGAGTGAAGCGGCGGACGGAGACAGGCCCTCCCCAGCGGGCAGCCCAATCAAGTCCGGCTTCACCAACACGACCGCTGCGCCCGTGAGGAGCAGGCCCCCACCCACGTACCCGAGCGCATAGCCCGCGGTCGAAACACGGTCCATCTCGTCCGTGGGTGCCACGTGCGGCAACAGCGAGTCGTAAAACACGAAACTGCCGTTCGCGCCAATGTTGGCGAGAACGAAGAGCACGAGCGCAAACAGCCATTGTCCCTGCTGGATGAAGAACATCAGCGCGACCGCCGCGACGCCGACCCCCATGAACGTCCCCAGCATGCGCTTCTTGATCGCCGTGTGATCTGCCATCGCGCCGAGCACCGGAGCCAGGACCGCAATGATCGCGAGTCCGATCGTCGTGGCAACGCTGAAGCGGAACGTGGCGACCTCCGCCGGCATCCCGGCGGCGGCGTACGACGGGAAAAAGATCGGATAGATCGCCGTCACCACGATGACGATCATGGCCGAGTTGGCCCAGTCGTACATCGCCCAAGCGCGCTGGACCTTGGTGCGCAGGCCTATCCGGGCCAGCAAGCCCGAGGTTTCGCTCGACTCGGTCATCTGGGTCCGCTGGGTGACCACCGGTCAGCAGCAGGGCGGGCGCGGTAGCGTCGTTGCATCGTGCAGGGTTTCGGCATCGTGGCAGTCTCGACCAGGTGAGCAGGAAGGAGGTCGGGTCAGGGATCTGCCCAAGATGGCGGTTCCGGCTCACTCTCAACAGGGTATTGCCGGCGCCTCGGCGCGTAATCGAGCGCGTCGGCCACTTCCGTCGTGATCTTCACGGCTTCGTCGATCGCGAACTGTGTCTCCCGAGTGAGCCTGTCTCGTAGGGTCTCGCCCTCGATGTATGGCATCACGTAGGTCAGGAAGCCGTCGGCCGAACCCGAACCGACCAAGGGTAGGATGTGGGGGTGCTGGAGACCGGCCGTGGTCTTGGTGCGGACACGCGCTCGGCGATTTCGGTCACGAGCGTCGGCTCCGACAGTTGCTCATGCCTTCTCCCTGGTCGGATGGGCGACAATCGCTGCGTAGGGCGGCTCTGACCATGGGCGACAAGATAGTGAGGTCCGCCATCGCAGGCGAGAAACGGTCGAGTCTCGAGGGTGCTCTTGGGCATGGGATTCGGACAGATTGCACCGTCAGGATACGCAAACCGAACCATTCGGAATTGCGGTGCCGCGCGACGCCAGTGGCGGTGACCCATTTTGGGTGCCAAGATTGAGTTGGCCGTAATCCAGCCCCTCGTCCCGGAGCCCGACGCGCGAGCGCGCACCTCCCATGCGTCCTACGACTGTTCCCTCCAGCTGGGTTGTGCTGTCACTCGCCGTCGGGTGTCACGCTGCCGACGAGCCACCGCCGCTCAGCGACTACGCGAGCGCGTTCCTGGACAAATGGCATATGGGCAACAATCCGACGCCCCGCCCTGGCTTTGACTATTGGGTGGGGCTGCGAGCTCGGGCGTCTTGTGTTGCAGGCAATGGAACTGGACGAGTCTTGACCATGGGCAGCTATCGTCCAACGTCGAAGCTGTGACTCTATGCCGATCTCCGTCTCCCTGTCTCCCCTGTTGCGTCGGCGCACGAAGATCGTCGCCACCCTCGGCCCAGCGTCGTCATCAGCCGACATCATCGCTCGATTGATCGACGCCGGCGTCGATGTCTTTCGGATGAACATGTCCCATGGAGACCATGCGGGTCACACGACGGTGTTTTCCACCATCAGGGACGTCGCCGCGAACAAGGACAAGCCGGTTGCGGTGCTGGCCGACCTTTGTGGTCCCAAGATCCGCGCGGGCCGATTCGCGGGCGGTTCGGTCGAACTCCCCACCGGCGCCACCGTGGTGGTGACGACGCGAGAGGTCGAGGGAACGGCGGAGCTGATCCCCTCCCAGTACGAGCATCTGGCCTCGGATGTCCAGTCCGGCAACCGCATCCTGCTCGATGACGGGAACTTGGAGCTGCGGGTGGAGCGCGTCGCGGGAACCGAGATCACCTGTACGGTGACGGTCGGCGGCACGCTCAAAGACCGCAAAGGCATGAACCTGCCCGGGGTCAACGTGTCCGCTCCGTCATTGACGGCGAAGGACCGCGAGGACGCGCGCTTCGTGGCGGGGCTGGGCGTCGACTTCATCGCGCTTTCGTTCGTCCGTCGCCAGGAGGACGTGCTCGAATTGCGGGAGCTGTTGCAGGAAGTCGGATCGACGGCCGCCATGGTAGCGAAGATCGAAAAGCCTGAAGCACTTGACGCCATCGAATCGATCCTCGACGTGAGCGACGCCATCATGATTGCGCGTGGTGACCTCGGCGTCGAACTGCCAGCCGAGAGGGTGCCGGTCGCGCAGTCACAGCTGATCGATCTTGCGCGAGCGCGGCGTAAGCCCGTCATCGTCGCCACGCAAATGCTCGAATCGATGATCACCCACCCCCGACCGACACGCGCCGAAGTATCCGACGTGGCGACGGCAGTGTTCGGCAGCGCCGACGCCGTGATGCTCTCCGCGGAGACCGCGTCAGGCCGCTACCCGGTGGAGGCCGTGAGTATGATGGATCGGGTCGCGCGCGACGCCGAGGGCTATCAGTGGGAGCGTGGTGCGTTCGGTGATCCGCCGGCGTCCTTGGGCACACCGGGGACCATGACGGTGGAAGATGCAGTCGCCCGCGCCGCGGCCGGCGTGTCGCGCGGCCTCATGGTTCGAGCCATTGTCGTGTTCTCGAGCACGGGACGATCCGCCTCGATCGTCTCCGCCTGGCGTCCGCAGGCGCCGATCCTGGCGGCCTCCGTCAACGAGCGCACTTGCCGTCGATTGATGCTGTCGTGGGGCACCGTTCCGATCATGCGAACCGAGCTGGCGCCCGGTGAGTTTTCGTCGGCCGCCCGGCATCTCGCGCGCGAGGCCGGGCTCGCCCAGTCGGGCGACTTCATTCTCCAGGTGAGCGGCTTCCAGGTGGATCCCGCCACCAACGAACCGGCGGTGACGGTCCTGCAGGTCTAGCGATACGCGAGATCCTCGAGTGGATGCAGCACCCCGGCTCGCATGACGTGCGTAAGGCTGCGAAACGCGCGCACGTCCACGGTGGGGTCCTCCGCAAGCACGAGCAGGTCCGCGATCTTACCGGCAGCGAGTATCCCGATGTCATCCCGCTGCATCGCCCTCGCGCCGTTGCGGGTGGAGGCGACGATGACCGCAGTGGGTGACATGCCGGCACGCTGCATCGCTTCCATCTCGGCATAGATGGCCGGGCCGTGCAGCGTCAACGGATTGCCGGCATCGGTCCCGGTCGCGACAGTGATACCCGCCCCGACGACGCGACGGAGGTTCTCCGCCATGATCCATGACCGGGCACCACCTCGCTCCATCCGTGTGTACACGACCTCTGGCGATCGCATCCGCGACGGGAGGACCGGACGGAGCACCGCGGTCGCGCTGATCTTCTCGACCGTTTGCGGATCAACACACCCGTTGGGGTCGTCGATCCGCTCCGGTGCGTCGAGTATCACCGACGCAATCGCACGGTTCCAATTGCCTCCGACGACGAGAGTGGGCGAATAGAGCGTTCCGCGGCTTCGTAGCAGCTCGAGAAACTCCTGGTCCACAAGCGTGTCCTCCACGCTGTGCACCAACAGGCCTGCTCCCGCGCGGACGGCAGCCTTGGCATTCCGCAAGCTCGTGGCGTGCACGATCAGTTCGAGTCCGGCTTCCCGTGTCGCCGCTCCGACCGCGGCCACCCGATCGTCGAGTGCCGCCTGCTGATCGGGTGGCGCCGACACGTACCAGACCTTCGCGGCGGTCGAGCCGAGGGCCACGAGGCGTTGCACACTTTCACGCGCGTCCTCCAGAGAGCCCATGGGCAGGAACGTGTAGTGCTGCTCGTCCACGTTCAGCGCCGGCACGCTCGCATGCGTAATGAGCGGCCCGGCGGCACGCACGTGCACGCCGTCAGCGTCATGCTCGCTTCGATCCGGGAGCGTCGTGGTCCACGGGTGCCCCCCCACGTCGAACACGCCCGTCACGCCGGTGCACAAGTACGAACGCGCAAATCGGTCGGAATGCTCTCGCAGAGACCGCGCGGTCTCGGCATAGGGATAGACGTCGGGCGCGCTCAGTCCGTCAGGCCTTCCGTCGATCCATCCCGTCTGGCTGAAATGCACGTGCGCGTCGATCAGTCCGGGGGTCAGGAAACGCCCGGTGACATCGTGACGTTGGGCCCCAGCTGGGACGAGGCAGCCGGCGGCAGGACCGACGCAGGTGATCCTCTCCCCTTCGACCAGAACCACGGCGTTCGGGATTGGCGCCGCGCCCGTCCCGTCGACGACGGTGCCCCCCACCAGCGCGACCGCTTGCGCCGCAGCGCGCAGCGACCGCGCGATCAGGCCAAGCGCGATCAGGAGTGCTCCACCACCGAAGCGCGTTAGGCGAGGGGACGTCATTCGTTGTGCGTAGAGGGACGCGCCAGCGTCATTCCCCATCCATCGTCTCACCAAGCGGATGAGCCGCCAGCTCGGCGCGCAGCTCGGGGTGGACGCTCCACAGATAGTACCCCATCCCTCCCGCGGCGATGAGGTTGCCGATCGCCACGTTCGACCACGCGAGCGCACCAAGGAGCGGCTGGCCGGCGAGCGCCACCACGATGTAGAACCCGACCTCGAAGATGGCAAAGAACACCACGACCACGAAGAACGTCGTCGGGAAACGCTCCACGAGTCGCGCCAGCAGCGCTCCGGCGAACCCGACAAAGCAGAACGCCAGCACATGCAGCATGGTGTACCCGATCACCGCCTGGAACGTGACGACCACGTCGGCCGGATCGCGGAGCCCCAAGAACACTGCCGACCCGAGCATCGCCGGCGTGTAGAACGCACGGCCCGCCACGAGGTCGACGATCAAGAACCAGAGCGCGACGGCGCCGGCTCCAATGAGACCAGCCACGAAACCTTCACGAAGGAGGCGCGGGAGATTCACGGGAGATTCTCGCTTGAGCGGGAGGGTCGGGTCAATATATCGCTTGCGCCCTCCCACGCGAGTCTCCCGCCTAGCGCTTCAACGGATCTTCCCGCACCTCGACACTCCCGACGTAATCGCGCCCGTCGACCGAGATACGCACGACGTACCGTCCGGCAGCCGCCTCGTGCATGGTCAGCTCCTGACCGTAGATGCCGAAGAAGGCCTCGTCTCCCACCACCTGGCTGAACGCGATCAACTGGTCGCGCGCCGCCGTGAGCTGGCGGACGTTCCGCGCGCTCGCCAGCCGCTCCATCGTGACCTCCATGTGCCGCCGCAGGAGCGCGAGGGCGTCTTCACGATTCGCGTACTCCACCCCGCGGTACAGGCTGGGATAGTTCTGCGGCGCGAGCAGGTCTTTCTGCATCTGTAACAGGTGTTCGCGCGGCGTGCCGGGAAGCCGTTCTCGAATGATCCTCCCGACGCGCTCCAGACCAGCCCGGTATGCCGCAAGTTCCGCCTCGGTGGGATCGAACCGCATGTCCCACCGCGTCCGGTTGATGCCCGCATGCGCCGCGATCGACCACGCGCGACGCAAGCCGCTCCACTGGTCTTCCACCGTGACGCGCACTGAATCCCGGGGCGCCGCACGCAAGTAGAATGCCACGGCGGCACCGGACGGCGGGTTGCCGCCGTAGAACTTGAAGTGGAGCTGCACACGGCCCTTGTCGAAATCGAGCCATTTGGTTCCGGGCCGGCTCTCGAAGACGTGGACCGGTTCGGCCAAGACCTGATCGGTGACCTGGCGCAGCGGGGCGATGTCGTCCGCGATCCAGATGCTGCGGCCGTGCGTGCCGGCGACGAGATCGGCATCCCGAGGATGGATGACCAAATCCCGTACCGCGACGCTCGGCAGATCATCACCGAAGCGTGTCCACGACCCGCCGCCATCCACCGTCACGTACACCCCGAACTCCGTGCCCACGAACACCAGGCGCGGATTCACGGGATCCTCAACCACCGTGTGGATCGACGAGCCCGGCGCTTCGCGCGGGAGATTCGCGGAGATGCTGGTCCACGTGGCGCCGAAGTCGGCGGTCTTGAAGACGTAGGGATTGGTGTCGTCCGACCGGTGCCCGTCGAACGCGACGTATGCCGTCCCCACGTCGTGAGCCGAAGGCTCGACTCGGCTCACCCAGGTGCCCGGCGGCACACCCGGGATGTTGGACCGGACGTTACGCCACGTGGCGCCGCCGTCACGCGTGAGCTGCACGTTCCCGTCGTCCGTCCCCACCCAAATCACCGCGGGATCGAGCGGTGAGTCCGCGACAGTGTAGATCGTGTAGTGGTTTTCCGCCCCCGTGGCGTCCTTCGTGAGCCCGCCACTGTTCGTGGTGTTGCGCCTCGCCGCGTCATTGGTGGTGAGGTCCGGGCTGATGATGCGCCACGTCTCCCCCCGATCGACCGACTCGAACAGGTGGTTGCCGCCCACGAACACCGTGCGCGGGTTGTGCGCCGAGAGGACCAGCGGCGAGTTCCAATTGAAGCGAAACTGCGGAGGCAGATTGTTGCCGTTGATCGTGCGCTGCGGCGAATCCGACCACAACCAGTACTCACCGGGATTGATCGAGTAATTCGTTTGGGACTCCCCGTAGTTCGGATCGTAGTGTTCGGCGAAGTTCACGATCGTCCGCGGCGTGGGGGTGATGAACGCCCGCTCGCGCGTTTCCACGTTCATGCGACCGAAGTATCCGACGTGCGTGGTCGTGTACACCGTGCGCCAATCGCTCGGGTCGACCTGCATATGGAAGCCGTCTCCGCCGTTGATCTCCATGGCGTGATCGTTCATGATTCCCCGTGGATCGCGCGAGTTGCTTGGCAGGCCCCATCCACCATTGTCCTGCAGCCCACCGTACACCCAATACGGATCGCGCATGTCCACCCCGATCGCGTAGTACTGCCCGATGGCCATGTTGTTGAACGCGAGGGTGGTCACGCCGCCGTCCACCGACGAATAGGCGCCCTGGTCGGTGGCGTTGTAGAAGATCCCGCCGTCCGCGGGATCGATCCACATATCGTGATCGTCGCCACCGGTACTCCGCCATGGTCGCCGGTCCTGCCAAGTCTCGCCCCCATCGCGCGAGTACGCGAAGTCGCGGGCGATCACATACACGTTGTCCGGATTGGACGGATCGACGCGGATGCGCCCGTGGTAGTACGGCCGGGAGTTGTGGCGCAGGAGATACCGCCACGTCTCGCCGCCGTCGGCGGATCGGTAGACCCCCGGGCCCGGAACGCTCAGGTCGTGCGGCAGCGTGTCCGATGCCTCCACGTACGCAAACACGATCGACGGGTCCGCCTGGTAGATCGACACGTCGATCTGGCCCGTCTCGCCGCTCGGGAGACCCGCGGTCAGCTTGCGAAACGACCCTCCTCCGTCCGTGGACTTGAACAGTCCGCCGTTGGCTCCCCCACTCAGCATCCAATCCGGCGTGCGCAGTCGCTCATACATCCCGACGAAGACGATCTCGGGGTTCGACGGGTCCAGTGCCACCACGGTCGCCCCGGTCCGCCCGTCGTCGGGGAGCCCATTGGTGAGCTTGATCCAGGACTGTCCACCGTCCGTCGTCTTGTACAGCCCGCGCGAGCCCGACGGGCCCCAGAGCGCGCCGAGGGCGGCGACGTACACGATCGCCGGGTTTGTCGGATGGGTGGCAATCTCCGCGATCTGCCGCGTATCTACGAGTCCCATGCGATCGAACGTCGCGCCGCCGTCCGCGGACTTGTACACGCCGTCTCCCCATCCCACGCTGTTGCGGTTGGTCGCCTCACCCGTTCCAACCCATATGATGCTCGTGTCTCCCTGGAAGAAAGCGACGTCGCCGATCGACTGACTCCCATAGTGTTCGAAGATAGGCGTGAACGACACGCCGCCGTTCGTGGACTTGAAGACGCCACCCGAGGCCGATCCGATGAGCACGACGCGATAGTCCCGCTGCCAGGCATCGATGGACGACACACGCCCCATCATCGTGGCGGGTCCGATATTGCGCCAACCGAAATCCTGGACGAGTTGCTCCACCTGCTGCGCTGCACCGGCGGCGGGGCTCATGATGATCAGGGCGAGACTCAAGGCGATGCGACGTGGCGGCGACATCTGTAGCTCCTCCGTTCCAGGTGACACAATGCGTGGGAAGTTTGCCGTGCTCGACGCGGAGGCGCTAGGGAGAGGGTGTCGTGTCGCACGAGTTCGTTGTCCGGAGCGTGAGTCCCCGCGGGTTGGTGACCGACACGGCAACGCCCCGCCCGCGGAAGCGAGCGGGGCGTGTTGTTCCCGCTGTTCGACCGCGCGCCGGCTATCGCGGCTTGCGGTGCTCGTGCATCGGCATGTCGTGGCTTTCGGTATGTTCACCCATGACGTGCTCGTGCAGGTACTCGTGCAGATGGGCGACCTGCTCCTCCGAGAGAAACGCGCCGAGGGCGGCGTGCTCGGTCTTCATGTCCGCGTGCAACGCGTCCATCGCCGCCGCGTGATCGGTCTTCTGCGCCTCGGTCGCCGTCTCGGCGTCGAACTCGTGCAATTGATGCATCCGCATCATGAAGCCGCCGAGCGTATGCAGGTGCGCAGCCATCGAATCACGCGCGGTGCCGTGCAGCTCCAGCACCGCCGCCACGCTGTCGATCGAGAGCGCCGCGCGATGGCGCTCCATCATTTCCGCCATTTTGCCTTCGGCATGCTGCATCTCCGCGTGCGCGGCGTGCTGCGCAACGGCAGGTGCGGCGGCAAACGCAAGGAAGGCACTGGCCAGTACTAGGGTCTTCGCTTTCATCAACAACTCCATTCCGTGGTTTGTGGTCTGTAGTCTTTCTGCTGCACTCTGTCGTCAGAGTCTCGCTCCCGACGGCCTCTCGCCTCAGCCGCCCGGCATCTTCTGCGGCGTCTCCGTGATCGAGGACTTGGCGTCCTTGCCATGGGCCGTGAGTTCCATGGCACTGCCGCGGCGATCGCTGAACCGCACGATCCCGAAGGGCACGGCGGCACTGATCCACAGGTCCCCGGCCTCCGCGTCCGTCGGGACGATCTTCATCGTCGAGAACGTCCCCGCGGGCACCGTAACCGATTCGGTCGCGGCCAGCGTAGCGCGGTCGCAATTCTCGGCGGCGCCCCGCGCGGGACTCTCGCCTCCACCGCCCTGGGGCATCATCGCCAGCATGCTCGCCGGGAGCTCCATCGCCGGCTGAGCGCCCGGTTTCACGATGATCCGCGCGATATCCTGGTCGTCGTACGGGTACCCCGGGATCAACATCTGCATGACCATCGCGCCCATCGGACCCGCCATGCTGGTCTCATACCAATAGTGATCTTTGCCCTTCGCCTGCTCCGTACCGACGATCGCAAGCCGCATCGTCGCCGACCCCCCGGGGATCTCTGGCGACGTCAGCTTGTATTCCGCCCACTGCCCCACCGTAACCTTCCCGAGCGCCGCACACGCCTCCGCGAGGTGTTGTGCCCTGACGGGAACGGCAAGCACGCTCACGAGTGCGAGAGAGACCAGGGTACGCATCAAGAGCCTCCCAGGAATGATTAGCGGACGAAGAAGGGCGCCAGCAGGGTCCTGTACAAACTAACATCCTCTACTCCGAGACGCTCCTCGGCCGCCTCGACGAACACACCCACTCCATCACCGGGGGTGCAAGCCAAACGGCGTGCGGTGGGAACGGATGTACCTTGCGGTCATCATACATGTCCATCCAGAGGCCTCTGCTGCTTCCGCGACCTTTCAGCCACGGGGGTCGGATCCCCTGTCATCCAGCACCCTGGCAATCGCGGTGATGGTATTCCAGTTACGCGTCGTGGCTGGGACTCCGAAAAGCCGGTCCACCGTGCCGAGATAGCTGATGGCCCTCATCTGGCGTCGGTATTGGCCGACGACAAACCGGCCCTCCCGCGCGAGAATCTTCATCAGCCACTTGCCGCTCGCGGGAAACCGCATGGGCGTGGACGGCGTCAAGCGTGGTCGTCGGGACAGGACACTCACGAAGCGGACGATGTCCCGTCGCGCGGGCTGGTCCGCGAAATAGTCCTGAGCCATCAGACTGGCGATCTCCCGCCCTCTCACGATGATGACTTCCGCATCGAAGGGAAGCCTGCGCGTCACTTCGCCGCGGAGTCGTGCCTGAGTGACGGGCCGGCGGATCACGAACGTCCCCGCCGCGCCGATGTTGACGGCGTCCAGACGCCCCAGTTGTTCGGCGAGCGTGGTAGGTCGGAAGGTCCTGTGACCCCCGACGTTGACGCCTCTCAGAAGAACCACAAGTGCCACGCGTCCCCCCCCGCTGGCGGCCCTGAGGGGCCGATCATCTAAGTCCACCGCAAACGGAATCACCGGACTCGTCTGCCCAAGGCGTGGCGCTTCTGCTGCGGGGCATCATGAACAATGCCGCTGGCAAGCGCAGCGTCCACAGCCCGCGGCCAGCGCCGCGGGCGACCGCCCACTTCAATCGGGTTGGCCGGTTCACCCCTGGATCGACGACGTACCGCTCTCTCATCTGCCCGGGCCCTCGACAGCTCCCAGGATGTATTCGGACAGGAGCCGTTCGCTGAGTTCGTGCGCATCTCCGCGACCGAAATTCTCGCTCGTGATGACCGCAACCAGGCCGAGGTCGGGAACAACGAACACCTTGTTGCCGCCGCTCCCGGTCATGTAGTAGGCGGAGACCGGTCGCCCACGGACCTCCACCGACGTCAGCCACCAGAGAAAGCCGAACTCGTTGCGTTCGTCGATCCGCACGTGCGGACGAGTCGACTCGGCCACCCAGGATCGCGGAACGATCTGGCGCCCATTCCAACGTCCCTCGTCGGCATAGAGCTGGCCGAGCTTCAGCAGGTCGCGACTCCGAAGGCCGAGGCCGCCACCCGTTTGTGCGTGGCCGAGCGGCGAGAGTTGCCACTCGAAGGCGGTGATTCCCAGCGGTTCGAAGAGCTTCTCTTGCGCGAACGCTTCGACTCTTCTCCCGGTGGCCTGCTCGAGCACGCGACCAAGCAGGAAAACACCCGCCGTGCAGTAGCTGAAGCTCCGTCCGTACGGTGCATCCTGCGGTTTCGTCGCCCACGGCGGGAAACCTCTGACCGGCAGATCCAACGCAAACTGCGTCCAGTCCTCGATCACGTACATCCGCTCCTCGTTGCCGCGCGAGAACTGGTTCCAATCATCACACTCCAGCATGGAGCTCATGGTGAGCAGATCCTCGACCGTGATCGCATTCTTGCGCGGATCCGGGTTCGCCACCGCCGGCTCCCCGAGGACCGTGAACACGCGTGCGTCGGTTCCGGATAGGTGCTCCCCCGCCATGGCGAGACCCACGAGCATTCCGGTAACGGTCTTCGTGACCGAGCGGGTGTTTCTGAGCTGCACCGCCGAGCCGCTGAAGTAGTTTTCGAAGACCAGACGTCCGTTCCGGGCAACGAGCACGCTCGTGATCCGCCCGAACTCGTCGGCCCGGATCGCGCGAGCCATCGCACTCAAACGTTCCTCGGAGAGTTGGACCAGGACAGCCCGCGCAACCGGCCACCCGTCCTCGTAAGCTGCGGGCACCATGTAACCACCCGCAGCCTGCGACTGAAGCGGTGCGGCGCACAAACTCACCAACACGAGAGCGGTCGTGGCGCGTCCACCGCGTCCCAGGGACATGTCCCTTTCCTCCTGAGTTTAGGGCGTGGTCACGCCTTCGATTATGATAGCCGACTCCATTGGCCGCGGCGATGCGGATACGGAAGGCGTCGACCGCGGCGGGTCTTCCCCCAGTCGAGAGTCGGCTGCTGATGGGCCCCGACAACCAGGTCCCAGCTCGGTCAGGCGAGGGCGGCCCATGCGACGGTGGACTCGGTGAAGGTCCTGGGCCCTGCCCGAGTGGCAGCCGCGGACCGACGCGCCCGCGGCCTCACTCCTCACGCCCGTCAATCGCGACCCACCTGATCGCGCCGATGATCAGCCCGATCGTGACGAGCGCCACGATCTGCACGGCCCAATTCGGAATGTCCGGCGGGAACCCGCGAATGGGCTCGCCACCGCGTGCTACCACCCACACGGCCAGCACCACCCCGGTGAGCCCACCGCCGCCGACGAGACCCGACCCGAACAACACGCCGCGTTCCCGCCGGCTCTCGGCGCGCGCGGGCTCCGCCTTGCGCGTGAGCAGGTGCCGCATGAGTCCGCCCGCGAACACCGCGGCCATGGTGTACAGCGGCAGGTAGACGCCGACGGCGAAGGCCAGCACCGGGATCTTGAACAGCGACGCGACGACGCCGATGCCGAGCCCAATGAGGATGAGCGTCCACGGCAGACTCTGGTCGAGCACGCCGTCGATCACCAGCTTCATGAGCACCGCCTGCGGCGCCGGCAGCTCGGCGCCTCCCAATCCCCCCGGGACGCTGCGGTGCAGCATCATCACCACCAAACAGACGAAGCCGGCCGAGGTGATCACGCCGATCATCTCGCCGATCTGCTGAAACCGCGGGGTCGCCCCCAGCACGAACCCGGTCTTGAGGTCCTGCGACGTGTCGCCCGCGATGGACGCCGCGATGCACACGACGGTGCCCACCATCAGCACCGTGGCTTTGCCTGGCAGGTCGGTCCACCCGAACAGGAAGAAGACGCCGCTGGTCCCCAGCAGCGTCGCGATGGCCATTCCCGACGTCGGATTGGAGGTCACCCCCACGAGACCGACGATGCGGGAGCTCACCGTGACGAAGAAGAACGCGAACACCGCGATCAGCACGGACGCGACGGCGCGCACGACAATCGAATCCAGATACCCCAGCACGCCCGGGGTCAGCGTCAGCACGACGAGAATCACGCCCCCCGCCAGCAGTACCGTGCGAAAGCCCAGATCGAGATCGGTGCGCGAAACGCCCATCCTCGCCGCGCCCTTCTCCAGATGCTTGAGCCCCAGCCGGAACGACTCGACCATCGTCGGGATCGACTTGATCAGCGTGATGATGCCACCGGCCGCCACCGCCCCCGCGCCGATGTAGCGTACGTACCGGTGCCAGATCTCGCCGGCGGTCATGGCTGCAATGAGCTTTTCGGTCTCGGGATACAGCGGCGCCGTCAAGCCCGAGCCCCAGATGTTGATGGCGGGAATGATGATGAGCGCCGAGAGCGCCGAGCCCGCGACCATGACCGCCGCGATCCGGATTCCGAGGATGTAGCCGACCCCGATGAGCGGCGGCGAAACGCTGAGCGAGAGGTTCGCCTTGAGTCCAACCGCTACTTCAAAGCGATCCGCGACCAGCTTGAACCCGTCCGTGAGGATCTGAAACAGCATCCCCAAGCCCAAGCCCCAGAACACGGGGGCAGCCTGCCTCCCACCCTGCTCCCCCGCGACGAGCACCTCGGCGCACGCCATGCCCTCCGGGTACGGCAGCGTCCCGTGCTCGCGCTTGATCAGGTAGCGACGCAACGGAATCATCGCGAGCACACCGATCAACCCACCGGCCATGGCGAGCAGCGTGATCTGCGCCCACGCGGGGCTCAGGCCCCAGATGAACAGGGCGGGAATCGTGAAGAGCACTCCGGACGCCACCGAGGAGCTGGCGGAGCCCACCGTCTGGGAGATGTTGCTCTCGAGAATGCTGTGCCGCATCCCGAACGCCGCCAGCAACCGGAACGCCACGATCGTGAGCACGGCAACGGGAATCGACGTGCTGATCGTCAACCCTGCCTTCAGGCCCAGGTACGTGTTCGCCGCGCCGAACAACACGCCCAATACGGCGCCGGTGAACACCGCCTTGACCGTGAACTCGGTCAGGCTCTCGCCCGCTGTCAGCGGGATGTACTCCTGACCTTCCTGCGGTTCGTAGGCGGTGCGCGGGAGTTTCCGTCCATCCATTGCTCGGCGATCTCCTGGCTGATGTCGGGAGACGGTTGGCGGGGCGCCGCTAAGATGCGCCACGGACTATCGAGCCGTCAAACCGCGACGCCCGACCGACCGAAACCTCCGCGCCGATCCAGCGTAGGAGTAGTGGGCCCCAGACACGGACAGTGGATGTCGAGCAAACGCCCATCGCGCGGCCGCCCGCGCGACCCACGCTACACCAAGTCGATCGGCACGCCACCCGTCGTTGGGCGGCGGGTTGTGGTGAATGACCGCGTGCGCATCGAATGGACCGAAGACGGCCGGCGACGTTCCAGGACGATTGGCCCCAACGACGCCGCCACCCGGAAGTTGGCGGACGAAGAGCTTGCGAGTATTCTGGCGACGATGCGGACTCCCGACGACGACGGAGGAACCATGGACGAGCAACATGCCGGCGATGAGCACGAGGCCCCTGAGGTCGAGGTCGATGGCGCCGATGGAACAGCAGATGATGCCCCGCAGGCGCACGACGACGCCTACGGGGAACTCAAGGATGTCGTGGAGTCGGTCGTGGACTTCGCGCGGCGCGGCGCGTTGGCCGTGATCGAGGTGGGAGATGCGGCGTACGACAAGTTGCTCGACATTCTGAACGACTGACACGCAGGTGAGGGATCGGACGCACCCTGTTTGCATGGCGTCCGGCAGGCTATCCTGTCAGTCCGGCGTCGCCGGCATTGCTCGTACTCGTTTCGACTGACGGAGTGGCACCATGTCTCGCCTTCGTGCTTCCTTGCTTGGGCTCGTGGCGCTGCCGATACTCTCGGCTTGTGCCTCCGATCCCGCCGACCTGATCACCGCGGACGGTATCCGCCAAGACGTCGCCGTGCTGTCCGCGGACAGCATGGAGGGCCGCGCCGCCGGCACGGCGGGCGAGGACCGTGCCGCCGCCTACATCGCCTCCCGGTTCGACGCGATCGGCCTGGAGCCGGCCGGTGCCTCCTACATGCTGCCGGTGGAGTTGGTCGGTCTCCGGAAACGCACCGATCGATCAACGCTCACGCTCCGGAGCCCGAACGGGGTGCTCCCCATCACGAACGAGGAGACCATCACGTACTGGTCGACCGCCGGCGAGGAGACGATCGACTTGCGAAACGTCCCGATCATCTTTGTCGGCTATGGCGTCGAAGCCCCGGAATACGGATGGGACGACTTCAAGGGCGAGGATCTGCGCGGCAAGGTCCTGCTCTTCCTGAACAACGACCCGCCGGTCGAGGAGGACGGGCAAGCGCTGTTCGGCGGCGAGGCCCGCACCTACTACGGTCGCTGGACGTACAAGTTCGAGCAGGCCATGAAGCACGGCGCGGCCGGCGCCATCGTGATCCATACGACACGATCGGCGAGCTACCCCTTCAGTGTCATCGGGAACTCGGGAGCCGGTGAGAACTGGCTGCAGAACTACCGGCTCGACTTCCTGGCGTGGATCGACTCCACCACATCGGAGTCCATCGCGGCCGGCATGGGCACCGATCTCGCCGGGCTCTTCGCGATGGCTACGGAGCGGGAGTTCCGGCCCCGCGACACCCAGCTACGGCTGACGAGCCACATCGAGACCGACATCCGCTCGGTACAGGCCAAGAACGTGGTGGGCGTGCTCGAGGGCCGGGATCCGGCGCTGCGCCACGAGTACGTGGTCTTCACCGCGCATTACGACCACCTGGGCGTGAACGCCGCCAGCGAAGGTGACGACAAGATCTACAACGGGGCGTGGGACAACGCGGCGGGTACCGCGGCGATCATGAGTCTCGCCGAGGCCTTCGTCGCGGCACGGCCGCGACGGTCAATGCTGTTCGTGGCGGTCGCGGCCGAGGAGGGCGGCACCCTCGGCAGCGGCGCGTTCGTCGCGAATCCCCCCGTGCCGCTCGCCCAGATCGTCGCCAACCTGAACGTGGACATGCCGCAGATTTTCGGTGTGACCCGGGACATTGCCGCCATCGGCATCGAGACGAACACGCTGGGCGCCACGCTCATCGAAGTCGCGGAGTCGCACGGGCTGCGCTGGGCGGGCGACCCGAATCCCAACGCCGGAAGCTTCTACCGCTCCGACCAGATCCACTTCGCCAAGGTCGGGATCCCCGCGCTGTTTCTCCAGCCCGGTTCCGACTACGTCGAGCCGCTCAGCTTCGATCCCCTGGTCTACGAAGACGAGCACTACCACCAGGTGAGCGACGAGATCACACCGGAGTGGAACACGGAAGGCACCGCGCGTGACATGCGGATCCTTTTCGAAGCGGCGCTCCGGGTGGCCAACGACGACGCGATGCCGCGGTGGTCGCCCGGGAACGAGTTCGAGGAGGAGTGGAAGGCGTTGTACCGACGGTAAGAGAGCAAGAGAGCAGGAGAGCACGCCGGGCGCCGACGGCCCGGCTAGCCGAACCGTGCCGCGGCTCGCGCTCTCGCCTTGGCCGCTTCGACCTCGCGGTCGCGTGGAGGCGCGGCCGTGCTCAGGGACGCGAGGAGCCGTTGCGTCGCGTCCGCCACCTCGCGAACCGCCCGCTCAAAGGCGGCCGCGTTCGCCTGTGAGGGTTTCTGGAATCCGCTCACCTTCCGCACGTACTGCAGCGACGCCGCGTGCACCTCGGGGGACGTAGCGGGAGGATCGTAGTTGAACAGCGTTTGGATGTTCCTGCACATTGCGGGCACCTCACGAGAGAGGGACGTCGAGTTGCCGCGACGGCGGCGCCCTGCCTACCGGCGCGGGGCCAACTGCGTCGTGTCGACGCGTGTCGGAGTCGCCTCGCCCGAGACGATCGTTCGCGCACCGGCCGCGATGGCGCGAATGGTCGCGGTCAGGTGCGGGATATCCAGCGTCTCCACCTCGTCCGTCACCTGATGGTAATCGGGATCCACGTCGATGGGCGTCGTACTGATCGAGTGAGCGGGCACGCCGAGCCGGGCCAGGGTCGCGTTGTCCGAGCGGTAGAACAGCCGCTGCGAAGGATACGGATCGGGATAGAAGCGGTACGGCGTGCCCGCCACCGCCTCCTGCAGGATCGTTCCGAACGACGAGCGATCGAACCCCGTGATCCACGCGGAGTTCGGCCCCTCGTTGCCGGGTTTTCCAATCATCTCCAGGTTGAACATGGCCACGATGTGGTCGGGGTTCACGCGCGAGGCGAAGTAGCGTGACCCGAATCCGCCAATTTCCTCCGCGGTGAACGCGACGAAGACGAGCGTCCGTTCTTGGGGACCCAGCGCCTTGAAGTACCGCGCCAGCGCGATGACGCCGGTCGTCCCGGACGCGTTGTCGTTCGCACCGTTTCCAATGGAGTCCCCTTGCACCGCTGGTCTGATGCCGATGTGATCGTAGTGGGCCGAGAACAGCACGATCTCGTCGGCTCGCCGCCCCGGCAGCACACCAACGACGTTCATGGCCTCGTGAATCCGCACCTCGGTGCGGACGTGAATCGAGAACGCAGTCGGCGGCGTGTCGCGGAGCACGAGAACGACCGTAGGCCCGGTTACCGGCTCCCCGGCCACGACGCGCCCGGTCACAAACCGCCGATAGGTGCCGAACACCTGGCGATGCTCCGGATGCACCACCACGAGGCGGTTCCGCGTCCCATTGAGCGCCCCGCTCACGGCCGCCCGGACGTCGTCCGCCGGCCCGACGTACGACACGTCGACGTCCGTCGTGTCATCCCAATCGACGTCCGCCACCGTCACACGCAGCAAGGTGTTCCCGCCCGCGATCGCTTCGCCGTCCATGCGGACTTGCGCGTCCACCACGCGGACCGAGTGCAGCGGAACCGCTTGCAGGTAGTCGGATGCCCCGGCAAACGTGTCGAGACCGATGCCCGCGAACTCCGCGCGAATGAAGGCGGCGGCACGAGCGGCACCCGCCATCAACGCGGCACGCCCCGCCATCTGATCGGAGGCGAGCACGGCGACGATGCGCTCGACGTCCGCAACGTCGACCGCGGCAATCGGCCGCGGAGCCCCGGATGACGGAGGAGAGCATGCCACGCCACACACGAAAACGACCGCAACGAATGACTGGCGCATCGGCGGATCTCCAACGGGGGATCGGTGTTACTGCTACATGATAACCCGGGCTGGCGCCACCTTGTCAAACGCGCACCTTCGCCCACCTTGAAGCGCTTTTCACGGTGACTTTGCAGTTCTCTGGCCACGCACGCATGTTGATTAGCAGCGTCACAGTTGACCTCGATGGGGTAACGTATGCCGAAACGGGTGATCATCATCGGAGCCGCCGGACGAGACTTTCACAACTTCAACGTGTACCTGCGGGACAATCCCGATTACGACATGGTCGCGTTCACGGCCGCGCAGATACCCAACATCGCCGGCCGACGCTACCCGGCCGAACTCGCGGGTCCGCGGTATCCCGACGGCATTCCGATCGAACCGGAAGCCGGCTTGGAACGGTTGATCCATGAACACGCGGTGGACGTTGCGATCTTCGGCTACAGCGACGTGTCGCACCAGCAGGTGATGACGGTGGGCTCACGGGTCCTGGCGGCCGGGGCGGATTACCTCATGCTGAGCCCGCGGCATACGCAGCTCGCGGCCGACGTCCCAGTCCTCGCCGTGTGCGCGGCGCGCACCGGCTCCGGCAAGTCCCAGACGACGCGCCGCGTCGCCGCCCTCGTGCGGGAGCTCGGCCGCAAGGTCGTGATCGTGCGTCACCCCATGCCTTACGGCGATCTCACCAAACAGATCCTTCAGCGCTTCGCGAAATACGATGACTTCGAGGCCCACAACGTGACGATCGAGGAGCGCGAGGAGTACGAGCCCATCGTGGCGGCCCATGGGGTCGTGTATGCGGGCGTCGATTATCAGCGGATTCTCGACGAGGCCCAGCGGGAAGCGGACGTCATCCTGTGGGACGGCGGAAACAACGACTTTCCCTTCTACCGTCCAGACCTCCTGATTACCGTCGTCGATCCCCACCGGCCGGATCACGCCGAGCGGTACTTTCCGGGCGGTGTCAACGTGCGGTGTGCCGACGTGATCGTGATCAACAAGGTGGACACCGCCGGTGAGGAGCAGATCGAGCGCGCGCTCGACTCGGTGCGCACGCTGAATCCGACGGCCACGGTGGTGTTGGCCGCGAGCCCCATCCATGTGGACGAACCCGACAGGATTCGGGGCAAGCGGGTGTTGGTTATCGAGGATGGCCCCACGCTGACGCATGGCGGGATGGCGTTCGGCGCCGGGTGGCTCGCGGCGCGCCGGCATGGCGCCGCCGCCATCGTGGACCCGCGGCCCTGGGCCGTCGGGTCGATCGCGGAGACGTTTGCCGCGTGGCCGACGACCGGCCATGTGTTGCCGGCGATGGGTTATGGCGCCGAACAGATGGAGGAGTTGGCCGAGACGATACGCGCCGCCGATGTCGATCTCGTCGTGGTGGGCACCCCGATCGATCTGCGGAGAGTGATCGAGTTCGACAAGCCGGCGGTGCGCGTGGGCTACGAACTCCAGACCATCGGCGAGCCGACGCTCGAGCAGGTGCTGCATCGCTTTTTCGTCGAGCGTGACAGCGCGGCCTACCGCGCCATCGCGGAAGACGCCTAGCGGCGGAACACGATTGCGCCGCCCTTCACGACGAGGTCGACCTTCCGCAGGACACTCACGTCCTCCAGGGGATCGCCGTCCACCAGCACCAGGTGGGCGCGCTTGCCCGGCTCGATGCTCCCGAACTCCCCTTCCCTTCCCAGCCATCGCGCGCCGGTGATCGTCGCCGCCCGCAGAATGGCAACCGGCGGGACGCCCGCGTCCGCGTAGGCCTCGAGTTCGTCGATCAGATTGACGTTGTCGGTCCCCGCCAACAACGGCACGCCGGCTTCGACCGCCAGTCGCACGAACCGCTGCATGCGCTCGAATCCCGCCCGCGCGATCGCCAACTGCTCGAGCGACATGCGGGAACGGGCGTTGTCGCCGATCCGCTGGATGAACAGCGTCGGATCGATCGCCGTACGTGTCGCCACAAGCAGCTCGATCAGTGCATGGACCTCCGGGGCATCCGGATCGATGCGGCGCCAGTCGGCCTGCATCCGGGCGATGGGATGTTTCTGACCGTCCAGGCTTTCGTCGTCGCCATTCGGCTGGAGCTCCGGCGGGAGAAAGTCGCGCCACACGCGAAGGTGGCTGAACCCATCGATGCCAGCTTCCATCGCTTCTCCCCAGCTCGTCCGCACGCCAATGTGGCCGGTGACCGGCAGGCCCACGTCATGAGCCGCCTGCACCACCGCCGCGAGGACGCGCGGATCCAGGAGGAAGTACACCTTGAGCAAATCCACGCCCTGCGCCTTCAACGCGCGCACGAGCGGCCCGGCCGCGGCCGGATCGTCGAGCGACACGTCCACGCGGGGGTGATAACCGCCCGGCCCGTCGATCAGCGGTCCAGCCGAGTAGATGTCCGGCCCGTCGATCACCCCGAGGTGGTTGGCGTCTTTGTAATCCATGCCATCGGCGATCGACACGCCGGGATCCCGAATCGACGTAATGCCGCGCGCCAGGAGCTGACTGCCGGCGAACGGCGACCAGTAGTGGTAGTGGTTGTCGATCAATCCCGGGAGCAGCGTTCTGCCCGCACCCTCGATGACGGTCGCCCCAGGCGGCGCAGCCATTGCGTCCCGAGTCACGCGCACGATTCGCTCCCCTTCAACGAGGACCGTCGACGGTGCACTCAGCTCGCTGGCACCGGGGTCGAACACCCGCACGTCGCGAATCACCAGGGTACTGGCCGACCGAACGGGCGCGGTGATCGGCGCCCGAAACAGAATCGGGCGAACCGCTCCGGTCTCGACGTTCACCCCGTACAGGCGCCGACCCGCCGCCATCACCAACGTCTCGCCGTCGGGGTGCGCCGCCAGCTGCTTGTCGTCGAACGCACTCGAGAAGATCGATCGGGTCGTGCCCGCCGACTCCACCATGATCTCATCCACGCCATTGTGTGTTGCCACCCACGCACGCCATCCACGCGCACTCCAGACGACGCTCATCTCCCGCTCGTCCGACTCCGTGACCCGCGTGATGGCGTCGTCGTCGAGTGCGATCGCGTACAGGTCGGCCGCGCCGTACCGCCCAGTCTCGAGCAGCACGCGATCGCCCGAGGGGGCCAGCGCGAAAGACCACTCATGCCAGTTCTGGGTGTGGGTGAGCTGGTCGGCGCCGGTCCCCGTCACCGACACGCGCCAGAGGTGCGCGTCGTACTGGCTGCGATCATTCACGAACAACAGCTGATGGCCGTCGGTGGTGAACGCGATCTGCCCGATCGCCGCCTCGGTGTGGTGGACGAACCGGGTGCCGCCGGTGGCACCGTTGAGCAATGCGATGTACGTGCCGTCTGGCAGGCGGTGCGCATAGGCCAAGAACTGGCCGTCGGGAGACCACGCGGGATGGGTATCCCACCCCACACCAAAGGTGACCTGCCGCGCGGTCCCCCCTTGGGCCGGGACAATCCAGATTTTGCCGAGCACGCTCACGGCGATGCTGCCACCGTCGGGGTGGATCGCGGGATCGCGAACACCGACCGTGACCTCGACGGTGGTGTCGCCAGGGAATGCGAGCGGCACGGGCGCGGCCGCGAGAACCGCGGCGGTCAAGAACGGCAACACGGAGCGACTCTCAGGCTCGGGTCAGCGACGAACTTGCCCCGCCGGCGGTATCGCGGCAAGCGAGGTCCGGTCCCGGCGGGGGCCCGAAAGCATGGCGCGCCCGGCGAAACCAGCGTACCTTCCGCGACAGCTATATTTCGGAGCCGCGTTTGACCACCACCCCAGCCGCAGTCGACTGGAACAGCCTGCTCGCGCCGTATAAGAAGCCGGACCTGCCGCGCAGTCTTTGGCAACTCGCCAACACCCTCGTCCCGTTCGTGCTGTTGTGGATCGCCATGGTGTGGAGCCTGCGGGTGGGCTATTGGCTCACCCTCCTGATTGCCGTGCCGACGGCGCTCCTCGTCGTACGCCTGTTCATCCTCCAGCACGACTGCGGTCACGGATCCTTTTTTCGGTCGAAACGGGCAAACTCCGCCGTGGGATCGGTGCTCGGAGTGTTGACGCTCGTGCCGTACGCGTACTGGCGCAGGACGCACGCGATTCACCACGCGACGTCGGGCAATCTCGACGCACGCACCTTTGGCGATATCGACACGCTGACGGCACGGGAATACCTCAGCCTGAGCACGCGCAAACGGCTGCAGTACCGGCTCTACCGCAATCCGATCGTGATGCTCGGGATCGGGCCGCTGTTCCAGTTCGTGATCAAGCACCGCTTTCCGGCCGATACCCCGCGTAGCTGGAAGCGCGAGTGGGCGAGTGTCCACCTGACCAATCTTGCGCTGGTCGGCGTGACGGTGGCGGTGGGGCTCGCGGTCGGGTTCGACCGGCTGTTGCTCGTGCACCTCCCGATCGTATTGATCTCGGGATCGCTCGGCGTGTTCCTCTTCTATGTGCAGCACCAGTACGAGGATACCTATTGGCGGTACCGCGAGGCCTGGGACTACCACGCGGCCGGACTGGAAGGAGCCTCCCTGTTCGACCTTCCCGGCCTTCTGCGCTGGTTTACCGGCAACATCAGCTACCACCATATCCACCACGTGAACAGCCGGATTCCGAACTATCACCTCAAACGGTGCCACGAGGAGAACTCTGAGCTCCACGGGGTCACGCACCTGAGCGTCCGCGAAGCCGTCGGGACGCTACGCTTGACGATCTGGGACGAAGAGGAGAAGAAGCTTGTCGGTTTTCGGGAGCTGCGCGATATCGTGCGCCGCCCGGGCTACACGTCCCCCGTGCAGCCGACCAAGCCCGACGCCGTTCCCAAGATCTGGCAGGATTAGACTCGAGTGCCGCGGCGCGCGGCACCTAGGGTCGCGACGAACCCACGACCGCCTCGTAGCTCTCCTTGTTCCACTGCGGCCGCTGATCGGCGTTCGCGACGCGCGCTCCCAACAGGTAGATCAGCTTCAGGATGCGCGCCTCCTTCTCGGCGTTGATCTTCTGTGGCTCGTCGCCCGGCCGATGGTAGTCCTCATGTGTGCCATTGAAGAAGAACAAGACGGGCACGCCACGCCGCGCGAAGTTGAAATGGTCCGAGCGCGTATACAGGCGCAGCTGGGGCCACGGGTCATCGACCACGGCCATGCCGAGTTCGGCGTGGTCATCGGCGATCGCATGCAGCGTCGTTCCCAAGTCCGACTGATCGATGCCGATGACGGCAATCGTGTCCGGTGAGTTGCGTCCGATCATGTCCATGTTGATGTCGGCGACCATCTGCTCGAGCGGCACCGGTGGACGCGTGGCGAAGTAGTCGCTCCCCCACAAGCCCTGCTCCTCCCCGCTCACCAACAGGAACAGCAGGGACCGGCGTGGCCGGACACCCGCCGCGGCAAAGGCCTCGGCCAACTCGAGGACTCCCGTCGTCCCCGACGCGTTGTCGTCGGCTCCGTTGTAGATGCTGTCGCGGGCGGTGGTGTCACTGCCGGGGCGGCTCCGGATCCCCAGGTGATCCATGTGCGCGCTGAACACCACGTACTCGTCCGCCAACGCCGGATCCGATCCACGCAGCATCCCGACCACGTTCGGCGCCGACAATACGTTCCGGTCCCGGTAGGCCACGGTGACGTGCAACCGCAGTTCCGGGAGAGGAGTGCCACGTGGCGCTTCCTCCAACCGTGCCGCCGCCAGGTCGAACCCCGCGGCCGCCAGCAACGGTTCGATGGTCTCGTCCTGCACGTACAGCACCGGCACCGCCACCGGTGTCCAATCCAACGATCGGCCGATGCGACGCAACCGAGCCAACCGCGCACCCCAACGTGTCTCCGACAGGTCCGTGACCATGATGACCGCCGCCGCATCGCGCGCCCGCACGAGGCGCAACATCACATCGTTCGCCGGCTGGAACTCTCCCTCGGGTGTCATGGGAGCGATCAACAGTATGATCTTGCCTTCGAGTGGAACGTGGGCGATGGCCTCGGCCTCGGAAAAGAGACCCGAGACCACGACGGTCGGCGCCGTCACGCCCTCGAGCGGCGTCTCCCCCGTGTAGCGCGCCAACTCGGTTCCCAGCGACCAGCTCGTTCCCAGATTGCTGGTGACCACGGAAGCCACGAGGTCCAACTCGCGCTCCAGCACGCGGTAGCGCTGCACATACGAGCCGTCGTCTCCCAGCGGCTCGAGTCCGACCCCGGCGAACTCGGACGTGATGTACCGCACCGCCCGCTCGAGCCCCTCGGAACCGGTTTCCCGTCCCGCCATGGAGTCGTCCGCGAGAATGCCCACGCGGTGGGCAACATCGCGCTCCGTGATCGACGCCATCCCGCTGGATGAATTGACTGCTTGAGCCGCCAGCGTCGACGCGCCCAGGCCGGCAAGAACGATGGTCCACAGCACTCCCCGCATTACACCACCCCCTGACGAAACGCCAGCAGTAAGGCACCGAGTCTCAGTCTCGACCCGTGCCGTTAACGACCAATAAGATAGGCCCGGAGGTCGCCAACGTCGTATGAGCCGTTGGCGTTCCCCGCCGAATCAAGGAACCGCGCCTCCACCGTGCGGAGGGTGTCCGCTGAGGATCCCACCAGGAACTGCATCAGCCGCTCGTCGGCAATGCGCTGGGTTGACAGCGTGATGTGCGCCAGTTCGCCCTCGATGCGAATCTCGTAAATCTCCACGTCGGTACGTGTGCCGTCGTTCAGGCGGGTGGATGGGCTGAACGCATGGCTCGAGATGCTCCCCCCGATGAACACGTCACTGGCCGTGCCCCGATTCCCGCCCTCGAGCGGCGAGCGGAGCAGATCCTTCTGCCCATCCGCCTCGACGATATACACACGATAGTGCTGGACGCAGGTCGAGCACGGTATCAAAGACAACGTGGAATCCATGTGATAGGCGATGACACCCGCGACCGGCAGCACTCGATCGAAGCCACCGCGATCGCGGTATTCAAGGATCAAATACTCGCTCCCCGCAAGCGGGATCTGGAGCACCTCTTCGCTCGTCCGCACCGGCGGAAGGGTGAGTTCCACGAGCTCCCCACCCTCCACGATCCGCACGTTGCTCAGCCACCCCATCAGCTGTTTGGCGTAGGGGCTCATGTGGCTGGCGTTGCGAAGCTGAGCCCGCGGCACGTCGTCACAGCCCCACGATCCTCCGGACATGAGACCGAAACAGCCGATCAACCAGCGCCGATACTGCGGTTCCAGTCCACCGACGTGATGCCTGATATCCGGGAGCCCCAGCACGTGCCCCAATTCGTGGGACATCGTCCCGCTGGTGTGGATGTCTACCCCGTCGCAGTCGACCACGCTCTGCGTGATGTATCCGTTCACGCGGATGGAATCGCCCGACGGCGTGAGGTCGTCGGTCACGTAGGGAACGCCCTGCCACCCGGAGATACTGGACCGATGCGGCCAGATCGCGTCGGTGTTCCCGCACGACCCGGCAACCTCGATGGTCTCGAACGCGACCACGTCGACCACACCGTCGTCGTCGCCGCTGTTGGGCACGCCGTCGGGACCATCGTTGTCGAACGCGCCGAACTCGACCGAGGGATCCGCGAGTTCCAACGCCTCCCAGAAGAACTCACCGGTCCGGGCGTCACCGCCGATGCCGTAGGCCGAGCCCACGACCGCGGCGCGCGGGAGCGAGGTGCGCACCCATGGCGCGACCGCACCGGTCACGTGGAGTCGCCCACCCGAGCCCTCGGCATAGAACTCGGTGATCGTGCCGTTCACATAGGGGCCGGTGAAATAGACGCGATCGATATCGGCGGGCGTGTACTGCGGCTCCGGTGAATCGGCAAACAACACCGGGATCACGGCGAGTTTCAGCACCCCGCCGACGGACACCCCGGCGCTGCGGGCTACAGCAGCCTTCCGGATCCACGCGCCACGGAGGGTGAAGAAGTCCGGATCCTGTTGTACGAGCGCATGGTACGCCGGCGGAAGCGTAATGCCGGCTCGGAGGGCCTCCCACTCGATGTCCTGCGCCCGCGCGACGCACGGCGCGAGGGCAACCGCGGCGCCAAGCCCAAGGGCGACCGAGATCGACCTCACTGCGCCCCCACCGTCTCATACTGGACGTGGTACCCGGCCGTCAACGACCGCAGGGTGTTGTCGGGCGCCGACACCTGCAGCACGGTCGTCTCGGGGGGATTACGCGTGTCGTCGACGAACAGCCAGTATACGATGTTGTCCGGCGCCTGCCGCACCAGGACGATGCGCGTGACGCCGTCGGCCACGTGACTGTAGAGGTACACTCCCCCACTGGGCACGATATCCGGGAAGTTGCCGGCGATCTCGATCACCGCGGCACCCTCGGGCCCATTGGGGGACACGAGCGTCGCCTTCATCTCGCCCGGCATGGGCTCGTCGGGCGCGCACGCCCCAATGCCAAGCAGCAGCGCCGCACCAGCGCAACGGAACAGGGTCAGCCGCGTCATGTCGCCGGCTAGTACCCCAAGAGCGGAGCAAGGTCCACGTGCACAATCGATTGTAACCACTTCACGATAGTTCGTCGATGGTTGTCTATTGGGCCTTGATCATCGACTTTTCATGGCAACCAAACCATTCGCCACCAGGGGTCCATGCACCGTCCATCCGCTCGCACCCTGAGCCCCCTCATGCTCGTCGTTGCGCTTACCGCGTGCGAACGGGGACGCGGTGTGGAGCAACGCTTTGTCTTGCGGACTCCGCACGAACAGTACGCCGCCCTGCTCGCCGCGGCGGGGCTGGAGCAGACGGCGCTGGGGCGCGAATGGCTACGGTCGGCGACCGCGTCGCTTCGCGAGGCGGGCGCCGTGTCGCTGCCGCACCGCGAGATCCGGTACCTCGACCCGGCGGAGGCCGCGGCCGCCGCGTACCGCATGACGCTCGAACGTGGTCAGTTGGTGCGCGTCGCCGTGGACGCGGCAGGTCTGGAGGACTCGACGCGCGTCTTCGTCGATCTCTTCGTCGCCTCGCCGGCCGCGATGACGCCGACGGTCGTGGCGAGCGCGGATTCGGGGACGAGCAACCTCGAGTACGTCGCCCTCCACCCGGGGGTGTACGTCGTCCGCGTGCAGCCCGAACTCCTCCGCGGGGGCCGCTTCACCATTACCGTGAGCGCCCACGCGTCCCTCGATTTTCCCGTCGCCGGGCGCGACATGGCGGCGATCCGGAGCAAATTCGGCGCGCCCAGGGACGGGGGACGGCGCGATCATCAGGGTGTGGACATCTTCGCGCGTCGCGGGACCCCCGTGCTGGCCTCGGCGGCGGGCCGCGCGCGGGCCGGGACGAACAGGTTGGGCGGCAACGTCATCTGGTTGCGGGACACCGCACACGGCCGGAGCCTCTATTACGCGCATCTCGACCGGCATGCGTTCGAAGGCACGCGCATCGTCGCCATCGGCGACACGTTGGGGTTCGTCGGCAACTCGGGGAACGCGCGCACGACCCCCCCACACCTGCATTTCGGCATCTACATGCGGCGGATCGGCCCCGTCGATCCGACGGCCCATCTGTACGAGCCAACCGCGGGACCGGAAGAGTTCGACGGCGACGCGCGCCTGGTGGGCGCCTGGGGGCGCACGGTCCCGCGGTCCACCGATCTCCGGGCGGCACCGTCGCGACAGGCGCGGGTGCTTGCCGATCTCGACGTCAACACACCCTTCGAGATCCTCGCCGGCACCGGAGCCTATTACTACGCCCGCCTGCCCGGTGGCGGCACCGGCTACGTCCCCGTCAGATCGGTCGAGGCGGGCGTGGGGGCGCTGGCGGACGGGCAGGTGATCACCGAGGAGACGCTACGCGCCGAACCGGCGATTTCGGCCCCACCCAGAGAGACCGTCACCGCCGGAGCCGCGGTGCACGTGTTCGGCGCCTTCGGCGGCTACACGCTCGTCCGCACGGAACGCGGTGTGGCGGGTTGGGTGCCGACGAGCGCGCTCACCATGCCGCGGGCAGAAGCGACGGCGGAAAACTAATCGCTCGCTCCGCTCCTGGGCCAGCTGGACGACATCGTCGTGATCGGCTTGCTGGTGTGGCTTGCGTGGCACTTCGTGCCGACCGATGTGCGGCGCGAATGTCAGGTGGGCGAAGCGGCGACCCAAGCAGGGCTTGCTGCCGTCGGGCACTCTCATTCTAATGGTATTAGGAGGGGGGCCGCCGAGGAGTGACTTTGGACCGTTTTGCGTGCGGGCGGGCACGGTAAGCGGCGCCCCCAACAGAACACCAACCGTGAGGTGGACGACCTGTGACATACTCATTCCGCAGCACCTTGCTCGTGGTGGGAGTCCTTGTTCTCGCTGGCTGTTCAGCGTCCGTTCGAGCCGGGGCACCGGAGCCCGGCGAGTTCGTATGGGTGTGTCACGGCAGTCGGAATCCGACCTGGCTGCGGGTTGGAGCCCCGGCCGGAGACGCGCATCGGCGCCACGGGGATCGCGTCACGTCCGAGCCGCAAGAGGTCGGGGCGAGCTGCGCCAAAGCATGAGCGCGGGCCCCCGCCGCCGCTGGAGGGCCGATTGAGATTCCTATTCCGTGCGCCAGACCGGGGAGGCTCACATGGCAACGCGTGATGCATACCGGCACGGGTTGGGGAAGGGCACCATCCTGCTGGCCTCGGCTCTGTTCGGCGCATGCGGCGGCGGCCACGAGGCGTCCGACATGACGGCATGGCGCGCGCAGGTCGATACCGTCGGCGACACGGTCGTGGTCCACACCTTGGCCGGCAGCGCATGGGGTGACGTCGAGTTGGTACCGGAGATGCGCATCGGCGCGGTCGAGGGAGCCGACTACGAGATCTTCGGTCAGCTGACGGGGCTCGCCGTCGACACCGCCGGTGCCATCTACGTGTACGACACCCAAGTGCCGGCGCTCCGCAAGTACGCGGCGGACGGGAGCTACGCCGGCACGTTCGGACGCAAGGGTGGCGGCCCCGGGGAGTACGCCGGCAGCGACGGGGGGCTCGGGGGGCTCGCGGTGCTGCGCGACGGCCGCGTGGTGCTGCGCGATCCAGGGAACGGCCGCTTCACCGTCTACGCCCTCGATGGCGAGTATCTCACCGAGGTGCGGGCGCGCGGATCGTACACCTCGGTACCGATCGTTCCCGCGAGCGACGGGGGCTTCTACAACCCCGTGTGGGAGCGGGGCGCCACCTCCTTCCTGATGTCCATTGTGCGATACGCACCGGACGGCACGCCGGGCGACACGCTGCCCGCCCCCGAGCGACGCGTCGAGCAGGCCACCGTGAGTGCGGCGACCGAAGGCGCGAGTCAAACGTGGGGAGTGCCGTTCAGCCCGTCCTCTCAGTGGACCTTTCATCCCGACGGCTACTACCTGTCGTTCGTCACCGATCGATACGCCATCGATCTGCTGCGGTCGGACCAATACGTGTTGCGCCTGAGCAAGCAAGCTGAGCCGGTACCCGTGTCGGGCGAGGAGCGCGACGCGCAGGAGCAGCGCGTGACGGCGGCGATGCGTCGTCTGGTCCCCTCGTGGCGCTGGAACGGTCCGCCGATTCCGAACACCAAACCGATCGTTCACTACCTCTACGTTGGCGACGACGGACGCATCTGGGTCCAGCTGTATCAGCCGGGCGAGCGCATCCCCGACGCGGAGCTGGAGCCCGGACCGGATGGCGCCGCCCCACTCCCACAGTTTCGGGAGCGCGCGGTGTTCGACGTGTTCGACACGGACGGGCGCTACCTCGGCACGGTTTCCGCGCCCGAGCGCTTCAGGACTTCGCCGCGTCCGGTGTTCCGCGGCGACTACGTGTGGGCCACGGAGAGCGACACGCTCGGGGTGGAGTATGTGGTCCGGTACCACATCGCAAGGGATGAGCGGCGCTGACGCTCTGGCCGGGCAGAACGCGACGTGCATGACGGCGCTGCAGCCCCGGGCTCCCGCTCGATCCCGTAGCGGTCGCACGGGCGGCGGAGAGGCGAGCGGCGACCTCATCACTTCCCGACTTTCGCCTTCAGTTCCTCCACGAAGTTCTCCACCACGACGACGGCACTCGGCCCCTGCGCCTCGCCGACGTTCCGATACGTCAGGAACCGCTGGTCGTCGAGCGATACGTCATAGCTTCGGAACACATCATTCGCGGGGAGATCCGGTCCCATCGCAAACAATACCCGCCGGTCGATCACGGAAAACGTCTCGTCGGCCACGACGCTAGCTGCGACGAACTCTCTCGTCGGACTTTTGTAGAATAACTCGCGACCGCTGTGCGACCATAGCGGCTCCAACCCTCCATCGGTCGAGACCTGTCTCCTCGTGTCGTTGACATTGGGAAACGACCGGACATACACCTGCGGGAATCCGGACTCATCCGACACGTACGCCAGCCACCGGCCGTTCGGCGAGAGTGCGGGACCCGACTCAAAGAACGCTTCATCCAGCAGCGGCGCCATCGCGCTATCGGTGGCCGGTCGGATCCCATACACGTCGCCGGTGTTGGTCGACGCGATCAGCCACGTTCCGTCGCTGGACCAATACCCACCGTCCAGTTCCACTTCGGGATCCAAGAGTACCCGCACGCCACCGCCGCCATCCGCGCGCGCCGTGAACAGGTCGTAGGACAGCCCCGGTTGCACCGACCGATAGACGACTGATCGGCCATCGGGATGCCACGAGGGCCTTACGCTGTTCCCGTCCAGCGTAAGCTTCGTGAACGGACCGCCCAACTCCTTGATCCAGACGTCGTTGCCACCGCCACCTGCGATGCTGATGGCCACCGTGCCACCGTCCGGTGACAGCGCCGGGCCCCCGGCACGGGTCGGCGTCACCTTCCAATCGGTCTCGACCGCGCGCACTCCGCCGGACCGATCGATCCACACCAATTCGGCCAGGCCGCCCGCCGCCCCGGTCGTCGCATACACCAGGCGACCGCTGCGCGACAGCGCCACGTCCGGCCCCGCTTCAACCGGCATGCCCGCGAGAAGCGGCGTTGCCGGCCCCGTGACCTTCAGGGTGTTCTCGTCGAACGGCGCAGCGAGCAGAGTCCCGTCGTGGCGCACAAAGACCAGATACCCGTCCAAGTACCGACCGAGTATTCCTTGCACCAGCGCCTTGTGTTCACGCGTCCGCAGGTCCACCACGGCCACCTCGTCCGACGGGCCGGCCTGATTGGTCGCGCGCATGGCGGTGAACAACACACCTCGGCCGGCCGGAAGTGCATCGAACCAGGCATGACTCACTTCTCCTCGCGCGGTATCGAGCGTCGTCAGCACCTCGGGCTCACCCCCGGTGGCGGAAACGCGTGCGACCACCGTACCGAACCGCTGCCAGCCGATGTACAGGTATCCGTCCGGTCCCCACGCGACACCGTTCCTCCACAAACCAGAATCGGCGATCGTCAGCGGCGGTTCACCCGTCACGGACACCACCTTCAGTGCGCGAGCCCCAGTGACAAACGCCACGCGCCGCCCGTCCGGGGAAAACGCCGGCTGCCACACTCCGTCGGTGCCGGGGATCGGAGTGGAGGACAGCTCGTCGCGGGAACGGACGCGAAGTCGGTTCCCCCCGTCCTCCGTGCTCACGTAGACGAGCAACTGACCGTCGGGAGACAGCGTCATTGCCGGCCCGAACACCGCTGTCAGTGCTTCGTCGACCGGGAACTCGATGGCGTACCGAATCACCGGCAATGCATCGGGACGCGGACGCAACCATCCGAGGACCGCGATCACGAGCAGGATCGCGGCGGCGACCCACGGAAGCGCGGCGACCCGCCGTCGCAAGCGGCCAGCTCCAACCCCGCCTGCCGTCAAGGTGGGGTCCGCGACGGTGAACGACCGGCTCGTCAGTGCGTCGGCGAACGCCTTCGCGCTGTCGAACCGATCGGCAGGCAGCTTCTCAAGCGCCTTCGCCACCGCCGCCACCACGTTGGGCGGCACCGACTTCCGCACCGTCGTGACCGGCGCCGCATCCTCCGTCACGATCTTCATGATGATCTGTTGCGCCGACGCGCCGGTGTGCGGCGGATTCCCCGTCAGCATCTCGTACAACACACTCGCCAACGAGTAGATGTCCGACCGCGCCGTGAGATCCTTCTCCGCCGTCGCTTGCTCCGGACTCATGTAGTGCGGCGTGCCGAGGGAGAGGCCCGTCTCCGTCATCCGCCCGCCGGCCGCCGCGCTCACCGCGAGCGCGATCCCAAAATCCGCCACCATCGGCCGGCTGTCGTGCAGCAGGATGTTCTCCGGCTTGATGTCGCGATGGATCACCCCGTTGCGGTGCGCGTAGTCCAACGCGTCCGCGACCTCGGTCGTGATCCTGATCGACTCTTCAATGCTCAGCTGCGTCTCGCGGCTGAGCTTGTCGCGCAGCGTCTCGCCCTCGATGTACGGCATCACATAGAAGAGGAACCCGTCGGCGGTGCCCGAATCGAACAGCGGCAGGATGTGAGGATGTTGCAGCTGTGCGGTGGTCGTGATCTCCTGCACGAACCGCTCGGCGCCCAGCACCGCGGCCAGGTCCGGCTTCAAGACCTTGAGGGCCACCTTGCGTTTGTGCTTGAGGTCTGCGGCGAGATAGACGGTCGCCATCCCACCTTCGCCGAGGCGGCGCTCGACCTGGTAGCGGTCAGCCAAGGCGGTCGAGAGGCGTTCCGTGACCGCTGTCATAGGCTGATAGAGGACGGTAGGAGACGGTGGCGGACGGTGGAAGACGCCTTGACGCGCGGCCCCGACACCGGGGCGCGCGGGAGCCGGGAGGTGGTCTCGATCATGGGGTAAGATAGAGGCGGGTGACCCGCGGGGGGAGAGACGTGCGGAAGAAAGAGGAGAGCGTGAGCGCCGGCCTCGATCCGTGGCAGTGCAAGCACGTGCTGAGCCGCATCTTTCGCGAGCGACGACTCGTTTTCTTCAACACGGCGGTCGACCTTGGACCAGCGGGTCGCGACGACGAGTATGGCGGGAGTCTGCCGACGCGACGGCCGCGCTGGCTCTCGCAGCTGTAACGACTCCTTGCGGACCGCCAGTTCCGCCGTGGACGTCAGCATCGTTGGTCCGACCGAGATCCGTCCACAGGCGATCTGCACGTTGGAGGCAGTTGTCGAGCAGCCGGGGCCCGGCTGGATGTATAATTGATCTAGCGATGGCATCTGGCGCGGAAGCGGGCAGTGCTGCACCGGCGGCAAAGATCCCGGCAGTATCCGTGACTGGTTCCCACTTTGGGTGGAGGTGAGTGGTGCGGGCGTTGGATCGGCGACGATAACCGTCTATGGGAACCCATCCGCGCCGATCTGAATGCAGTGAATACGGCATGGGCTGCAAGATGTTGATGAGGTGTGCGATGCTCATGACCTCAAGTCGCTACTTACTCAGCTGGACGTGGCGTGCGCTGTTCGTCAGCGCGATGACCGGCTGCGGGATCTTCTCCCCTGAGGGACGCGTCGAGCCAGCCTGGACCTCGCTGGGCCTCGAGGGCCACACCGTCACCGCGGTCACCGAGAGTCCCTGGGGCCTCTATGCCGGCACCACCTCCAGCGGCGTTTTCCGGTACGACGCGACAACGAAGGCGTGGCAACCCGCCGGGCTTGCCGATGAGGGTGTCATCAACGACCTCCTCTACGTGCCGACTACGCCTCCCCGGCTCCTTGCTGCCGTGGCGCCGCGGGAATTTGGGGACTCTGTCGGCGCCGTTGTCCTCGCATCCGACGATGGCAGCACCTGGGTTCCCTCGGACGACGGCTACGCCCGAGCCGCCGGGCAAAGGGCGGCCGCCTACTCGTTTCTCAGCGACCCGCCCGGTTCGCGCTGGGTGTACGTCAGTCTCTCCGGCGCCGTCATGCTCTCAGGGGACGGAGGTGAGACCTGGCATTTCGTGTTCGGGAACGCCGCGTCCGAGGGAACGATTCCCAGCATCAGAGCGGACGCGAGCCGCACCATTTGGCTGGTCGCGAACTACCTCCAGACCGGTTCGCTCTTCCACACCGCGGATCGCGGCAACAAGTGGTACGGCCGGTGGGTAGATGGAACTGAGCCGCACTACGGAGGCGATTTCAACTACGTCCACCTCGACGATGTCGCCGTTACAGAGGGCGGGCGCATCTGGCTGGCGATCACGTTCGGTAACTGGAATACTCCGTCCTACGCCGCCGTTGGCGTTTCCCGCGACACCGGCAAGACCGTGGAACGTGCCTCAGCCTCTGGTCCCGCGGGCATGGTCGGATCGGTCGTTACGCCGATGACCTTTGCCATCGCCGCAGACACCCTGTACGCGGTGGGGCAGCAGGAGGGCAACCAGCTGGCGGTCTATCGCCTGCGCCCCGGCCGAACCTCCTGGGATGCCATCACCGTCCCGCCGGGCCCTGCGGGCGGCGTGTCAGCCGCCTTCGACGATCAGGGCCGCCTCCTCGTGGGCACCGCCGGCACCGGGGTGTGGCGGATCGAGTGGTAGGACCTACACCGGCGCCGCTCGACCCTTCGTCTCCAGGACTCGCGCGATCGCCTCGGCGGTCTTGTCGCTCGGACTCGAGGCGCCGGCGGTGACGCTTCGAGGATCCCACCTTTCAGAACGGGCTGGACATCGACGGGCATTCTCTCATCACGCGGCCTGGACGTGCGACACTTCCCGTGCGGACGGAGCTATATATATGTGCCCAAGCGTGAGAGGCCGGAGACAGAGTCCATGTGGCACGCCTCTTCGCCTCCGGGACGTGTTCGAAGGCATCCTCTTGGGGAGAGGCCAACATGAGTCTGCTGACCGACGTCGCCCACGCGTTCCGTACGTTCCGGCGCGCTCCGGGCTTCTCGGCTGCCGCCGTGCTCACATTGGCCCTGGGCATCGGCGCGAACACGGCGATCTTCTCGGTGGTGAACGGCGTGCTGTGGCGGCCTCTCCCGTTTCCGGAAGCCGACCGGATCTACGCGGTGTGGAACTCCAACACGCGGGAGGGCATCGAACGAGATATCACCTCATACCCCAACTTCCGCGACTGGCGGGATCATGGCGATGTCTGGGACGGGTTGGCCGCAGTGTACGCAACATCGGTCAGTCTTACGGGTGACGGCGACCCGGAGCAGGTCCGCGCTGCCGGGGTGACGATCGATTTTCTCCGGGTCTTCCGGGTGCCACCAGCGCTGGGCCGCGACTTCTCGGATGAGGAGATGGTGCCGGGTGGGGCGCCCGTCGTGCTTCTCAGCGCAGGCCTTTGGCAGCGCCGGTTCGGCGGCGATCCCGGCATCATCGGCCAGGCGATCCACATCGGCGGGCAGCCGTACACGGTCATCGGCGCGATGCCGCCTTCCTTCGCATATCCTCGGGACGTCGAGCTCTGGAGGCCCCTGGGACCGACTGGCAACCTCGGCGAAGCTCGCGGCGCGCTGTGGCTCAGCGTGGTAGGGCGGCTGCGTTCCGGCGTCCGGCCGGAGCTGGCGCAGCAGCGGATGAGCGCCGTCGCAACACAGCTCGCCGCGGAGTATCCCGGCCCGAACAGTGGCGCGGGTATACTGATCGAGCCGCTACACGGGACGATCGTCGGAGAGGTGCGCACACCTCTGCTCGTTCTACTCGGTGGTGTGCTCGTCCTGCTCCTCATCAGTTGCGCCAACGTCGCGAACCTGCTGTTGGCCCGAGGAGCGGTGCGGCGGAAGGAGTTGTCGATCCGGCTGGCACTGGGTGCGCGCCGCAGTACCGTAGCCGGCCAGCTCCTGACGGAGAGCGTGGTGCTCTCGCTCCTCGGCGGTGCATTGGGAGCGCTCCTCGCCGGGAGGGCCGGCGCCGCGCTGGTGGCGCTAGCCCCTCCCGAGCTGCCACGCCTCGCGGAGGTTCGCGTCGATGGTTCCGTGCTTCTGTTTACGATCGTGGTCTCCGTCCTCGCGGGACTGCTCTTCGGGCTCGCACCGATGCTGCAGGCCGGACGACGTGAGGCGCTTCACGCACTGCGGGAGGCGGGGCGCGGCGCCGTGGGTGGCGGGACGGTCGGCCGGATGCGCCCGGCGCTCGTGGCTGGCGAGGTTGCGCTGGCGCTGGTGCTTCTCGTCACGGCTGGACTGTTGATCCGCAGCTTCCTCGCCCTGAACACCGTCAGCACCGGCTTCGCGACGGACAATGCGCTCACCTTCCGCCTGACCGCTCCGGCCGCGCGCTATGACTCACCGGAACGCGTCCGGCAATTCCACTCGGCACTGCACGAACGATTCGCGGCGCTCCCCGGGGTAACCGGGACTGGTGCCGCATCCTCGCTCTTTCTTTCCCGTCTGCCCGGCATGTCGCCGATCGTGATGGAAGGCGACGCACCCCCGAGCGACGACGCACAGCGCGAGTCCGTGGTTCTCGATGCCGCGACACCCGGCTTCTTTGGCGCCTTCGGCATGCAGTTCCGCCGCGGGCGCGGCTTTACGGTCGCGGACGACGCGGGGGCCGTGCCCGTTGCCATCGTCAACGAAGCCTTTGTACGCCGCTACATTCTTCCTGGCGATGACGCCATTGGGCGGCGTTTCACCTTTGGCGACCCCACAGATCCGGGCACCGTGTGGCTCGAGATCGTGGGGGTTGTCGCCGATGCGCGGCGGTCGGGGCTCGCCGCTCCAGTCCGTCCCGAGGCGTATGTTCCGCATCCGCAGGACGCGGCGACCGCGCTGACGTACGTGATCCGTTTCAGCGGCGACGCCAACACACTCATGCCGCAAGTGCGCGCAGCCGTCCGCGAGGTCGATCCCCTGGTCCCGGTCGCCAGCATGGCCACAATCGACCAGATCCTGGCCGAGTCGCTTGCCGCCCGCCGTTTCGTCACGATGCTCCTTGGCGCGTTTGCGACGCTCGGGCTACTCCTGGCCGCTATCGGCATCTACGGCGTCGTCTCGTATCTCGCGGCGCAACGACGTCGTGAGGTGGGGATCCGCATGGCCCTGGGCGCGACGCGCGGCGATGTGCTGCGCCTCATCGTTGGCCAGTCGCTACGCCACGTCGTACCGGGTATCGTGCTCGGAGGCATCGCCGCGGTGCTGGTGACACGTCTGCTGCGCAGTCAACTGTTTGGCGTCACTCCCGCCGATCCGCCCACGTTTGCCGTCGTCGTGCTGGTTCTCCTCGCGGTAGGAACCGTGGCGAGCTACGTGCCCGCTCGCCGAGCGGCGGGGACAGATCCACAGGTGGCTTTGCGGGAAGAATAGCTGGAACTCCATGATGCTTGCGATAGATCATCGCATTCAGGCGGGGCAGCTCTCGGGACGCTCGACACCGAGCGCGCCGCAATGCAGCCGCCGGGTGGGTGGCACCTTCTACGGCAGGTACTGCCGCGCCAGACGCGCGGCCGCGTACATGCCGACGCCGGTACCGACGACGCTCAGGACGAAGGCGGCCATGAATCCAACCATGCCACCGAGCCACCACCCGAGCGCGCCGCCGATCGTCGCGCCGACAAGTGCAACGACCTTACTCATTGTTGGAGCATCCGGTGGTGTCCACCCAACATCACCTGCAAAGCGGACCAACGGGAACTCTCCGTACACGAACACGGTGGGCCTGCTTTGGCAGGTGCATTGCCGTGATATGTGGCCCAGTCACGAGGCCGTCGGTCACTCGAAGCGCAAAGCTCATCGCCCGTTCGACGCCGCGTTCGCTTGCTCCCTGCTCAGGCCGTCGCCAATCGCATGGTGGGGCGGCAGCCCCACGGGCAACCGCCCGGATATGGGTGCCAGACCGAGGAGCGCGCGGGCCGCTGCCCGCTGCATGACGTCCTGTCCGCTCCAGGCGAGCACGAAAGTCTCGAGATCGGGCACCAGATCGAGCACCTTCAGAAGGCCGAAGGAGGCGAGCACCACCCGCCGCCCCTCGGCCTGGAGTTGACGTACAAACCGGGCGGCCGGATCTGGCAGCTCGGCCCGGTACGGATCGGCACCGAGTCTCGGCCCCAGGTAGATGTTGAGAAGGACGTAGTCGGACTGACGGGCCCGCCGGTGCAACTCCTCATACGTCGACGGGTCGGTGGCGGGGGAGATCCGCTCCGCCTCGATCGATGCCACATGGTCCCGCAGCGTCGTGTTGAACACACTGCCCTTCCACGGCTCTTGAACGGTGTTGAGCTCGGTGTCCTCCTGTGCCAGGGTGATGCTCAGCACCCGCGTCTCGGACGGGTTTGACAGCGGAATGAGCCGCTCACGGTCGCGGAGTAGAACGATGGAGCGGGCCGCGGCCGACTCGGCCGCTTGCTGGTGCGCCCGCCGCCCGACCACTTGGTTCAGCGCCTCGAGCGGAACCGTCCGGTTCTCGTGAAGCCCGAGCCTGGCCTTCGCCTCGAGCATCCGGCGGACCGAGGCCTCCAGCCGCTCGCGCGGGATCTCCCCGCTCTCGACGAGTGCCGCGATCGTGTCCGCCACTCGGAAGGGGGAGGGACCCAGAAGCAGGTCGTGGCCCGCCTGAAACGCTCGGATCGCCGCGTCGAGGTGGTCGTAGGTGTTCGTCAGCGCCCCCATGTCGAAGGCATCCGTGACCACCAGTCCGTTGAACCCGAGCTCCTCCCGCAGAACCCGAATGACCTCTGGGGAGAGGGTGGCGGGCAGTGAGTCCGATCCCGTGAGTGCCGACACGGCGAAGTGGCTGGTCATCACGAAATCAGCCCCGGCCCGGAGCGCCTGCCGGTATGGGACGAACTCGACGGTGTCGAGCCGGTTACGGTCGCTCCGGAGAATCGGTAGCCTGACGTGGGGATCCTCCTCCAGGTCACCCGCCCCCGGGAAGAAGCCCGCCGTGACGAGCAAGCCGGCGTCGTGGGCGCCTTGAATGCACGCGACGGTCAGTCGTGCGACCTGCGCCGCATCACCTCCGTAGAGCCTGTCGATCAGCACATTGTCCAGATTCGTGAGGACGTTGCCGGGGTCGCCGTCCATGATGACGTTTGCGCCGGCGGCCCGGTTCTCCACGGCGCCGATGTGGCACGCCTCACGGGCGGCGCTCGGATCACCGATTGCGCCGTAGGCCAATCGGGGAGGCAGCTCCGTTCCCCGGCCCAGAAGCCAGGCGTCCCTCCAGGGTGCGAGGGCATCGGCGGTCACGAGGAGAGGCACCTTCGCACGCGCCTGAAGCGCATTGATCTTCGCCGCCCGGGCATGCGGCAGCCCGCCCATCATCCACAGCCCGCCGACACCCCTCTCCACCAGCTCCATCGCCCGGTCGAACTCCTCGCTATCGGTCGACACGTAGCTGCCAGGGATCCAGGCTACGATCACCTGAGCGGCCATCTCCCGGATGCTGAGCTCCCCAAGAGTGCGCGCTACCCAGTCCCGGCGTTGCTGGCCGAGTCGAGCATCGGGACCGAGGCGTGCTTCCGCCGCGGGACGATCCAGCTCGGGTGAGCGGCCGCTCGTATCGCAACCGTGAAGACAGACTAGCGAGAGAGCGAGCACCGCCAGCCGGTCGTTGGGAAACGTCATCCTCTGGGGGTTCATGCTTCCCTCGACTGTGCGAGCTGGCGCCGGTGACCCATCGGGCGCGAGACTCAGACGCCTAACCGGACGGCGCGTAAGCTGCGTGCGACGCGCCAGCGGGCGCAAGGAACCCTCAGTTGAGGCACCTGTGGTACTCCGGCATCGACGAACACAAGGCCTTCTGCCTGACCACAACCTATGGGCCCGAAGGCGGGCGCGTCAAACAAACACGCCTGGCCAGCAGCTCGCTCGCGCTCCAGCAGTACTTCGCCGAATTCGCCGGTCCGCACCAGGCGGTGTGGAGTCGACCGGCGGGTGGTACTGGCTGGCCGATACCCTCGCCGCCCTGGGGGTGGAGACTCGTGCTGGCCCACGCCACGCGCGTCAAAGCGATCGCGGCCGCCAAGGTGAAGACCGACAAGGTCGACTCCGAGACGCTGGCGCTCTTGCTCCGAGCCGACCTCATCCCGCGGGCTCAGCGAGCATCCCTTCGGCACGATGAAGCGGGGGATGGATCAGGGCTACTTCCTGCTGCAAGGCCTGCGGTTAGACGGCCTCAGCGCGCCGGGGACGCCACGTCAGGGCAAGGCGGCGCCCCGACGCCGCACAGTCTCGGAGGTAGAGGTTGATCAAGGTCTGGTAGGGCAACTCAGTCTCCGCTGCCAGCGCCTTGAAGTACTCGACCGTTGAGTTATCCAGCCGAATGGTCACGGAGCGCTTGAGGCGCTTGGCGTAGGGGTTCTTCGTCGCGTTGGAAAAGTCGTAGTGCTTTCTCATGGGGCTCTTCTGTCCGCATACAGGCGCCGCTCGTTCTCGTCAAGCATCAGCCAGGAGGGAATCGCGGGCCAGCTCGAGCGCGGCTAGGGCCTGCTCCCGCTTGACGGATGGGAACTGGTGAAGGAATTCATCGAGGGTCTCGCCGCCCTCGTGATAGTCGAAGAGGCTCTGCGCGGGCACGCGAGTCCCGGCAAAAACCGGAGTGCCACCGAGGATCTCGGGGTCGCTGTGGACGACGGTCGTCCTCGAGATCACGGCATGCCTCCAGTTCGCAGACCGTTGGACTATACAACGGGCGAGCCACGAACGCACATGGGTTGGTGTCTAACGACCTGGCCATCACCTGCGGCGCATCACCATGATTGCGGAGGCGAGCGAAGCGAGCCGCCGCTTCCGACAGAATGCGCCGCCAGGTGCATGGCTGGTTAGGCCGCGTACGGGATTGTCATGCCGTCGTCAGGCCAGGTATAGGATCCGGAAGATGCCGATTGCGCCGACGAGCCCGACCAGTACGGCTACACCCTTCAGAGCCTTGCCCTGTTGAGTTGCCGGTGCTGTTACGACGACTTCCATCATTTTCGCGATGATGTAGGCACCGATCATCACTCCAATAATTGCTTCCATGCGAACCCCCGATCGTGTTGGTGCGCGTCGGCCTTGACAACTTGGCCTTCTCATGGAGGTCGCGAGCGCGCTACCCGGCCCGCAGCCAAAGCCGGAGGCGCTGACGCCGCTGACGTGCGGTCCTCCTCGGCCGGCCCGACCCGTTGAGCCACACTAGGAGGGGCACGAGGTACGCCAAACTCACGACTGCCGCCCAGGGAAGATCTTGCCGCACAACGCGCATTCACCTGTGCCAGTAGAGTCCACGGGACGAGACCAGCTGCGGTGATCAGCAGCCCCGTTAGTATCGGCGCGAAGCAGCCACGGAGAGCGGTCGGTTGATGAACCGCGTTCGTGGTGTTTCCAGCCTTTGTCATAGAACTGAGCGCATCAACGGGCCTCTTCGCACGGTTCAGCAATTCCGGCTGGAGCAGAAGCCCCGATCGCAGACCGCGGCCCAACGCCCAGCATCACCTGCGGCGCGAAGCGCCGTCAGCTGCGGGCTGTTAGACGCCCCACGGTACAACCCGGGTACATAGGTGACAGATGTCCGGGCACATGGGTGACACTTCTCCGACCCCTGTGGGAGGAGAGGCGATGCCCTGGAAGGAGACTCACCCTGTGCTCGAACGCCATCACTTCGCTC
>Ga0214472_10000234_pt1 | contig 73506 bp, 59 predicted proteins | sample RVTome_6_FD_207662 | JGI IMG/M metagenome (GOLD analysis project Ga0214472, IMG submission 207662) | Soil microbial communities from uranium-contaminated site in the Upper Colorado River Basin, Wyoming, United States - RVT140D175 | ecosystem: Environmental > Terrestrial > Soil > Contaminated >...
ATGGCGTACTACTTTGGAGTGTGGTAGCGAGCGACCGGACGAGAAAAACAAACCCCCGATCCAAATGGCCGAGGGTTGTCGGTATTTCGAGGCTCCCGAAGGGGCCTCTTTAAGCGTTACAGGAAGGGAGTGGTCAGGCCGCTTCCGAAGTCAGCCAGCCGGACTCGGACTCCTCGAAATAGAGCTCTTCATGTTCGATGCGATCGAGTTCCGCAAGCTGCTCGATCAGTTCGCGAATCTCTTGGCATCCAAAGTGCGCCGTTGCAAGAACCTTGATAAACCGGCTGGCCAAGGAGGTGGGTTCCTGCTTTTCCCACAAGGCAACGGTTTGATCGGAAACTCCCAGCATTTCGCCCAGGCGCTTTTGTGACAGGTCCATCTCCTTGCGCAGAAAACGCACTTCTGCACCGGTCATTTTATTCGGTGATTTGATCACCGATTTGGTGATGGCGCGATGCAGGCCTTCTACGTCTTCGATGGATACTCCTTTTCCATAAGGTGTGTCGTGTTCCTTATAGCCGTTCTTCAGCCATACATTCGGCAGCCCACAACTCTCGTAATGGTACATGGCATCGTCTCCTTGGCTACCTTTTATTGAGGTCATACCAGCGTCAACATTCAGTTAATAACCGTAACCACGATTGCTACGCAGCTCTCGATGATCAATTCCTTGAAATCGATGGCGACAACGACCTGCAGATGGGTACCCGCAGAGACGCCTTCCATCTTCAGCTCCCAGCTTCCATTCGCCGCCTGAGCAGGGCCTTCGGTGATCCGGCCCCGCTTGATTACCCGGATGACGTCCGTCAGCGTCGCCTTGCGTTGCACCATGCGCTCCTTGGCATGATGAGTAAGAATCAAGCGCCTAGTGTCACCGGCAATATCACGCAGAATGCTCAGTGCCGTCTGCTCGGTGAGAGGCAATGTCAAAGGGTCGCCCATAGGTTTGTTCTCTGGTTCCGTTGTCAGTTAGGCCTCCGTGCCACCATCATGGGCTGATTTCGCCAGCTACCTATAAAAATTATAGGTCGGTTCGTCCGGCCAAGCAACGTCTCTGTGAACAACGTCTTTGGGTATGTAGTCTCCCAAGGCAGTGACAGCCACATCGTCCTGACAGCCGAGACGGCGGACATGGACAGACTCTTGGGATAAGGGCTATGCTCAGCCGTTTTCCGGGTGGGTTATTAACCGTGATTGTGCGTGAAAAGCCGGGGTTTCTGGCGCTGTTCTTCGTGTATCAGGGATCGATCGCCCCTCGGGTGCTGCCGCAGATCCTGATGGTGGCGCTGTTGGCGGCGCTGCTGCTGTGGATCCACGATCATTTTCCCCTGTTGTTTCCCGAACTGACCACCGGTTCGTTCGCCTTTATCGGTATCGCGCTGTCGCTCTATCTCGGCTTTCGCAACAACGCCTGCTACGAGCGCTGGTGGGAGGGGCGGCGCCTGTGGGGGCAGTTGTTGGTCGAGGCGCGCGGTCTGCTGCGGCTGAGTCTCGCCTACCGCGATCAGGAGAGTGAACGCCATAAGCGTATGGCGCGGCGGCTGATCGCCTTCGCCGGTTGCCTGCGCGATCAGCTTCGCGACAAGGACCCGACACCGGGCGTGCGCGAGTGGCTCGGCGACGCCGAATGTTGGCAGGTCGAAACCGCCGTGAACCGGCCCGAGCGAATTCTGCAGATGCTGAGCGAACAGGTCGCCGTGGAGGTCAAGACCGGCGGCTTCGACTCGGTGACGGCACGGAATTTCGAGCAGCGCCTGACCGCCCTCAGTGAGGTGGTCTCCGGTTGCGAGCGGATCGCCAACACCCCGCTGCCGTTCGCCTATATGCTGTTGGTACACCGCATCTGCTACATCTACTGCCTGCTGCTGCCGTTCGGTCTGGTGGCGACCAGCGGCATGTTCACGCCGCTGCTGACCGCCATCGTCGCCTATGCGTTTTTCGGTCTGGACGAGTTGAGCCAACAGCTCGAGCAGCCGTTCGGCCACAACGATAACGCGCTGCCGCTGGATGCGATGACGCTGACGCTGGAGCGCGAATGCCGACAGGCGCTGGGCGAGCAGCATCTGCCCGCCGCGCCCAGTTGTCGGGATTATCGTCTTACCTGATAAAAGGAAAACTGTGATGAGCGAGTGGATCGACCGACAGCTTCTCGACCGGGCCGCGGCCATCGCCCGTGACGCGGGCGAGGCGATCATGAAGGTCTATGCGCGCGATTTTTCGGTCAGCTACAAGGCGGACGAGTCGCCGCTGACCGAGGCCGACGCCGCGGCACACCGCATTATCGTCGCGCAACTGGCGCAGCTCGAACCCTGGCTGCCGATCCTGTCGGAAGAGGATATCGACGCCTTTCCCGGTGCCGACAGTCGGGGGCGTTACTGGCTGGTGGACCCGCTGGACGGCACCAAGGAGTTCATCAAGCGCAACGGTGACTTCAGCGTCAATATCGCCATCGTCGAGCGCGGCGTGCCGGTGCTGGGTGTGGTCTATGCGCCGGTGAGCGGAACCCTGTGGCAGGGTGCGCGTGGTCTGGGCGCGCAGCGGATCGACAGCGCCGGCGAGCGGGCGATCCGGGTGCGCGAGCACCGGCCGGGGCAGCCCTGGCGCCTGCTGCGCAGCCGGTCCCACCCCAGCCCCGACCTGCAGGGCTGGATCGAAAAGCTGGAGCGGCACGATCCGGTGGAGCAGGAGGCGGTGGGCAGCTCATTGAAGTTCTGCCGTATCGCCGAAGGCTTGGCGGATATCTATCCGCGCCTGGGGCCGACATCGTTATGGGACACCGCAGCCGCCCACGCCGTGTTGAACGAGGCGGGCGGTGCGGTGATCCGTTTCGATGGCGAGCCGCTCGACTACGCCGATACCGACCGACTGCTCAACCCCTGGTTTATCGCCCACGGCCGCGGTGAACTCGACTGGAGCAGGCTCTGATCGGACTCAGCCCAGGCGTCGGCGCAGGATGCGCGCGGCGTCGACCATCCGCTCCAGCGCCGGGAACACCTCCGGCCACTGGCGGGTTTTCAGGCCGCAGTCCGGGTTGACCCATAGCCGCTCGACGGGGATCCGCCGTGCCGCCCGCTCGATCAGCGCCACCATCCGCTCGACCTCCGGGATGTTGGGGCTGTGGATATCGTAGACCCCCGGCCCGATCTCGTTGGGGTAGTCGAACGCCTCGAACGCCTCCAGCAGCGTCATGTTGGAGCGGCTGGTTTCGATGGTGATCACGTCCGCATCCAGCGCCGCCACTGCCGCGATGATGTCGTTGAACTCCGAATAGCACATATGGGTGTGGATCTGGCAATCGTCGGCGACCCCGGATGCGCTCAGGCGGAACGCTTCGGCGGCCCAGTCCAGATAACCCGACCGGTCGCTTCGGCGCAGCGGCAGCCCCTCGCGCAGCGCCGGTTCGTCGATCTGGATCGCCGCGATACCGGCGCTTTCCAGATCGCACACCTCGTCGCGCAGCGCCAGCGCGATCTGGCGACAGGTATCGGCGCGGGGCTGGTCGTCGCGCACGAAGGCCCACTGCAGCATCGTCACCGGACCGGTCAGCATCCCCTTCATCGGTTTGTCGGTGATCGAGCGGGCGTAGGCGGACCAGCGCACCGTCATCGGCTGCGGCCGCTGCACGTCGCCGAAGATCACCGGCGGTTTGACGCAGCGTGAGCCGTAGGACTGTACCCAGCCGTTGGCGGTGGTCAGGTAACCCTCGAGCTGCTCGCCGAAGTACTCCACCATGTCGTTGCGCTCCGCCTCGCCGTGCACCAGCAGGTCCAGACCGAGCGTTTCCTGTTGCTTGACGCAGTGGTGGATCTCGCCCTGCATCCGCTGTTCATAGTCGCTCGGCGTCAACTCGCCGCGGCGCAGGGCCGCCCGTGCCGCCCGAATCTCCGGTGTTTGCGGGAAGGAGCCGATGGTGGTGGTCGGCAGCAGCGGCAACTGCAGCCGCTGCCGCTGCCGCACGACCCGCTCGGAGTAGGGGGATCGGCGTTGGCTGTCGTCGGCGCCGATGCCGCCGAGCCGCTTGGCCACCTCGGGTTTGTGGATCCGGCTCGATTCACGCCGGGCGCGTACCGCTTCGGCATTGGTCGCCAGCGCCTCCTGGCCCTTGCCCTGCAACCCCTGTTCGAGGATCTTCAACTCGCCCAGTTTCTGCACGGCGAACGCCAGCCAGCTGCGCTGTTCCGCATCCAGTCCGGCTTCGCGATCCAGATCCACCGGCACATGCAGCAGCGAACAGGAGGTGGAGAGCCAGAGGCGCTCGCCCAGGGCGCGCTTGAGCGGTCGCAACGCCTCCAGTGCCGCGTTGAGGTCGCTCTTCCAGATGTTGCGGCCGTCGATAATCCCCACCGACAGCACCTGATCCTCACCGATCCGCTTGGCCGCCTGAACGTACTCCTGGCCGCCGCGTACCGCGTCCAGGTGGAAACCATCCACCGGCAGGCTCAGGCAGAGGTCCAGGTTGTCGCGCAGATCGCCGAAATAGGTGGTCAGCAGCAGCCGGATATCCAGTGCGCCGAGCGTGGCGTAGGCGCTGCGCAGCGCATGCTGCCAGGAGGTGTCGAGGTCCAGCGCCAGGATCGGCTCGTCGATCTGCACCCACTCCACCTGCTGCGCCTTCAGTTGGTGCAGCAACTCGGTGTACTGCCGCAGCAGCCGGGGCAGCAGGGCAAGGCGGTTGTCGCCACGGGCGAGCCAGAGCAGGGTGACCGGGCCGATCAACACCGGCTTGGGGGTGAAGCCCTGGGCGCGTGCCTCGGCGATCTCGCCGAGCAGCTTCCGCGGATGCAGGGCAAATTCGCTCTCGCTGTCCAGCTCCGGGACCAGGTAGTGGTAGTTGGTATCGAACCACTTGGTCATCTCCAGCGGCCGCACCGGCTCGCCGGTCGGCGCACGTCCCCGCGCCATGCGGAAGTAGTTGTCCAGCTCGGAGTTCGCACGGCCCTGGTGAAAGCGCTCCGGCACCATGCCGAACAGGCAGGCGTGGTCGAGCACCTGATCGTAGAGCGAGAAATCGTTGACGGTGATTAAATCGAGCCCCGCGTCCTGCTGCAGTTGCCAGTGACGGCTGCGCAGGGCGGACGCGACCTGTTCCAGTGCGGCCGCGTCGATCTCTTGGCGCCAGTAGCGTTCCAGGGCGAATTTCAGTTCGCGCCGGGCCCCGATACGGGGGAAGCCGGGTATATGCACTCCTGCCATGTTGTCCTCTTTTGGTGCGGTGGTTGAATTCGGTGCATTATGGGCAGAGTCTTGATATGAATTAAATTGATTTAATTTCTAATATCATTGAGTGAAATTAATAGTAAGGCTGTGCCGCCCTGTACTGAAGTCGCGTTTTGGCCCCTCTGCACCGGCCAGGGGCACTATATCGAGATGCGTGCACGGTTGTGGCATGAGGTTTGCTTGATACTAGTGCGTTCGCATCTTGCGAGACTGCTGCCAGACGGGGCATCGATCCGGGGCGGCAGTAGAAAGGTGCTGAAAATCAACGCGTGGGAGCGAGATGCCACGGCTGCAATGGCGTAGTCCAAGGTATCGAACAGCAAAAGGGTTGCACTCGGATAGGGCGAGGGAACCCCGGACGCGGCGCAAGATGAAGCACGAGTTTTGAGCAAAGGCGCTCACGAGTGGCCCGGCCGAAAACGGAGGGTTGCTTGTGGGCGCCTTTTGTTTTTGATGACAATAGAGGCCCATCGACGATGAGCGAGCAAAGCAAATTCAACCTGCTTTCCTTTACCGGAAAGACTAAGATCCTGCACTTGAGCTGGATGGCGTTTTTCATCACCTTCGTGGTCTGGTTCAACCATGCCCCGCTGCTGGCCGCGATCGGCGGGTCGCTGGGGCTGGACAGCTCCCAGGTGAAAACCCTGTTGATCCTCAACGTGGCGCTGACCATCCCCGCCCGCGTCCTGATCGGCATGCTGACCGACAAGTACGGCCCACGCCTGGTCTATGCCGCGTTGCTGTTCCTGTGCAGCATCCCCTGCTTCATGTTCGCGCTGGCCGATGACTTCACCCAGGCCGCGATCGCGCGTTTCCTGCTTGGTTTCATCGGTGCCGGTTTCGTCATCGGTATCCGCATGGTCAGCGAGTGGTTCCCGGCCAATGAACTGGGCACCGCCGAGGGTATCTACGGCGGTTGGGGCAACTTCGGTTCCGCTGCCGGTGCGATGACCCTGCCGACGCTGGCGCTGCTGTTCGGTGGCGAAGACGGCTGGCGCTATTCGGTCGGCCTGACCGGCCTGATGAGCCTGGTGTTCAGCTTCATCTGGTACCGGAATGTGACCGATACGCCGAAGGGCTCCACCTACTTCCGCCCGAAGAAGAACGGCGGCATGGAAGTGACCAGCAAGGGCGATTTCGTCTTCCTGCTGGCGATGAAGATCCCGATGTATGCCACCCTGGCCCTGCTGGCCTGGAAACTCTCCCCGGCCGGCGTAAGCATGCTGTCGGACCTTGTCGTCAACCTGATCTACGTCGGACTGGTGGTGATTTTCGCGTATGACGTCTACAGCGCCTGGAGGGTCAATCACGAGATCTTCGTCAAGCCGGTGCCGGAACTGCATCGCTACAAGTTCAAGCAGGTAGCGGTATTGAACGTGCTCTACTTCGCGACCTTCGGTTCAGAGCTGGCGGTGATCTCCATGCTGCCGCTGTTCTTCGCCGAGACCTTCGAACTGGATCCGGTCTACGCCGGTCTGGTGGCTTCCGCCTATGCGTTCATGAACCTGATGTCCCGCCCCGGCGGCGGCTGGATCAGCGATCGCTTCGGCCGCAAGCGCACGCTGCTGATCCTGACCGCGGGCCTGGCCGCCGGTTACGCGCTGATGGCGATGACCGACTCCAGCTGGCCGCTGCCGCTGGCGGTGATCACCGCGATGGCCTGCTCCTTCTTCGTGCAGGCGGGCGAGGGCGCCGTGTTCGCTGTGGTGCCGCTGATCAAGCGCCGCCTGACCGGGCAGATCGCCGGTATGACCGGGGCCTACGGCAACGTCGGTGCGGTGGTCTATCTGACCGTGCTGTCATTCGTGAGCTACCAGATCTTCTTCAGCGTGATCGCGTTGACGGCGGTGGGCGGCTTCATCGTGCTGCTGTTCATGGAGGAGCCGCAGGGCCATATGGCCGAGGTGAACGAAGATGGCAGCGTCGAACTGATCAAAGTAAGCTGAGCTTGGCAACATTGGCCGGTGTAGCCTCTTTCGTCTGACCCGCCGTAAACCCTTCCTTGGGGGCTCGACTGCCGCCATCCATGGCGGCAGACGGTCAGCCAAAAGAGGCTACACCGGCCCTAGATAGTCTGGTGCCAATCCACTGGCCGCGGAGGGCCGATGAGCAAAAGGTTGCAGGTACGCTTTGGTGGCTGTTCCGAGGCCGGTCGCAAGGAGATCAATCAGGACGCCTTCGCCGCCCATCTGGACGAAGGCAGAGGTGCCGAACTGAAGGGCGCCGCGGCGGCTATCGCCGACGGCGTCAGCAGTTGTGCCGATTCCCATATCGCCAGCCAGACCGCGGTCACCTCCTTCCTTGAAGACTACTTCAGTACGCCGCAAAGCTGGAGCGTACGCAAGTCAGTCTCCCGCGTACTGACCAGTCTGAACGGGTGGATCTATCAGCAGAACGCCAATCGCCAGAACTATCACCAGAACTACGGCGACAGCATGCTGACCACCTTCTCCTCGGTGGTGATCAAATCCCACACCCTGCACTGCTTCCATGCCGGCGACTCCCGTGTCTACCACTGGCGCGACGGTACGCTCGAGCAACTGACCCAGGACCACCTGAGCATCGCCGCCGGACAGGGCTACCTGGCGCGGGCTCTGGGCGCCGACCGCCACCTCGAAGTGGATTACTCCACCCAGGATCTGGCCGTCGGCGACCTGCTGATGCTGACCACCGACGGCGTGCACGAGGTACTCTCGGCAGCCTGCCTGCGTCAGTTGCTCGCCGAGACCGGCGACGATCTGGAAGACACGGCACGACGGATCGTGGCCGAGGCGCTGGACGCCGGCAGCGACGACAACCTCACCGTGCTGCTGGTGGCGATCGACGAACTGCCGCAGGAGACGCTGGACGAAACCCACCGCCGCCTGACCGCGCTGCCGATTCCGCCGGTGCTGGCGGCGGGCAACCGTATCGACGGCTACGAGGTGCTGGAGGTGATCTTCAGCGGCACCCGCAGCCACATGTACCGGGTGCGGGACGAGGAGAGCGGCGAGCAGTTCACGCTCAAGGCACCGTCGCAGAACTTCTCCGAGGACGCGCTCTACCTGGACGGCTTCGTGCGCGAGGAGTGGGTCGGCCGGTGCATCGACCACCCCAACGTGATGAAGACCTTCCCATCCAAGCGGGAGAAGCGCTTCCTCTACTACCTGGGCGAATATATCGAGGGGATCAACCTGCGCGAATGGATGCGGGACCACCCCCAGCCCTCGATCGACGAGGTACGTCGCATCGTGAACCAGGCGATACAGGGGCTGCGCGCATTTCAACGCGCCGATATGGTGCATCAGGACCTCAAGCCCGAGAACATCATGCTGGACCGGGAGGGCAGGGTGAAGATCCTCGACTTCGGCACCGTGCTGATCGCCGGGGCAGACGAGCTGATCTCGCCGCTGGACAAGTCGATCCCCCAGGGCAGCGTCAACTATGTGGCCCCCGAGTACCTGGTCGGCGAACCGGGAAGCTTCCGCTCCGACCTGTTCTCGCTGGCCGTGATCGTCTACGAGATGCTGACCGGCGAACTGCCCTATAAGGAGCCGTCGGTGAAGCGGGTGCAGTTGAAAAACTACGCCGTGCTCGACTACATCCCGGCACTGCAGCACCGACACGACCTGCCGCTGTGGATAGAGGGCTGCCTGCGCAAGGCGCTGCAGCCCAACCCCCGCTACCGCTACGAGGCGCTGTCCGAGTTCCTGCAGGACTTCACCGTACCCAACACCCAACTGGAAGCGCGCATACGCCACCGGCCGTTGATGGAGCGCAACCCGGTACTGATGTGGAAGCTGCTCAGCACAGGCTTGCTGCTGCTGAATCTGTATCAGTGGTGGATGGGGCACTGAAACGGCACTCATAAACTCCACCGGGTTACTATTAAACCGGCGGCAATTTATATCTGATATAATGCTTGCATGAATACAGACGCACGCAAGCTCAAGCCAGAGCAACAGGAACTTCTCAGGCAGAAGGCGATTTGACTCCGCAAGAAGGGCAAAACCTTCCGCGAGATCGGTCAACTTCTCGACGTTCATCCCGATACCGTCGGTCGTTGGTACCGAAGCTACGAGACCGGCGGTGCCGCCGCTATTGCCGTTCAAAAACGCGGCCCCAAAAACAAGCCACGCCGTCTGACCGAACAGCAGGAGCAACAGGTCATGGCGATGATCCGCGATCAGATGCCGGACCAGTACAAGCTTGGCTTCGCGCTGTGGGCTCGCCGTGCTATAGCCCAACTGATTAAACAACAGTGGGGAATCGATATTCCGGTTCGTACTCTCGGTGACTACCTCAAGCGCTGGGGCTTCACGCCGCAGAAGCCACTGAAAAAGGCCTGGGAGCAAAACCCATCTTGCGTCGACGCCTGGCTGAAGGAGGAATACCCGGAGATTCAGGCGCGTGCCAAAGCGGAAAACGCCCAGGTTTTCTGGGGTGACGAGACCGGCATTCAGAACAACGCCCAGCACGGGCGCAGCTATGCCCCTGCCGGCCAAACACCCGTGCAGCCCCTGCCTGCCAAGAGGGTGTCGCTGAACATGATCTCGGCGATCACCAATCAGGGCACGGTACGCTTCATGCTGTATGAGTCGACCATGACCGCCAAGGTGTTGAAAAAATTCCTCCGGGAGTTTATCGAATCGACGCCAGGCAAGGTCTTTTTGATCCTGGACAATCTGCGTGTGCATCATGCCAAGGTGGTGAAACGCTGGCTCGAACGCAAGGCGGTGAAGCGTTATCTGGAAGTGTTCTTCCTGCCTGCGTACTCGCCGGAACTGAACCCGGATGAGTACCTGAACTGCGACCTGAAAGGCATGGTGCACAGTGGTCCGGCAGCTCGCACGGTGGACGAACTGAAAAAGCGCACACGCTCCAGCATGCTCACCCTGCAGCGGCGTCCTGAGCGAGTGAAGAAATACTTCAATGCCGAACATATTCGTTATGCCGCATAGTCGATCTAAATTGCCGCCGGGTTAATGGCCATGGATCCCATGGTCTTTCGTGGGGAACGAGAGAACGTCGGCCCGGTCACGACACTCTGATATCAGCGGTAAAGGCATAGCCGAAGGCATGCACGGTTTCGATCGGTGAGGCATGGCTGGTTATGGTTTCGATCTTCTGGCGCAGGCGCCGCATCAGCACTTCCATGCGCTTGGGGTCGTATTCGCTGGGCCTGAATCCCAGTGCCTGGATGATCTCCGGTCGGGCAACCCCTTCTCCCGGGCAAGCCGCCAGACATTGCAGCACGATCACCTCTGAGCGCGTCAGACTGACCACGGCATCATTTGGGGCCGTCAGGCGCCATTGCACCGTATCGAGTCCCCAGTATTGCTGCCTTGCCGGAAGCCGGGCGTGAACGCTGCTCAGGACTGCGGCCAGTTCCGGCAGATCCACCGGCTTGACCAGATAATGGTCCGCGCCTTCTGCGTAACCCAATAACCGATCATCAATAGAGCCACGCCCGGTGATGATAACGAGAGAATCTTGCATCAGCCCCGCCGGCCGCGGCTTAGAACCTCACATTCAAGTTCGCGCTGGCCGAATGATCCTGCGTCCCAGAGCCGAATCGTCCGCCATAGAAAAGGCCGAACGTGGCGTTCTTTGTGAGGTTCACATCAAAACCGGCATCAACTACCAATGCATCGCGCGCAATCGGTACGCCTGTGGCGGTGAAGGTATTGCCTGCTGAGGTAAAACTAAACTTTGACGCTGGCGTGTCGTCACCAAAGGCATGATGCCAGCCAGCCGTGCCGCGCAATGTGGCCTCTGCTTCGCCCAAGGCCATAGTCGTTTCGGTTCTAAGGCCGATTGTGGTGAAGGTGACGTTTGTGGTTTGACTCACGGCATTCAGCGCCGCCGCGCCGCCGCTTTCGGTAAACCTGTTCGCCGCGTGGCGCACATAGGCGAGGTTGGCAAAAGGTTCGATGCGGATTTTATCCGCTTCAAAGCCATACGCTACTTCGCTAAAGGCCTGGACGGTGCGAGCATTATGGCTTGCCGACAAGCTATCCGAGAAACCAGTGAAGGCGACGGAACGTGAGGTGTCGATACTGTGCCAGCTATGGGTCAGCCCGCCTTTCAGTGACAAGGCCTCCCATTGCCCGCCAGCGTATGCGCCGAGCGTATAAGTGTCGGTGGTGCCGGAGGCTGAGACGTCATCGACCTTGTAGTTGGAGCGGCTATAGCCTCCCATCAGGCCGAGGCGTACATCGTCCATCACCAGCGCATCACTGCCGAGAAAGAAGCCGCCGATATTGCGATTCAAGCGTGCGGCATTGCCGTCGTTCGACCAGTTTCCCCAAGAGCCAAAGGCCCGGGTCCAGACACTGGCAGTGTCGGAAATTTTCCTTTCTTCCATCCCGCCCGCATTGCCGCCGGCGCTTCCCGAGGTAACACGCAAACGGCCCAGCGCCGCCTCGCGGGCAAAGCGGCTGTCTTCGATCAGCATCGTCTTGGTGGAGGCGTGGATCTCGCCGGAAAGCTGTGCCAGCGCGCCGGGGGCTTCCATGTTGGAGAGGCCCAACACCGCATCGAAAAGCGTATTGCCAATATCCAGCGAGAAAACACTATCGCCCGCTGCGCATTGGTTGGCGCTCATGCCGGGAAGGCAAAATGAAGTCACCGTTGATGAGGTCAGAAAGACATTATTAGCATCATAAGAGAGCGCGAAATTGAGGAAGGCATAATCGTCCGTGAGCGTATCAAATATACCGGTAACGCCGCCCGCTGCCGTCAATATGGTATAGGTGCCAAGCGTGTAGGTATCGCCATGGTCTGTACCATTTTCCGGCGTCACCTGTACCGTGCCGCCGTTAAGCGTTGCCGTACCGGTGGCGTTAATGAAGTCGTTATTCGTACCCGCAACAAAGCCGCCATCATTCAATTCCACCTCGTAGTTCGAACCGGGGGCAAAGGTAATATCCGCGACGTTGACCGTGCCTATAGAGTTACCCGGAGCCAGTGTGCCGCCCGAGTTGACGGTCAACCCGCCCGTCAGCATGCCTGAGCCACCGAGTATGCCGCCCGCCACATCGACCGCACCGCCCAGCGAACCGTTCACATAAAGGCTGCCGCCGGAAATGGTCGTTGTGCCGGTAAAGCCGGAGGAGTCCCCCGACAGCTTCAGTGCTCCCGCGCCTGATTTGGTGAGGTTGCCGTTGCCGTCGATCGTACCGCCCCAAACATCGTCCATTGCCTGATCGAACACCAGCGCCGCGTTGTTGGTGATGTCGCCCTGCAAGCTGGTCGTGTCACCCTGTAGCGTACCCGCCGTGATGGTGGTGCCTCCGGTGTAGGTATTGGCACCGGTCAGGATCAACGTTCCCAGATCGGTTTTTTCGAGCGAACCCGTTCCGATCAGATCTGAGTCAATGGTGGCGGTGTAGCCGGATCCAGCCGCCGTTCCGTCCCCCACACGCATGGTTGCGGCACCCGAAATCTCCAGATCATCACCCTCAATGCTGTAGCCATCGACCGCGAACTGCAGGCCGGAGGTGACGATCTGCCCATCGCTGTTACCCACAGTGATGGTGCCAGCACTGCCCTGGAATATATGCAGGACGTTCGGATTGTAGGTGCCGTTAAAACCGCCACTGCCACCGGTCCAGTTGGTGTTGCTCGCATGCCAGGTGCCGGCACCGCCATCGACCAGGTTGTTAACGCTTGTTTCGCTGCCATCCCAGAACGAAAGGCCACTCGGCGTGCCGACAAGCAGGTTGATCTGGTTCGCGGTGGCTGTCTGCAAGGTCAGATCACTGGTCAGAAAGCCGTCGGGCGTCGTGCCGATATCAAGGCCGTTGTCGGTCAGCGCACCGCTATAGTCGATGAGGCGATACGTGCCCATGCCAAAATCGGTCAGGGCCGTTACATTGAGGGTGCCGTCGAGGGTAAGGTCGCCGTTCACGTCGATCAGGTCGCTGTCCGTACCCGCCACCCCGTCAGGGTCGCCCAACTCGAAGTCGAGAATGGAGTCCGACGTCAGGTTGAAGTCGCCGTTGATCGTCAATGTGCCGGGCGAATTTCCGGGGCCAACCGTGCCTGAGGTGACGGTCACATCGCCATTGATGGTACCGGAACCGCCCAGCACACCGCCTGTCATCGTGACATCCCCGTTGATGGTGCCGGCGCTGCCAGTGAGACCCGTCAGTAACCAGCCGCCCTCCAGATTCACAGCGCTGGCAAGGCTGCCGCTCAGTTCCAGCGTCCCGGCCTTGACGGTGGTGCCACCGGTATAAGTGTTGGCACCATTGAGAATCAACCTGCCCAAATCGTTCTTGATCAGTGTGCCGTTGCCAACGAGATTGGTATCGATGGTGGCGGTGTAATCTGCCCCGGCAGCCGTTCCGTCGCCGACGCGGACGGTGGCCAGACCCACCAGACGCAGGTCCTCCCCATCGATGCTGTAGCCGTCGGCGGCGAACTGTGCGCGGCTGAGTTTTACCTGACCATCGCTATTGTCCACCGTCACAGTCCCGGGCGTGCCGTCGAAAATCTGCATCGCGGTGTTGTCGGTAGTAACATCAGTGCCGGAATCATCCCAGTTGGTGTTGTCCAATGTCCAGATGCCGTCGCCCCCGCCTGCGCCATTTCCTTCCCAAAAATGGAGGGTACTGCCATCCCAGGTGGCGATGTTTTCGACAAGTAGATTGACGTGTTTGTTGGTTGTGTTGGTCTGGACGGTGTAATCGTAATCAAATCCGTCTGGGGTTGTACCAAGATCAAGACCGTTGTCGGCGGCCAGTGAACCAGCACTGTAGTCAATAAGGCGGTAGAGACCGACGCCGAAATCTGGCTCTGCCAGTACATTGAGCGTGCCATCAAGGGTGAGGGCACCGTTCACGACGATAAGATCGCTGGCTACACCGGCCGTACCGGATGGATCGCCCAGCTCGAAGTTGAGGATGGAGTCCGGCGTCAGGTTAAGATCGCCGGCAAAGGTCAACGTGCCCGGCGAATTGCCCGGCGCCAGCGTGCCGGAAGTCACGGTAACATTGCCGAGGAGCGTACCGGAGCCGCCCAGCGTGCCATCGGTCATGGTCACGTCGCCGCCCAACAAATTATTGACCTTGAGCGTACCGCCGCTCACGCTGGTGGTGCCGGCGAAGCTGGTTGAATTAGCGGTCAGCGTCGTGACACCTGCAAGATGCTTGATGGTGCTATTGACACCACCACCGGTGAAGCCCTTGGAGAAGTCATAATCCGTGTCAGTATGATTGAACACCAGCGTGCCGGTGTTATCCGCGTTGAAGCTGAGTGCACTTGAGCCTGTCAGTGTGCCCGCTGCGGCCGCCGCGCTGCCTTCCGCCGCACCGATATTGAGGGTTGCGGTGGAGCCTGAGCCAGAGGCCAGGTCGATCGTTCCGGCGGTAACATCTCCCCCTTCGGACAAGGTCAATGAGCCTACACTGTTTGTGGCTGCCCCCATATAAAGTATCCAGGAACCCGTATCCCACTTGCTGTTCGGACCACTCACGATCACGGTTCCGCTGCCCCCCGTAGTGGAGCCGATCACGCCCTGACGGGAAGAGACCAGACCGCCATTCAGGATATTCAAGGTGCCGGCGCCAGATCTGCCGATGTTGATATTCTGATTTGATGTATTCCAATGGGATCCGCCATCCGTTACCGTCACGATCCCGGTTGTGCCTTCACCCTTTCCAATATATATGCTTCCTGAACTTGTGACAGTGCCTCCATGACGGATCTCCAACAATCCAAAGCCGCCCTTGCTCTCACCGATAGTCAAGTCACCAGACACGTTCCATTTCGCACTTGAATCATCAACGTACACTTTTCCGTTAGCGTTATCCTTAACTCCGTCAAGGAATCCGATGGTGGCATGCCCATTCTCGACCGTGCCGCCGTTACCAATATGCAGCGTGCCGCCACCTGCGTTCAGAGAACCTATCCGGAGTCTGCCGGTCCCCCCACCGATGCCTATATATGAACCCGAATTCAGAACGGACATGCTGTTCGACCAGCCGTTTTCTTGCCCGATATATACATCACTGAAAAACGCTTTATGGCCTTGATCAACCTGTAAGCCTCCAGAGTCCCCAACACCGATCACGAGAGTAGTAGTAGACATGTCCCAGTTACCGGAGAGTGGATTTGGATCTGGGCAGATGTTGGCAACGTCGCACCCACCGCCCATGGTGACCCTAGCCAGCGCTGCCTGCGGCCCGACAGTCAGAGTAAGTGCGAGTGCCACAAGCCCCGCCAGCCGGAGCCGCCTGCGCCCCGCCTTGCGTCCACCGCCCTTCGCCAGTTCAGACACCACCACCATGCGGCCCAGGGTTCTGGACCAGATATGCTTGTAAATCGTATTCATGTTTTCACGTCTCCGGCACTGTCATCCTGCAGGACAGGCTGTTACTGCATTGACTGACAAACCAGAGAGCTTATGGAAAGGATGGATGGACGGAAACGAACCGGTGGCGACCAGTGGCGACACAATGCGACATTGCACCGAAGACAAGATCCACAGGGTGTATTTGTGAAGCAGATAACAATGAGTTTAGGGACTAACCAAGTTAACCTGGTTCCCACGGTCTTCCGTGAGAGCCGTGGGCTAGAACCCGAGTGTTCCCACGCAGTGCATGGGAACGAGAGACATATTCGTGGCAGTGTGCAGGTTGATTCGCGGGGGTGACAACGCCGGTCCGGTCACGACACCCTGATATCGGCGGTAAAGGCATAGCCGAAAGCATGCACGGTTTCGATCGGTGAGGCATGGCTGGTTGTGGTTTCGATCTTCTGGCGCAGACGACGCATCAGCACTTCCATGCGCTTGGGGTCGTATTCGTTGGGCCTGAATCCCAGTGCCTGGATGATCTCCGGACGGGCAACCGCTTCTCCCGGGCAAGCTGCCAGACATTGCAACACGATCACCTCTGAGCGCGTCAGACTGACCACGGCATCGTTCGGGGCCGTCAGGCGCCATTGCACCGTATCGAGTCCCCAGTATTGCTGCCTTGCCGGAAGCCGGGCGTAAACGCTGGTCAGGACTGCGGCCAGTTCCGGCAGATCCACCGGCTTGACCAGATAATGATCCGCGCCTTCTGCGTAGCCCAATAACCGATCATCGATGGCGCCACGCCCGGTGATGATAACGAGGCCACGCTGTCCGTCTGCACGAATATCTTGCGCGATGGACAACCCTTCGCCATCCGGCAGCCCGAGATCGAGCACTATCAGGTCGCAGTCATGGGTCTTGATCCAGGCTGTGAATTCGGCAATGCCCTGAACACCATCGGCAATGAAGCCGGATAGATTGAGGAACGAGACGATAGCGCCGCATAATTCGGACTCGTCCTCGATAATCAGGACTTTTGGTTTGCTTCGGGATAGGGTCATACGCTTCTCCACCTTGCTTTTCAGGCCAGCGCAGGGAGTTCCAGAAAGACCTGCGTCCCTTCTCCCACCTTGCTTTCGATATTGACGGTTCCGCCATGCCCTTCCATAATCCGGCGCACGAGGAACAGGCCGAGGCCAATGCCACGAATGGTTTTGTTCTGAGCACCTCTGAAATATCTGTCGAAGACATGACCGAGTTCATCCTCGGGGATACCTGGCCCCTGATCGCTCACACGGATGACGGCGCCTGCCCCCCGGCGGAAGACCTCGATTTCGACACGCCCGCCCTCAGGTGAATACTTGACCGCGTTGTCGATGATATTGCTGACGGCCAGACGCAGCAGACCGGGAGTCGCATTGACGTGGATTTCCGGAGAAATGTCAGCAAATGTGATGGCGTGAACGGCGGAGTGCGTAATGCTGCCTGCAACCTCTTCCAGAACCTTGCTTAACGGGACCGGACTCGCCTTGACCGCAAGGCTATCCCTTTGCAGCTGACCGCTGGCCAGCCAATCGTCGAACAGATTCTCCATGTAGCAGACTGCGCGCTCAATCGCCGCCATTGCTTCCGGGTCCTCGCCCTTGCCGGTTTTCTTCATCAACTGCGCCAGTTGTGCTTTGCTCTTGACCACCGAAAGCGGAGTGCGGACTTCATGCGACACCAGTTCAGCCAGTTGTCGAGATTGCTCCAGCGCTTCGCGCTCACCGCGTAAAGCTGCTTCCGCTTTTTCCTTCTGTTGCGTGACCTGTGTCTGTTCCCAGAACAGCCGGCGCGAAGTTCGGTTAAACCTGTTGGTCCAGAAAAGACCCAGCAAATTCATACTGCCGATCCAGAGCGAGAGCCGGAAAACATCTTCACCCAGCGGAATGTCTCGAAGAATAACGTAGGCAACCGCGCCACCAACGGATGTTATAAGTGCAAGGCCCGCTACACTGACGAATTGAAGCGGCGCACAGAAATAAATCAACGCCGTCGTTGCCACGATTGTCGTGATGGACATGTTCGCCGAGTCCGGATGCACTCCCACGATAAAAACCGTGACCCCGAAAACGTAGATACCATAGGCTGTCAGCCATCTCTCGGCCGCACACCACGAAGGTTTTCCACGCAGAAAGACGATCAAGCCAAGGCTCAGGACTGCGGTGAGAATTCGAACCATGGCGATATAGACAATAGCGCCCCCATCGCGCAGCGCCGCAGGAATCTCAACGAAGAGCTGAAGTGTCGGCAAGGCTAAAACAACGCCAGCAATAATCATCCCCTGCCTGCACTGATCTTTCAGCCCTGCCTGGCGGTATTCACCCTCAATCCGGGAATCGGCGAAACGGGCCAGCCCGGGGTGAATCACACCGCCAGATTGATCGTTGTTGTTCGCTGTAGATTCCGGATACACAAATGGATTGGAAATAATCTCGTCTGAGGCTTGTCTGGTATTCGTATCCATCGGTGGCGGTTCTGGTTCCCTGAGAGGTTGGTGCGCGGTTTTCCGCATGGGGATTATACTCAAACTATACTGGCAAGACCTTTGAAACCTTTCCAGGAGCTGTCTCACTCAGCTTGAAAGCGCACTGGCAAGCAGGTAGATGTTACCGCAAGCCATTAAGTTAAGCCCTCGCGCCTAGCTCACCGCGCTCTTTTATAATTCGTCGCATGCTTCGGCCCTCGGCCCGGCTTTCTGGGATAGCTGCGCTCCGGGCGTACCGCCTCGACGCTCTGCGCCATCAGTCGTACCAACCGTTCGAGCAGACCGCCCACGTCGGCCAGCGTGAAGAGCCTGACGATCTGGTGCTTCATCCGCGACAGCGTGCGGGTGAAGTTGACCTTGTAGCGTCGTTTCCGATGGGTCGTCTGTAGATCGACCTCCTGCTGGGCCGTCATCACCAGCAGGCTGGTCAGGTTCTTGCTGAACACCTTGGCATGAAAGTCCTGTTGTACGGCCAGTACCGACAGACCGGAAAACTGTTCGACTTCGAGGTGGCTCTTCATCTTCTTGTAGTCCTCCTCGATGCCCCAGCGCAGATGATACAGGGTCTTGAAGTCTTCGGCGGGAATCCGTTCCTCGTCCAGCACGGAGGTTATCAGGATCTCGGGCTCGCCGCTGGGCAGGTCGACCCGCACCAGACGGACCTCCAGCGGTTCACTGGACAGCCCCGCGGCCCGGCACTGCTTGATCGCATCGTCCGAGGGCGTCAGCGTCACACGCTGTTCCAGCGCTCGGGAGAGCCAGAAGTCACGGGTTTCGTTGTACAGGTTCCAGGGGCTGCGAACGCAGAAGTCCCGGCCGGCCTGATAATACAGGGCAAACAGATAGAAGGCCGGATAGCCACGATCCTCCAGCAAGAGATCGCCTTCCCGCGTCTGCGCCAGATGGGCCGCCGCCAGGGTGCGCTCATCCACCGATATCGGCTCGATCCGGGCGTCGAGCGTAACCCGGTTGAGCACGTCGTACCGCTGCGAAGCCCGCGCCTGGGGGCGGTTCTTGGCCTCGGGCTGGAAATGGGCACGCAGCGCGGGTTGCTCGGGCAGGTTGAGCACCGAGCCGTCGACGGCAAGGATCCGGAACCCGTGCCGGCGCTGACAGTCCTGCCGATACAGGGTATCGACCAGGAGCCGGTTGAGCTCGATAAAGACCTCGGACTTGAGCTTCTTCCTCGCCTAGGTAAAGGCGGACTTGGTGACGAATAGCGCGTCCGGCTCCTGGCCCTGCAGCGTCTGGAAGAAAGCGTCCAGTTCGTCCTCGACGGATCCCTTGACCAGGTTGAGCAGGAACAGCACCAGATGGGAGAATGTCAGCTTGCGCTCGCGCGTGAACGCCTTTTCATCCGACCGGAAGCGATCGATGAATGCAGGATCACAGAGATAGGTGGCTATTTTTTGTACAATTTCTTTGCGGGATCGAGAGCATGTTGTCAACCATTGAATTTCGTTTTTTCAGTACAATGAAACAGATGTAATTATATGATATTTAAAGGATTATTTCATCACTCGCTTAACTTAATGGCATTGCGGAGTGCTCCTGCATTGAACGGGTACCGGAGGGCCTGGAATGACCCGCGCAACGGCCTTCTGTCGTTCACCGCGATGGTCGGAGATGGTACTACGCCATCGGACACGTTGACCGCAGGTCTGACGAAAGTTCCGGTAGGAGGATGGCTAGCATCAGATATAGGGTCAAGTCTCGCCTAACGGAATTTATCCTCCAAGTTACCCGCGAACAATGGCTGAAAATAAAATATTGCCTACAATTTACGGGCAATTTCCACAATTTGGTTGCGAAGCCATATATGAGAAATTCTCATAAGCGGCAACTTCCGGATTTAATGAATCAGGATGGTACTTCAGTCTATACACCCCAACCCTTTCAATGTCTCTTCCACAGCTCGGTCCAGCGGCGTATGCGGCTCCTCTCCCAATAGGGTTTTGAGTCGTTGGTTATTCAGTTTCAACGATTGTTGCCACAGGTAGCGCATCTCCATGACTTCCCTTAGCGTCCGATGAAACGGAGAGATCGAACGTATCAACCACCAGGGAAAGGCTTTGATTTTCGGTGTGTTGCCGCCATGACGGGTGACCACTCGCTGAATCGCCCGGGCCATTTCAGTGCCGTCGGCATCCCAATGGCCGCCAACATGCAAGCAGGCAAAGGTATCCAGTTGCTCACGGTGCGTCAGCAGTTGCACCATGGTTTGAGCAAGATCAGGCAGGTATGACCATTGGTGGCCAATACCGGGGTGCCCGGGGTTGGTAATCCGGGTGATCGGTTTGCCCGGTTTGATCATCCCCTGGGAAAGCCAACTGTTGGCGGCTCTAGGGCCAAAAAAGTCACCTGCACGCGCGATCAGCACTTGGCCGCCTTGCTCGGCATAGTCACGCAGGTGCTGCTCCATACCGATACGAACCGCCCCTTTGCGGGTGATCGGTTGTTGTGGAGCATCCTCGGCCACTAGCGGGAGTGCATCCGGTCCAAAGTTGTACACATTCCCCGGCACCAGGATGGTTGCGCCCACCGCTCTGGCGGCGGCAATCGTGTTGTCGATCATCGGTATGACCAGCTTTTCCCAGTCACGGTATCCCGGTGGGTTGACCGCATGGATAATGACCGAGCAGCCCTCTGCACAGGCCTTTACGTCCGCGGCGTTCATGGCGTCTCCCGGCAACCAGCAGAGGCCTTCTGCATCGGTATGGCTGTCGGTCACATGGCGGCTCATGGCTCGTACCTTCCAACCGGTGGTCAATAACCGATCCGCCACCTCTCTGCCAAGGCTACCGGCAGCGCCCAGAACCAAGGCGGTTTGTTGGGTGTTCATAATCTGCTCCTCAACGAATGAATAGCCCCAGTTTAGGTGCGCCGCTAGATAAACGGAATTGACTAAAACGATGGAGTAGTCATACATTTACGTATGGATACCGATATCAGTTGGGAGCTTTATCGCTCATTTCTCGGGGTTTTGCAGGAGGGTTCGCTCTCAGCGGCAGCGCGTGCGTTAGGCACGACCCAGCCCACCATTGGCCGTCATATCGCGGCATTGGAAAAGGCACTAAAACTGGTCTTGTTTATTCGTTCTCAGGGGGGACTGATTCCCACTGAGTCCGCACTGGCGTTACAGCCTCACGCCGAGGCGATGGCAAGTACGGCGGCGGCTCTGGCTCGGGCGGCGGCCAGTCAGGGGGAGGGCGTAACAGGTGTGGTGCGTGTCACGGCCAGCGAGGTTGTGGGAGTGGAGGTGTTGCCGCCGCTCATCGTGGCCCTGCGCGATCAATATCCGCAACTCACCATCGAGTTGGTGCTGTCCAACCGAATGCAGGATCTCTTACATCGGCAGGCCGATGTCGCCGTGCGGATGGTACGACCGCAGCAGAGCCAACTGATCGCCCGGTCGGTCGGCAAGATCGATCTCGGTTTTCATGCCAGCCGGGACTATATCGCCCGTCATGGCATGCCGACGGATATGGACGCACTCTATCAACATGCCTTGATCGGATTCGATCAACCCAGCGCCTTTATCCGTGCAGCGGCCAAGTCGATGCCGGAGCTGTCGCGGGAGCTCTTTGCGCTGAGATCCGACAGCGACCTCGCGCAACTGGCGCTGATACGCGCCGGTGCCGGTATCGGTGTCTGTCAGGTGCCGCTGGCTCAAGCGGATGAGCGACTGGTTGCCGTGCTGCCGGGGCAGTTGCCCTTCCAGCTCGATACCTGGATCACCATGCATGAGGATTTGCGGCACAACCCGCCATGCCGCGCAGTGTTTGATGCGTTGGTGTCCGGTTTGCAGCGGTATATCGGCGAGAGCTAGCGGCATAGGGTGCTGTTGGATTTGGGCACCATAATGATGCGAACTCCCCAACTTGGTGCGATTCTTTTGGTGCATTTCATTGTCCTGACCCGCCTAACCCCTTGTAAATCCATAAGATGTAAAGTTGGCACATGTTGTGCTTAATGACTTTGCATAACCGGGTTTGACCCGGAACAGAACAGAATGAACAAAGGCGTTCATCGATCGGTTGCCCTGATACCAGGGTACCGATGGGTGAGCGCCTTTTTTCGTTTCCCGGGTTCGTAGAAAGCTTCGCAAAAGCTTCCAAAGAAAGCTTCGCAAACAACGTAAAGAAGTCTGTCAAGGCGAACCTGAAACAGGTGCACAGGAGCAACATGATGAACAAGACACGTCTGGTTGTAGTCGGTAACGGCATGGTCGGCCACCAGTTTCTTCAGAGCCTGGCCGATAGCGGCCGGTTGGGTGATTTCGAGGTCACCGTATTCTGCGAGGAGCCACGCCTGGCCTATGACCGCGTGTATCTCAGCTCCTATTTCAGCGGCGCCACCGCCGAAGATCTGGCGATGGGCAAGATCGAGCAGTACCGCGACTGGGGCCTCAATGTCATGATCAACGAGAGGGTGGTCGAGATCAACAAGGCTGATCACCTGGTGGTCTCCGACAAGGGCACCACGCTGAGCTACGACAAGCTGGTGATGGCCACCGGTTCCTACCCCTTCGTACCGCCGGTGCCGGGTCATGACCGCGAGCACTGCCTGGTCTACCGCACCATCGAGGATCTGGAGGCGATCAAGGCCAGCGCGGCACAGGGCAAGGTCGGGGTCGTGGTCGGCGGCGGTCTGCTCGGTCTCGAGGCGGCCAAGGCGCTGCGCGATCTGGGGCTGGAGACCCACGTGGTCGAGTTCGCGCCGCGGCTGATGGCGGTGCAGCTGGACGACATGGGCGGCGCGCTGCTGCGCTCCAAGATCGAGGCGCTGGGCGTCAAGGTACACACCGGCAAGAACACCCAGCAGATCGTCGACGGCGAGAACTGCGTGCACCGCATGGAGTTCGCCGACGGCGAGGTGTTGGAGACCGACCTGATCCTGTTCTCCGCCGGTATCCGTCCGCGTGACCAACTGGCGCGCGAGAGCGACCTGGCGGTGGGCGAGCGTGGCGGTATCGTCATCGACAACCAGTGCCGCACCTCCGATGCCGACATCTATGCCATCGGCGAGTGCGCGCTCTGGGATGGCCGTATCTTCGGTCTGGTGGCGCCGGGTTACACCATGGCCAAGGTGACCGTGGCGCAGCTTACCGGCGGCAATAGCGAGTTCACCGGTGCGGACATGAGCACCAAGCTCAAGCTGATGGGCGTCGATGTCTGCTCCATCGGCGATGCCCAGGGGCGCACCCCGGGTGCCAAGAACTACACCTGGCTCAACGAGGGCGACGGCACCTACAAGAAGCTGGTGGTCAGCGCCGACAACAAGCTGCTGCTCGGTGCGATCCTGGTCGGCGATGCCGAAGCCTACGGCACCCTGCTGCAGTACATGCTGAACGAGATCGAACTGCCGGAGCATCCGGAATCGCTGATCCTGCCGAGCCTGGACGGCGCTCCGTCCGGCGGTCTCGGGGTGGCGGCGCTGCCGGAGTCCGCGCAGATCTGCTCCTGCCACGATGTCAGCAAGGGCGATATTCAGGGTGCGGTGGCCGGCGGCTGCTGCTCGGTCGGCGACGTCAAGGGCGCGACCAAGGCCGGTACCGGTTGCGGCGGCTGCGTACCGCTGCTGACCAGCCTGGTCAACCACGAGCTGGAGGCGCTGGGTGTCGAGGTCAGCCACGATATCTGCGAGCACTTCGCCTATACCCGTCAGGACCTGTACAACCTGGTGCGCGTCGGCAATATCCACAGCTTCGAAGAGCTGATGGAGAAGCACGGCAAGGGCGGCAAGGGCTGCCATATCTGCAAGCCAGCGGTCGGTTCCATCCTGGCCTCCTGCTGGAACAACTACGTGCTGGACAGCAAGCACGTGAAGTTGCAGGACACCAACGACACCTTCCTCGCCAACATGCAGAAGGACGGTACCTACTCCATCGTGCCGCGTGTGGCCGGTGGCGAGATCACCCCGGACAAGCTGATCGCGCTCGGTCAGGTGGCCAAGGAGTACAACCTCTACACCAAGATCACCGGCGGCCAGCGTGTCGACCTGTTCGGTGCCCGCCTCGAGCAGTTGCCGGATATCTGGAGCAAGCTGATCGATGCCGGATTCGAGACCGGTCAGGCCTACGGCAAGTCGCTGCGTACGGTGAAGTCCTGCGTCGGCAGCACCTGGTGCCGTTACGGTGTCGACGACAGCGTCGGCCTCGCCATCGAGCTGGAGAATCGCTACAAGGGGCTGCGTTCGCCGCACAAGATCAAGTTTGCCGTCTCCGGCTGCACCCGCGAGTGCGCCGAGGCGCAGGGCAAGGATATCGGCGTCATCGCCACCGAGAACGGCTGGAACCTCTACGTCTGCGGCAACGGCGGCATGAAGCCGCGCCACGCCGACCTGTTCGCCACCGATCTGGACAAGGAGACGCTGATCAAGTACATCGACCGCGTGCTGATGTTCTACATCAAGACCGCCGATCGTCTGCAGCGCACCTCGGTCTGGATGGAGAACCTGGAGGGCGGCCTCAAGTACCTGCAGGAGGTGGTGATCGACGACAGCCTGGGCCTCGCCGAAGAGCTGGAAGCGCAGATGGAACACGTGGTCGAAACCTACGAGTGCGAGTGGAAGAAGACCGTCAACGACGAGCAGGCGCTGAAGCGTTTCCGCCAGTTCGTCAACAGCGACAAGCCGGATACCAACGTGGTGTTCGTGCAGGAGCGCGGCCAGATCCGTCCGGCACGCGAGGAAGAGAAGGCAGAACCCATCGTAATGGTCGGCTGAAGGAGAGAATCATGACTGCAGCACAACAGTGGATCCATATCTGCAACCTCGATGATCTGGTCGCCGACTCAGGCATGTGTGCCCTGGTCGAGGAGCGTCAGGTCGCCCTGTTCTACATCCCCGAGCAGGGCAAGGTGTTCGCCATCGACAACTTCGACCCGGTGGGCAAGGCGAATGTAATGTCGCGCGGCCTGGTCGGCTCCAGCGAGGAGCGCCTGTTCGTCGCCTCGCCGCTGTACAAGGAGCGCTACTGCCTGGAAACCGGCGAGTGCCTGGACAACGCGAAGGTCGTGCTGGATACCTGGCAGACCCGCATCGACGGCGAGCGCCTGCTGCTGGACCCGCAGCCGCACAACCGCGTCGCGCTGAAAGAGGCGGGTTGATAACGCACGACAAGTTTGGTGAGTGGCAGTCCCGGGTTCCCCCCCTCCAACCTGTGCACCGGGTGGGAGTTAGCGTATCCCGGGCTGTTTTTACAGGGTCGCCTCGTGCGGCCCTTTTTTATGAAATTTGCTAAATCCGCAAAATGTGCCATAGATCAATATGGATGCCTGCAAACTGCAGTTATAAAGATGTAGTCGGCAGGTAACTATTATAGAGAGGTCAGTTATGCGCCTCGTCAAAGATCTCATAGACAGCAGGATCGTCCTGTACTGGACCGCGGACAGCGGCAAGCAGCTGAGCACCTATCTTGCGTCGTTGAATCAGGCCGAGGAGTGGTGGAAAGCCTATATGTTTTCCCGTTACGACGGAGACGAGAGGCGGCAGTCGGTCCTGGACCGGCGGACGAATTTCGAGAAGCGCAAACGGATTGCACGGTCGAACGAGCCGATACCCGTATCGGCATATGGGCGACGCAGAACCGATATTCCGGTCAGCGTCGATGTGGATCTGGTTGCCGACAAGGTTGACGCCATACGAGGCCACTAAGCGCCGGGCCGATCACCCGGCCAAGCAGACAGCACAGGCCACAACCGTGCGGAAGCCCGGTGGGTGGTAACCCCGAGCCCCGTCGAACGGGGCTCTTTTATCGGAAGCAGCAGCGTAAGAGTGATCGCCGCGAGCCCGTCCCTGCTCGCGCTGTCCCTGTCATACCCACGTGCCCAGCTCAGAAAAGGCAGGTATCGCACCAAGCGCTCTTGTTCCATGCTTTCGGTCCAATCAGCTATCTACACTAGAACAGGTCCAGCGGGATCTTCAAATAGCGGATGCCGTTGCTCTCCGGCTCCGGCAGTTCGCCGGCGCGCATATTGACCTGCACCGAGGGCAGGATCAGGGCTGGCATCTGCAACTGAGCATCCCGCTCGCGGCGCATCTGCACGAACTGCTCTTCGCTAACCTGCTCATGGATATGGATATTGTGCCGTTTCTGTTCGCCGATGCAGGTTTCGCACTGGTAGTGATCGCGCTCTTCGGCCTTGTAATCGTGGCAGAGGAAAACCCGGGTCTCGTCCGGGAACCGGTACAGCTTGTGGATCGAGCGGAACAGTGCCCGCGCATCGCCGCCGGGGAAGTCACAACGGGCGGTGCCGTAGTCGGGCATGAACAGGGTGTCGCCGACAAACAGCGCATCGCCGATCCGGTAACTCATGCAGGCCGGGGTATGGCCCGGTGTATGGAGTGCCACGGCGTTCAGCGAACCGATTTTGAACTGTTCGTCATCCTGCAACAGGTGGTCGAACTGACTGCCGTTACGGGCGAACTCGGGGCCGCAATTGAACACCTTGCCGAAGGTTTCCTGGATGATGTCGACATGGCTGCCGATAGCGATCCGTCCACCCAGGCGTTTTTTCAGATAGGGGGCCGCGCTCAGATGGTCGGCATGGACATGGGTTTCCAGTATCCACTCCAGGCTCAGCTCCCGGCTGCGTATGTATTCCAGCAGGCGATCGGCGTTTACGTATGAGGTGCTCGCGGCGGCAGGGTCATAATCGAGTACGGAGTCGACGATTGCGCATGCGCGAGTCTTCTCGTCGACTACGACATAGCTGTAGGTAAAGGTCGATGGATCGAAAAAGGGTTCTACATGCATCTCCGTACACCTGTTCAGTCGAATTGAGTCACCAGGCCTAGTTTAGGCCGGCATCTACTTGGCGGGCACAGCGATAAATACCGCAGTACGACCCGAATCATAATATTAGAAAGGCCTAATTAATAAGGGGTCGCAGCTTCGCTGCACCTGTCGCCTGCGTATGAGTTATTCGCATACTCCCCTGAGATGATGAATCCTGAACTACCTTGAAAGAGCGTTATAAGGGCCGCTTCGGGCCTGTCATCAGGGAGGTCGCAGATGCAGAGATCCATCGATAGCTTTCAAACCGCTACCCCGCTCAAGGTGGGCGACAGGGCGTATACCTATTACGCGATCAACGGCGGCGAACTCGGGCAGATGGCGAAGATTGCGCGGTTGCCCGTATCGATCAAGGTGCTGCTGGAAAACCTGCTGCGGCACGAGGATGGCGAAGCCTGCACGCGAGAGGATGTACTGGCGCTGGCCAAGAGCTGCGGGCGGGCTGTCGAGCACGAGATCTCCTACCATCCGGCACGGGTGCTGATGCAGGATTTCACCGGTGTTCCGGCGGTGGTGGATCTGGCGGCGATGCGCAACGCACTGGTCGAGCGCGGCGTCGATCCGCAACGGATCAACCCGCTGTCGCCGGTCGATCTGGTGATCGACCACTCGGTGACCATCGATCGCTTCGGCACCCCGACAGCCTTCCGCGAGAATGTCGAAATCGAGATGCAGCGCAACCTGGAGCGCTACCGCTTCCTGAAGTGGGGGCAGGGCGCGTTCGATAACTTCCGGGTGGTGCCGCCCGGCACCGGCATCTGCCATCAGGTGAATCTGGAGTATCTGGCCAAGTCGGTCTGGAGCGAGGAGAGCGACGAGGGGCTCCTGGCCTATCCCGACACGCTGGTCGGTACCGACAGCCACACCACGATGATCAACGCCCTAGGCGTGCTGGGTTGGGGCGTCGGCGGGATCGAGGCGGAGGCCGCGATGCTGGGCCAGCCGATCTCGATGCTGATTCCGGACGTGGTCGGTTTCGAACTCAGCGGCGAACTGCAGGAGGGGATTACCGCCACCGACCTGGTGTTGCGCGTGGTGCAGATGCTGCGCGAGCACGGCGTCGTGGGCAAGTTTGTCGAGTTCTACGGCGATGGCCTGGATCAACTGCCGATCGCCGATCGCGCCACCATCGCCAACATGGCACCCGAGTACGGGGCCACCTGCGGCTTCTTCCCGATAGACGCCCAGACCATCCACTATCTGCGCCTGAGCGGGCGCGACGAGCATAGGCTGGCGCTGGTGGAAGCCTACTGCAAGGCGCAGGGGATGTGGCGCGACGAGCACTATCCGACCCCCGATTTTGCCGCCACACTGAAACTGGATCTGACCAGCGTCGAACCCAGCCTGGCCGGTCCCAAACGGCCGCAGGACCGGGTGGCGGTGAGGGATCTGAAGACCTCGATCGACGGCTTCGTCAAACTTGCGGGCAAGGCGGATCAACTCGATATAGAGTTCGCACTGGAGGGTTCCGACGAGGGGATGCACCACGGCGATGTGGTGATCGCCGCGATCACCTCCTGTACCAACACCTCCAACCCGGCGGTGATGCTTGGCGCCGGGCTGCTGGCGCGCAAGGCGGTGCAGAAGGGGCTGAAGGTGAAGCCCTGGGTCAAGACCTCGCTGGCACCGGGCTCCCGGGTGGTGACCGAATATCTGAACAAGTCCGGTGTGCAGCAGGATCTGGATACGCTCGGCTTCAACCTGGTGGGCTATGGCTGCACCACCTGTATCGGCAACTCGGGGCCGCTCGACGATCCGGTCGAGGACACGATCAAACAGAACGACCTGATCGTCTCCTCGGTACTCTCCGGCAATCGCAACTTCGAGGGACGCATCCACCCGCTGGTGCGTGCCAACTGGCTGGCGTCACCGCCGCTGGTGGTGGCCTACGGCATAGCCGGCACCACCCGTATCGACCTGACCCGCGATCCTCTGGGCACCGGCAGCGACGGCAATCCCGTCTACCTGAAGGATATCTGGCCCGGCAATGACGAGATCAACGAACTGGTACTGCAGATCGACAACGAAATGTTCCGCCGCGAATACGGCTCGGTTTTCGATGGCGACGAGAGCTGGCGACAGATCGACAGCGGCAGCGGCGCTACCTATGGCTTCCCTGCCGACTCCACCTATATTCGGCAGCCACCCTTCTTCGAAGCGGCTTACGGCGGCAGGGTCGAGAATATCAGGGGCGCGAACATTCTGGCCCTGCTCGGAGACTCGGTCACCACCGACCATATCTCCCCGGCCGGCGCCATTCCCAAGGACAGCCCGGCGGCGCAATACCTGCGTTCGCGCGGCGTCGAGGAGCGGGATTTCAACTCCTACGGCTCGCGGCGCGGCAACCACGAGGTGATGATGCGGGGCACCTTCGGCAATATCCGTATCCGCAACGAGATGACACCCGAGATCGAGGGCGGCTACACCCGCAAGCGCGGCGAGACCGAGCCGCGCTTCATCTACGACGTGGCGATGGACTACCTGGGGGAACAGATCCCCAGCGTGGTGATTGCGGGCAAGGAGTACGGCACCGGATCGAGCCGAGACTGGGCGGCCAAGGGAACCCTGCTGCTTGGGGTCAGGGCGGTGATCGTCGAAAGCTTCGAGCGTATCCACCGCTCGAACCTGGTCGGCATGGGCGTGCTGCCGCTGCAGTTCACGGCCGGGGAGGATCGCAACTCGCTGGGGCTCACCGGCGACGAACAGGTCGATATTCTGGGATTGGAGGCCGGCCTCACGCCGAAACAGACATTCAAGGCGATCATCCACTATGCTGATGGGAAAGAGCGCGAGATCGCGTTGTTGTCACGCCTGGATACGCAGGTCGAGGTGAAATACTACCAGGCCGGCGGCGTGCTCAACTTCGTACTCGAACGTCTGAGTCAATCGGCCTGATCGGCAGGGAGCGGGGGAGGCCGTCCGGAGGGCCTTATGGAACCTCGCATCAGCTTGATCGCGCTCGGGGTGGAAAACCTTGAGCGCTCCTACCGTTTCTACCACGACGGCTTGGGTTTTCCCGCCAACTATGCGGGCGACGAGATGCTGTTTTTCCGCAGCAGCGAGTCGCGACTCGCACTCTACCCACAGGCGAGCCTTACCGAAGACGTTGCCCCGCGGCTGGTGGGCAAGCACAGCCGTTTTCCCGGCGTCACCCTGACCTACAACACCTGCGACAAGGCGCTGGTCGACCTGCTCCTGCACCGGGCGCAACTGGCCGGTGGCGAGATCGTCAAACCGGCAGAGGATACCTTCTGGGGCGGATACAGCGGCTATTTCTCCGATCCCGACGGCTACCTGTGGGAGGTGGCCTGGGCCGCTTTCTGGCAGATCAACGAGGACGGGACGCTGGAGATAGATTAGATCCAAACTGTTGTATGCTAATCTGTTTTCCCTTGAAAAGCGTGGGGGTCGTACGGGGGCAGAGTTCATGCTGCAGAAGGCGTTTCATCGAACGATTGGTGGGGGATAGGGTGTTCGAGTTAAAGACGATCGGGCTGTTCATGGTCACGGCGGTTGCCGAAATCCTGGGTTGTTACCTTCCTTATCTCTGGCTGCGCGAAGGGCGCACGATCTGGCTTCTGATCCCGGCCGCCGCGAGTCTGGCCCTGTTTGCCTGGCTGCTTTCGCTTCACCCCACCGCGGCCGGTCGCGTGTATGCCGCGTATGGCGGGGTCTATATCTCGGTCGCCATCCTCTGGCTGTGGGCGGTCGACGGAATCCGGCCGACCGCCTGGGATCTACTGGGCTCGGCGGTGGCACTGCTGGGGATGGCGATTATCATGTTTGCACCGAGGCCTGGGTAGGTGGAGGCTGCGTAGCTATTCTTGGTTCGACGGCTAGCCCCAGGAACGGACCGATCTGATTCATGAATGGCACCCTGGTCGATGGCCGTATACAGTGTTCAATCAGCGCCCTAAGCCGGCAAACTCGACCTTCGTGATAACAAGTCATCATGGCCAGCCTGATCCTCGGTCTTGCTCTGTTTCTCGGTATGCATTCCACACGCATCCTGGCGCTTTTGGCTAACCGGCCCGGTAGCTCTAGGTGTGGGTGCTAAGGAGGTTGTTCGGGATCCCTAATCAGTTGAAAAGGCTGTGGTTTATATATGACTGCAGTCTTTTGTTAAAATAAATGAAATAAAGCTATCACCAAGCTAATAATAAGCGTACTATGATCTGGCTTGAGAGTAACACCTGCATTTATGCACCTTTTCGATGTCCTGCCTAATCGTATGTACCTCGTTCTGTTTTCATAAGTCCTTGTATTATTTAAAGCATTATCCGAACATGTTCAGCATTTTAGCTGCAGTGTTCAAACATTATTTTGAACGAGAGTACTATTATGTCTACTACTACTGGCACCGTTAAATGGTTCAACGAAACTAAAGGCTTCGGCTTTATCGAACAGAAGAACGGTGGTCCGGACGTTTTCGCCCATTTCAGTGCGATTTCGGGTTCAGGCTTCAAAACCCTTACTGAAGGCCAAGCAGTTCAGTTCTCTGTTACTCAGGGCCAGAAAGGTCCTCAGGCTGAAAACATCTCCGCGATCTGAACCTCGAGTTCGGTAACCGATTAAAAACGGGCCCTTGTGGTCCGTTTTTTTTTGGTTCACCTCGTGTGGCGGGTTGATCTTCATCTCCGCGAATTCAACACCGCTTTCTCCGCCTGCTCCAGCGTTTCCCTATAGAGCACCGCCTCCTGCTCACCCGCCCGTTCTACCGCCCGCTCGGCATAACGCACCGCTTCGGCGGCCCGGCCGGTATCGATCAGCGATTGCGCCAGGTTGTTCAGCGCCGGGGCGTAGTCGGGATAGAGTTCGGTGACGCGACGGTATTGGGCACCGGCGCTTGCAGGGTCGCCCTGCACATAGAGCAGGTTGCCGTAGCCCATCAGCATCTCCCGGTGGTTGGGCCAGCGGCTCAGCCCGGTCAGCCAGGCCTTGCGGGCCTTGTCGAAACCGGCTTGGGGCTCGAACGCGGCTGCGGCGAGGAAGTAGCGTTTGGCATCCGCCCTTGGCGGCAGTTGCCCGGGTTTCAGCGCCACCAGCGCCCAGTGCTTGCCGCGACGCCAGGTACGCTCGAACAGTTTCAGGCCGACCACGTAACGCTCGGTCACGCCGGAGCGCAGAATGATCTCGCCCCTGTCCAGGTCGTAGCCGACCACCACGGCGTAGTGCCACTGCGGGTACCAATCCAGCCCCAGATTCTGCAGCACCAGCACCGGATAACCGGCATCCACCGTCTGCAACAGTGTCTCGAGCGACGGCTCAAGAGGGTAGGCCAGGCGCCGGTAGTGGCGGGTGGCCGTCTGCATCTCGACCTGGAAGCTGCCCTTGCGCTTGGGCACGTAGACTCTGGGCGTCAACTCATCCGGGGCCACCGTTACGCCACTGGCGTTCAATATGGTCGCCAATGCCGCGGGGCCGCACTGGTACTCCTCCTGCGGGTGAAACGGCACCTCGGTGAGCTCCCGCTTCGCGGCCAACGGCAGGTCGGCACGATTGTCGAGCAGCGACCGGGTCTGGGGCGTTGCGCTGCATCCGGCGAGGATCAGCAGAAGCAGGGCGGTGAGGCCGAATCGATAAGGGGTTGTCATGGTGCCGGATATGTCGGGAACAGGACCCGGCCATGGGCCGGGTCCGTAAGGTTAGACGCCAGAGAAGACATCGGTGACGCCGGCGACATCGAGCAGTATCAGGATCAACAGCACGAGGGCGACAACACCCAATGCGCCGCTACCGGCCGGCAGTTGATTCAGTCGACCTTCGACCTGGGCCAGTTCGGCCGGCGTCATGCCGTTGACACGCTCCTGCACCATCGTGGGGTCGACGCCGAGGGCGATCATCTGCTGTTTGACCTCGTCACGGGCCAGCAACTCGTGGATACGCGCGCGTTGGGTATCGAGTTCGGTCTCGGTGGCGATCCGGTCCGTGCCGATGATGGCCGCGTAGGCGGGGGCTTGAATACCGGCGAAGGTGAACATCAGAGCCACCAGCGCGGCGATGAAACGGGATCGGGTTACGTCGTGTAAGTTCATACAATGGACTCCTTGCCTATCGGTTGGAGATAACTAGCACTTAAGCAGTATAGCCATCTCTTTCGATACCGATTTCGCCGCGCGGTTCAGCTTCTTGCCATCATCGTGCCGATCATCATCAACAGCAGCCCGTTGAGTGCATTGAAGGCGCGGCCCAGACGCGGCATGCGCAGTCGGCGGGCGCGATCGGCGACCAGCGACAGTCCGCAGAGCCAGAGCATACTGACGATGAAGTGAATCAGTGCCATCGCCAGCGACTGGGTCAACGCCGAACCGGCCGGGTCGATGAACTGGGGCAGGAAGGCCATGTAAAAGATCACCGCCTTGGGATTGAGCACGTTGGAGAGCATCCCTTCATAAAGCGAGCGCCAGGGCTTCAGCGATTGGGGGGCGGCCGATGAGACAGGGAGTACCGATGCGGGTCTGCGAGCCGCGGCACGTAGCGTCATCAGGCCCAGCCAGATCAGATAGGCGGCACCGGCCAGTTTGAGCAGGGTGAAGGCCCAGGCGGACTGCAACAGTATGACCGAGATCCCCAGCGCGGATATGGTGGCATGAACGAACAGACCGCTGCTGATGCCTAGGGTGGTCAGGGCGCCGTCACGCCAACCGCCACGGGCACTGTTGCGCAGCACCAGCAGGGTATCGACGCCGGGGGAGAGGGTCAGCAGCAGGATGGCGACAAAAAAGGTGAGGTACTGGAACTCCATGAGATCTTTCCGCAGAACAGGTGCCGGATACTGATTTTGGGCCCAGGGCCTGAACTCGTCCAGCGCAATATTGTGTGGGTCTCAATCGCTGCGTGAAAGCTGCTCAACGCCTGAGTTTGGCACTCAACTCGCGCAGTAGTGAGCGCAGCCCCTCCTCCAGCGTGGGGTGGTAGTAGGGCATCTCCAGCAGCTCATCGACGGTCTGTTCGCGCTCCAGCGACCAGGCCAGCAGATGGGTCAGGTGCTCCACTTCGGGGCCCAGCAGTTCGCCGCCAAGCAGTCTGCCGCTGCTTTTGTCGGCCCATACCTTGATCATGCCGCGGGCCTTGTTGATCACCTTGGCGCGGGGCTGTTGGGCGAAATCGAAACCGGCGCTGACCACCTGGTTGTCGGGCCGGCTGTCGGTCAGGGCTGCTATCTCGGCTGCACTCATGCCAAAGGTGGCGATCTGCGGATCGCTGAACACGATCGCCAACGGGGTCGTGCGTCTGCCGGGTTCGATGTTCGGGTAGACTCCGGCATTGTGTCCGGCAATCACCCCTTCGTCGGAGGCTTCGTGCAGCAGCGGCAGTTGGTTGTCGGCATCGCCGGCGATGAAGATATGGTCCGGTGTGCACTGCAGAGTATGGCGGTCGTACAGCGGTACGCCCCGTTTATCCAACTGCAACGATGTGTTTTCCAGACCCAGATCGTCGACCTGCGGTGTGCGGCCCGTTGCCGCGAGCAGGTAGTCGAAGGATTCGGTGATCGCGTTGCCTGTCCGGTCGGTAAAGCTCACCTCGACCCCTTTGTCGGTGCGACGGACTTTGCTGACCTTGGCATCGGTGTCGAGCGGGTACTCGGCACCGAACAGGGCGGTAGCCTTGGCCCTCATCTCGGGATCGCCCAGAGGACCGATAAGGCCGCCGATGCCGAACATCCGTATCCGCACACCGAGGCGGTGCAGCGCCTGGCCCAGCTCGAGACCGATGACGCCGGGGCCGAATACTACCACCGACTCCGGTAGATCGGGCAGTTCGAACAGGTCGTCGTTGACCAGCAGGCGATCCGTGGCGCCGTGCAGAAAGTCGGGGATGGCGGGACGGGAGCCGGTGGCGATGACGATACGTTGTGCTTCGATCAGCTCGCCATCGTCGCTTTGCAATCGGTTATCGGAGATGAAACGGACCCGTTGGCGCAGGATCGCGGCGTCGGGGATCGACTCCATCCCCTTGAGCACCTTGCCGACAAAGCCGTCGCGCAACGTTCGGACCCGCTCCAATACCGCCTTGCCGTCGATCCGGATCGATCCGGCGTGTACGCCAAAGGCCTGTGCTTCACGCAGATTCCAGGCGGCATCGGCGGCGGCGATCAGCAGCTTGCTGGGCATGCAGCCGACGCGGGCGCAGGTGGTGCCCAGCGGACCCGGGTCGATCAGCAGCACGGAGTCGGTCTGTTTGCGGGCGTGTCGATAGGCGTTAAGACCGGCGCTGCCGGCGCCGATGATGGCCACCTCTGTTGTGCGCATAGCTTGTCCTTCTCGTCGTCGAGCTCGGGCGCGAGCCAATATCAGTTATTCAGTAATATCTAATATTGGCCGGTGCAAGGTAAGTGCGCAATTTTTTGGCCTTTTAGCGGCCTGGCGGCGGATCAGCGCTGCTTGTTGCTGCGCGGTGTGTTGGCGCCCTTGCTGCGCGGCTGATGTCCGCGATGGGTATCGCCAGAGCGTTGACCGTCGCGATGCTGGGTCTTCGGCTTGTTCGGTCGACGGCGACGCTGACCGGCGGGGCGCTTGTCCAGACTGGATTCCGGCAGTGCGTGCACCGGGTCAAAACCGTCGATCACCTGGCGCGTCAGCAATTGATTGATCAGTTTCTCGATGGCGCGCAGCTGATCGACCTCGTCGGCGCAGACCAGCGATACCGCCTGGCCGGTGGCACCGGCACGGCCGGTACGGCCGATACGGTGGACATAGTCTTCCGGCACGTTGGGCAGGTCGAAGTTGACCACCTGCGGCAGTTGGTCGATATCCAGGCCGCGGGCGGCGATATCGGTGGCCACCAGCGCCTGCAGCTTGTTCGACTTGAACTCGCTCAGCGCCTTGGTGCGGGCGCCCTGGCTCTTGTTGCCGTGTATCGCGGCGGCCTTGATGCCCGCCTTGTCGAGCTGAGTGGTCAGCTTGTTGGCGCCGTGCTTGGTGCGGGTGAACACCAGCACCTGGTGCCAGTCCTGCTCCTTGATCAGCTTGATCAGCAGCGGCGCCTTGGCGTTCTTGTCCACCGGCGAGACCCACTGTTTCACTGTTTCGGCGGTGGAGTTGCGCGGCGTGACCGAGATCTCCACCGGATCGTGCACCAGCCCCTTGGCCAGTTCGCGGATCTCTTTCGAGAAGGTGGCCGAGAACAGCAGGTTCTGCCGCTTCGGCGGCAGCAGCGCCAGGATCCGCTTGATGTCGTGGATGAAGCCCATATCGAGCATGCGGTCCGCTTCGTCCAGCACCAGCACTTCGAGCTGGTTGAAGCGCACGGCGTTCTGCTTGTACAGATCGAGCAGACGGCCCGGTGTGGCGATCAGCAGGTCGGCGCCCTTGCGCAGCGCCATCATCTGCGGGTTGATGCCGACGCCGCCGAACACCACGGCGGAACGCAACGGCAGGTGCTTGCCGTAGGTGGCCACGCTCTCGGCGACCTGGGCCGCCAGTTCGCGGGTCGGCGTCAGGATCAGCACACGGGCCTGGTTCGGCTTGGCGCGCTCGCCGCCGATCAGACGCTCGAGAATCGGCAGGGTGAACCCCGCGGTCTTGCCGGTGCCGGTCTGGGCGGCGGCCATCATATCCTTGCCCTCCAGCACGGCGGGGATCGCCTGCTGCTGGATCGGGGAGGGGGTGTCGTAACCCTGTTCGGCAACGGCTTTTAGAATAGGGTCGGACAGGCCAAGGCTGGCAAAACTCATCGGGTGCTCTCTGATAGGGGTATCTGGTACGGGTAAAGAACTCGCTGGCGCGAATTTGGAGAAGGCGTGCAGCTTACCTGAAAGCCTGCCGGTTTGCTATGCGCATTCCGGCTCGCTCTCCAGTCGGTTGCGCTTGACCAGCGTCGGGTACCAGTAGCTCCACAGGGCGACAATGGCGAGCGTGCCGACGCCACCGATGACGATCGCCGGCACCGCGCCTGTCCAGGCTGCCAGAACACCGGAACGGAACTCGCCGAGCTGGTTCGAGGTGCCGATGAAGAAGCCGTTGACGGAACTGACGCGGCCGCGCATCTCGTCCGGCGTCTCCAGCTGTACCAGGGTGGAGCGGATCACCACGCTGACCATATCGGCCGCGCCCATCGCCAGCAGCGCCAGAATCGACAGCCAGAGGGTCTGCGACAGGCCGAACAGGACGGTCGCGGCGCCGAAGATCGCCACGGAGACGAACAGCTTCGTGCCGACGCGGCTGTCGATCGGGCGCCAGGCCAGGTACAGCGACATCAGCAGGGCACCGACGGCGGTGGCGCTGCGCAGCAGGCCCAGCCCCCAGGGGCCGGTCTCCAGCACGTCGCGGGCGACGATCGGCAGCAGCGCGGTGACACTGCCGATCAGCACCGCGAACATATCCAGCGAGATGGAGCCGAAGATCACCGGGTTGCGCCAGGTGAAGCGCAGGCCGCCGAGCAGGGAGTCCAGCGTCATCGGCCGTCGGCTGAACTGTTCGCGACGGTAGCTCGGCTTGAGCAGGATCAGCGTCGACAGCAGGCAGCACAGGGTGCTGCTGGTGTAGAGCACATCGGCGCCCCAGATGTAGATGATGCCGCCAATCGCCGGGCCGATGATCGTTGTCGCTTCGCGACCGGAGGCGGTCCAGGCCATCGCCCTGGCCAGCAGGTCGGTGGTGACGATATTGGGCACCATCGCCTGGGTGGCCGGCATCTCGAATGCATTGGCGATGCCCATGGCGATACAGCAGGCATAGATGATCTCCGGCGTGATGATATCGAGCATGCTGGTCACCGCCAGCACCGCGATGGTCAGCGTCAGCAAGGCGCGGCTGAGCAGCATGATCGTCTGTCGGCTGTGGTTGTCGACCACGTGACCGGCATAGAGCGCCAGCACCAGTTGAGGCAGGTAACGTGCCAGTCCCACCAGGCCCAGGCTGAGCGCGCTGTCGGTCAGGTTGTAGATCTGCCAGCCCATCCCAACCAACAGCATCTGCAGTGCGAAAGAGGCCGCCATCTGGCCGACCCAGAAGCGCATAAAGGGTTTGTGTTTGAGAAGGGCGGGGGTCATGCGACTCCTTTCGACTACTGAACTGAACGTGCATGGGGAGGGGGAGTGTAGCCGATATTACAACCGCGCGGGAATTGAATTATTGGATGAGTTTGCCGACGAACAACTCCATGAACTCATCGACCGGGATGGACTCCAGTTGTTGCCGGTCCCGGCACCGTTCGAGGATCCGCCGGCAGCGCGCGGCGGGGAAGCGGGTTGCCAGATTGTCTCTGAACTTCCGCTCCAGCAACGGAATCCCCTCGGCCCGGCGTCGCCGGTGACCGAGCGGGTACTCGACGACCACCTCGTCGGTTGCACTGCCGTCGCCGAAGAACACCTGGATCGCATTGGCGATCGAGCGCTTGTCCGGCTCCAGGTATTCGCGGCTGAAGCGCGGCTCCTCGACCACCTCTATCCGGGCGCGCAGACGGTCGATGAGCGGGTGGGCGTGGTGAAAGTCGTTTTCGTACTGCTCCGCCGTCAGCGTGCCGAACACCAGCGTCACCGCCGTCATGTACTGCAGGCAGTGGTCGCGGTCGGCGGGGTTGTTCAACTCGCCCTGCTTGGCGATGATGCGGATCGCCGATTCCTGGGTGCGGATCCGGATTCGGTCGATCTGCTCCAGCCGCTCCTTGACCTGCGGGTGCAGCTGCAATGCGGCTTCGACGGCGGTCTGGCCGTGAAACTCGGCCGGAAAGGCGATCTTGAACAGAATGTTTTCCATCACGTAGCAGCCGTAGGGCTGCGGCAGGCTGAACCGGCGTTCGTGCTCCGGTTTGATACGCTGATCGTCGCCTGCTTTACCGGAAAGGGTCTTGCTGAAAACGACGTCGTAGAAGCCCCACTGACGGGCCGTCAGTGCGCCGGGGATCCCCATCTCCCCGCGCATCGCGATATCCGCCAAGCGTACGGCGCGGGAGGTCGCGTCCCCCGCCGCCCAGGATTTTCGCGAACCGGCGTTCGGCGCCTGACGGTAGGTGCGCAGCGCCGAACCGTCGACCCAGGCGTGGGACAGCGCCGCCATGATCTGTTCCCGGTCGCCGCCCAGCAGCCAGGTCACCACCGCGGTGGAGGCCACGCGCACCAGCAGCACATGATCGAGACCGACCCGGTTGAACGAATTCTCCAGCGCGATCACGCCCTGAATCTCGTGCGCCTTGATCATCGCCTCGAGCACCTGGCGCATGAGCAGCGGTGTTTCGCCCCGTGCGCGGCGCCGCTGCGACAGGTGGTCGGCCACCGCCAGAATCCCGCCCAGATTGTCGGACGGATGACCCCATTCGGCCGCCAGCCAGGTGTCGTTGTAGTCCAGCCAGCGGATCAGGCAGCCGATATCCCAGGCCGCTTTCACCGGGTCGAGCCGAAACCGGGTGCCCGGTACACGGGCGCCGTTCGGCACCCGCGTCCCTGCCACCAGCGGCCCCAGGTGCTTGGTGCACTCCGGAAAGCGCAGCGCGAGCAGGGCGCAGCCCAGCGTATCCATCAGACACAGGCGCGCGGTCTCCAGCGCGAGGTCGCTGTCGATGCGGTAGTCCAGCACATAGTCGGCGATATCCTGGATCACCCGGTCGTAGTCGGGGCGATTGCTTGGATCGACGGTTACGGACATGAGGCACCTCCTCGTCAGGGGTAACCTAACTATAGAAGGGGTTGGGCTTTCGATAGTCGGTACGTCACGTTTCGAATGGATGCTGGATCAGGGGATGGTTATTGTCTGAACTCCCGAATACCAAGCCGTGAGATAGGGGAAGAAATAAAGTAAATGACTCTACTTAAAGACATATTGCTGGGGTAGTATGGTGGACATGCTCGTCTGCCGTGTGCCGTTGACAGGCAGCGGTGGGCATTCCGCTTGAAACCGTGCTCGGAAGCAACATCAGGGTCTGGGGTGGGGATGTCAAAACAATCCAAGGGGTTATCTACAGAGCGCTCTACGGGACTGATGACGTCCTTTGGCGACCCTCCGAACTTCCTGATCAAGACGGCGCTTGGCTGTTCCCTGGTCATCATTCTCATCGTGCTTCCGTTCACGGTTATCGACTTTATCCAAGGGCATTACTTGATCGCTGTCGCGACGTGCGTGGTGAACCTGGCATGCGGCCTCAATATCTGGTACGGCATTCGTGGCAAGTACAGTCTGCCGGTAAATACCTATCTGGTGGCGCCTTCCGGTTGTTTTACGGTTATCGCCGGCCTGTACATACTGGCCGATGCCGGTAGCTACTGGCCCTTGTTATTGGCGGTCGCCTACTATTTTGTCCTGCCCGAACGGCGCGCCTGGTTCTTCAACGTGGTGACCGTTCTGATCACCGTGCCGATCGCCTGGTCGGTGCTGGAAGCCTCCTCGGCCATCCGGTTTACGGCCGTCATGATCGGCGTCAGTCTGTTTGCGTTCCTCTCCATCCGGGAGATCAACATATTACATGAGATGCTGAACAGACAGGCGGTGACCGACAAGTTGACGGGGCTATTCAACCGCTCGTTGCTGGAGCACTCATTGCAGCAGGCGATCGGCAGGCATCAGCGCTCAGGTGCTCCGATGACGCTGATCTCCTTCGATATCGACCGTTTCAAGGCGATCAACGATACCCAGGGGCACGATGTTGGCGACAGGGTGTTGAGCGGGCTGGGTGAACTGCTGCATAAGCGTACTCGCAGCAGCGACATGGTGTTCAGGGCCGGTGGAGAGGAGTTTATCCTGCTGCTCCATGATACGGAGGAGTCTCGAGGGGCCAAGGTTGCCGAGACGCTGCGCAAGGAGGTGAAGCGGGCAACCCTGCTGCCGGATGGCCAGGTGACCATCAGCGTGGGTGTCAGTGGTCTTCAGCCGGGCATGGAGGTGGCCGATTGGCTGAAGGTCTGCGACGAAAAGCTGTACCGCGCCAAGGAGGAGGGGCGGAATCGGGTAGTCTGCTGAGCGGTTGCCTGCACTCGGCAATGCCGCATCGTTCAACGATAACGGCGCCAACGGCTTTGCAGTGCATCTATAAATAGTTTGTCCTTGAGATCCGTGTGCGAGACGAAAAGGACAAATTCGCTGTCGTCGTTTCGGACAACGGTGATGGTGGAGTTTTCGCCAAACTTGCGGCTCCAGTTCACCTGAATATCCTTGATCTCGTCGAAATCGGCCTGCTCCTGCCTGAATTGCTCGTTTTCATCCTTCCAGTAGGAAAACACGTGACGCTGGGTAAAGCCGTTGCCGTCATCCCGTATGAACAGGAAGGCGTCGCTGTAGAAGTACTCGATATCGTCGCTCGGTTTGAGGATCCCCTGTCGCTGCATGAACTTGATATCCCGGTCCAGGATATGGTCGCCTTTCACGACGCTATCGCTTGCCAATATGCCCACCTCGGAACCTACCGAGAGTGTGTAGAGCGGGAGGCTCAACAACAGCAACAGAAGGTGGCGAAGATGCCACTTGGAGTTCTTCGCCGACATCGCCGAATTCTGTCCGTTTACATACTGAATGTAATTGGAGAGCGGAAGTACCAGTAGCGCGCCAAACAACAGCGAGGGCAGCAACAATGACTCTTTTGAGCTTGCGGTGATCGCGACGAAAAACAGCAGCGCGAGCAATCCCGCCAGAGCCTTTCCGGGCAGGTGCGATTTCCCGTAGCGCTCTTCACTGTCCTGGCCGAGATGTCGCCACAAGGGGTAGTACCAGAAGTAGTGGAAGATGGCGCGCGCCACCGGCATCGAGGCGTTCCCTTCCTGCTCCTTGATATAGCGGAAGTTTCGATAGAACCAGTAGGAACCGTACAGACCGAAGGTGAGTAGCCACATGACGATCAGCTTGAGTGGAGAGACCGGGAAGTAAAGGCTATCGTCCTGATCCGGATGGCGTTTGCGGTCGAGACGCCACAGCAGGAATACCAGTAGGTAAAGCCCGGCGTAAGCGAGAAGGATGTTGGTGACAGTGAGGTATTGACCATACCAGGGGACCGGTTCGGCAGGGTAGCTTTTATAGATGCCATAGTGTTGGTAACTATCCACTCGCTCGAGGGCCGCGAGATAGGCGCCATAACCGCTTGGCGGCACGTTATCGGTCTTGCTTGCATACTGGTATACAAGTGTCAGCTTTCGTGCGGACGGGTCGAAGGTCACCTTCCGGTTAAAGCGGAAATAATCGTTGTCCTCTTCGAAGGTGTCGTTATCGAAGTTCCAGTTGTCGTCCTCGAAATTGAGCTCGATAACCTGCTCGATATGTTCGGGGTAGGTGATAGCCAGTGGGTGCCTTCGGGTCCGCTCGTTCGGAATGGTCAGCGCCGGGCTGACGACATTGGCGTAGAAATCCGCTTCGAAACGCCGTTTATCGGATTCGTCTTTCCAGAAATCGGAAATCCGATACTGTTCACGGCTTGTCAGTCTGTTCTCCTGGGGATCGTCGCTGTATTCGATCGGTTTGGCGACCGCGGCTCCGGGGTAGTAGTCCTGGAAGAACTCCAGGTATTCGTTCTGTATCCGGTCACGCCCCTTGTCGGCCAGATGTCGGCGTTGGTGCTCGGCGTTCCAGCCGTAGTTCTCGGTGACCGATGAAAAGGTCGCCTCACCGCCTTCGGCCGGCAGTACAAAGCTGTCCTCGACGAAGACACCGTGCTTCGCCTGGTTCGGCGACATTGGGGTCAGGTCGCGGGTCTCCTCACGGAGGATCAGCGCCTGGCCGTAGTCCGGCTGGTGGATGCTGTCGATTCCGCCGTGTTGATAACTGCGGGTCGGGTCTACCCAGTAGCGTTTGCCGTCGTGTTCGAAGTAGGTGATGACGTGGTCGAAGGCGTGGATATTAGGCAGTGTGTGGTCCAGTTGATCCTCGGTGTTGACCAGTGCCGGGTAGGCATCGACCCCGAACTCTTTCAGCAGCGCTATAAACAGTACGGTCTTGTCCTTGCAGTCGCCGTAGCGGTTACGCAGGGTTTCAGCGGCGGGCGTCGGTTTGTGCGAGTTTTGACCCAGTTCGATGCCCAGGTAACGTACCTCGTCCTGAGCGAATCTCAGGGCGGCGGAGATCCGGTCTTCCAAGCCGCTGTTCCGCGACCGAATATCGGACACCAGTTGTTTGATACTCTCGTCCGCGACATAAACGTCTTGGTACAGCCGGCGGCTCCAACTCGCCACCTCCTGCCAGGAGTTCAACTCGCTAAAGGCAACCTTTCCCCAAGGGTCGAACCAGGCCGGGGTGCGGCCCTCTACATTGACCGGCTCGATGCCGTCGCCCTGGATCAGATATTCGCTGCCGTCTGTGGTGTCGCGGCGGGTCGGTTGTAGATCGCTGTTCTCGATGCGGTACCGGAGTTCCGTGGGCTTGTTCCACAACACCCTCAGCGACAGCCGGCCGACCGGTACCGTCCAGTTCAGATAGCGACGATAGGCGAAGATATTCTGATAGACGGGGTTCGCGCCGCGATAGGAGTAACTGTATTCGATGGTATCGCCGACTCGTACGTCGTCGAGAATAAGGTTGGCCGTCATCCTGCCGTTGTAGATCAGGTCGTCCAGCTCCTCCTCGCGCTGAAATACCTTCATCCGGGCGCTGTCGATCTTGTCGATAACCTGGCTGCCGCGAATGATGCGCAGGGTATGCAGTGTCAGCTGTTGATATGTGGGGTCATAGTCGATATTGATCTGCGAGCCGTTTTCCACGCCGGCCTGATTGATTATGTGGTTGGCGTAGTGATGGTAATACTGCGGCTCTTGCTCCGCCTCGGCAGTCACCTGAGTATCGACCAGCAGATAGTAGATGCCATCCTGTATCTGGCTCTCGGGGAAGTCATCGGTATCGGGGAGATCGGCCGGCACCGCCCAGGTCGGGGTCGGCTTTCGGGAAACCTCGTTACTCCACGCAAAACTGGCCGACAGCAGAGAGAAAAGGGCGACAAGGAGAGTGGCGGAAACAGGGCGGAAACTGCTCATTGTGAGATCACATTAAGTCCGTTTAAAGTGGACGTTCGATAATGACCCATTTCCCCACGCTAATCCAGCCTGCACACGTTCGGCACTCCCTTGCCGCTTGTGTCCGGTCGGCGGTCGGCGCCGGCCATGTCGCTCTGTATCGGTCGCTGTGTAGCTGTATTGCGGTAAGTGCCGTCAGTTCGATATCGTCAGGCTGACTTCGCCGACCCCCTCGATAAATCCGGTGATATGGTCGCCGCCGACCACCGCGCCTACTCCCTCCGGCGTGCCGGTGTAGATCAGGTCGCCCGGTTGCAGATGGTAGAACTTCGACAGGTGGGCGATGATCTCGCGCACGTTCCAGATCAGCAGCTCCAGGTCGGAGGATTGGCGCACCTCGCCGTTTACCGCCAGTTCGATCCTGCCGGAGTCGACGATGCCGGTTTCCGCCACCGGCACAATCGGCGAGAGGATGGCAGACTGCTCGAAGTCCTTGCCCAGGTCCCAGGGGCGACCGGCCTCGCGTGCCTTCAACTGCAGGTCTCGGCGGGTCATGTCGAGTCCGGCGGCATAGCCGTAGATCAACTCGTCCGCCTGCTCCTCGTCCACCTCGAAACCGGCCTTGCCGATGGCGACGACGAACTCCATCTCGTAGTGGTAGTTGGCGGTCTGCGGCGGGTAGGGGATCTCGGCACCAGCCGGCACCAGACTGCTCGGGTGCTTGGTGAAGTAGAACGGCTCCTGGGTGCTCTTGTCGACGGCGACGCCCATCTCGGCGGCGTGCGCCAGATAGTTGCGGCCGACGCAGAAGATGCGGTTGACCGGGAACTTGGCATCGCTGCCGTGGATATCGGCCAGGACCGGGGCCGGGACCGGGAACAGGGTGTTGGTCATCGGGATTTCTCTAGTTGGGTGTTGGGTAAGTGTTCATTGCGCAACGGTGGCCGGGCGGCGGATCAGAAGATGCCCAGATACCGGTGCAGCGGTTCCTCGTCGGCGGTAATGAAGAACGCCGGTTCGCTGTCGGATCCGTTGGTCAGCAGGATGTCGCTGTAACCCGGCGCACTCAGAGTGTCCCGTTCGGTCCAGTTCAGTGCCTCGCCGCCATCCACCTGCAGGGTGCCGACCCCCTCCACGGCGTGAAAAATACAGGCTGTGGTACGCCTTGGCAGTACCGCTGTCTCGCCGGGGCGCAGCATGAGGGCGCCGAAGCCGATGCTCGGGAACAGGTCGGCACCGGTTTCCGGATTGACGTAGCTGATCCGCAGCAGCCCCTCGGCGTAGTGCTCGGCCATCTCGGTCAGGCAGGCGCGGGTCTTGCTCCAGGGGTAGCGCAGCATCGGCGAGTCGGCGTTCTCGCGCTTGAAGCCGATATTGGGCACCACGCCTGCAGCACTGTACTCGGCAAAGGACTTGTCGCGGGTACGCGCATTCGGCTGCGGTTCCCCCTCGATCGCCCAGGAGCCCTCCAGCCGGTAGATCAGCGGCAGGTCGAGCACGTCGAGCCAGACGATGGGGCCATCGCCCCCGTGCTGGTGTTCGTGCCACTTGCCGGACGGGGTCAGAATCAGATCGCCGCGCTCCATGCGGCAGGCCTCGCCGTCCACGGTGGTGTAGGCGCCTTCGCCCTCGACGATGATGCGCACCGCATTGGGGGTGTGGCGGTGGTTCGGTGCGGTCTCGCCGGGCAGAATCAACTGCAGGCCGAGGTAGATGCTCGATGTCGCCTGCAGGTTGTCCAGCCCGTGGCCGGGGTTGGCCAGCACCAGCACGCGGCGTTCCGCCTTCTCCATCGGCGTCAGTTCACCTGCCTGGAGCAGCAGCGGACGCACGCCTTCATAGCGCCAGTTCAGGGTTTGCGTCCTGCGGCTCGGTACCCTGTAGGGCAGCAGGGCGCGCATGCTGGGCCAGAGCGGCACCAGGTTCAGGTCGGTCAGGTTGTCGCGGTAATCCTGCGGCAGCTCTTCCAGGGTTCCCAGAGATTGCATCTTGTATCTCCTTGGTTCTTGTATTCAGTCGACCGTTTTTTCAGTCGATATAGTCCGGCTGGTTTTCCGGCGCGGCCTGCACGAATGCGGGTTGCCGACGGCAGTGTTCATAGACCGACACGACGCGTGGGTAGGCGCCGAGATCGCAGCCGAAGCGCAGCGCATTGGCCACCTGGGGGACGAGACAACAGTCCGCCAGCGTCGGCGCGTCGCCGAAGCAGTAGGGCTCGCTGCCGTAGCGCTCCAACAATGTTTCCACCGCCGAGAACCCCTCGGCAATCCAGTGCGCATACCAGGCTCTCTTCTGCTCGTCGCTGATGCCCAGGGTATTGGTCAGATAACCCAGCACCTTGAGGTTGTTGACCGGGTGCATATCGCAGGCGATCAGGTTGGCCAGCTCAAGCACCCGTACCTTCAGCAGCGGGTCGTCGGGGATCAGGCGCGGGCCGCTCCGGGTGTCGTCCAGATACTGGATGATCGCCGCCGACTGGGTCAGCGAACGGCCGTCGTCGTCCACCAGCACCGGTACCCCCTTGGCGGGATTCAGCTCGACATAAGCGGCCTCGCGTTGGTCGCCGACGCGGATATTCACGCCCCGGTAGTGGTACTCGACCCCCTTCAGTGCCAGCGCGATGCGCACCCGGTAGGAGGTGGAACTGTTGAAGAAGCTGTAGAGTTGCATGGCGGTTCCTTTTGACTTGGTTTGCCTGTTCACTTGGTTTGCGCCGCCGGCCGTTGCCGGGCGGACCAACTGACGAACACCATTGAGGCGACGATCAGCAGGGCCGAGAGGCGCAGCAGCAGTGCCAGGGCGACATCGTCCGCCACCGGGAACAGCATCAAGCCGCCGGCCAGGGCGAAGGCCAGACGACCGCCCACCATCAGCCGTTGGCCGAAGTAGCCGACAAAGGCCACCGAGATCGCCCACACCCCAAGCAGTGCGCTTATCACCGCCAGCGCGATCGACAGCGGATCGCCGATCAGCAGCAGCGCCGGGGTGGTGACGAACAGGAAGGGGACGATGTAGGCGGTCCAGCCAAGGCGCATGGCGGTGAACGCGGTCTTGATCGGGTCCGCCTTGGCGATACTGGCGGCAAAGAACGCGCCGATGGCGATCGGCGGGGTGATCATCGACATCATGCCCATATAGAAGATGAACAGGTGCGCGGCGATCGGTTCGACTCCGACCTGTACCAGCGACGGCGCGACCAGCACCGCCAGCAGCAGGTAGACGCCGACCGTGGGCATCCCCATGCCCAGCACGATGCAGACCGCGGCGGAGATCAACAGCAGCAGCAACAGGTTGCCCTCGCCGAGCTGCACCAGCGCGTAGGTGAGGCCGAAGCCGAGCCCGGTGACGTTGAGGATGCCGATGATGAAGCCCGCAGCCGCGCCGATCATGATGATATCGACGATGGAGTGGCCGGTTTCCGCCAGCGCATCGCGCACCTCGCGCAGGTGCATCCGCTTGCCTCTGTAGCCGCGGGTGATGCCGACCACCAGCGCACCCAGTGCCCCCCAGAGGGCGGCGGTTTCCGGGCGCATATTGAAGAAGAACAGGGCGCCGATCACCGCCGCGAACGGGATGACGAAGATCCAGCCCTGGCTCAGCACCTGCTTCTTCGGCGGAATCAGTGCCGGGTCGATCTTCTTGATCTCCTCCTTGGCCGCTTCCAGGTCGACCTGGATGAACAGCGCCGCATAGTAGAGGATCGCCGGGATCAACGCGGCCAGCACCACCTCGGCGTAGCTGATCTGCAGGAACTCCGCCATCAGGAAGGCGACCGCGCCCATCACCGGCGGCATGATCTGCCCGCCGGTGGAGGCGACCGTCTCGATGGCGGCGGCGGTGTGCGGCTTGAAGCCGCCCTGTTTCATCATGCGGATGGTGACCACGCCGGTGGCGACGATATTGGACACCACCACGCCGGAGATGGAGCCGAACAGTGCCGAGGCGATGGTGGCGATCTTGCCGGAGCCGCCGCGGGAGCGCCCCATCAGCGACAGCGCCAGATCGTTGAAGAAGTCGGCGCCGCCGGAGCGCAGCAGCAACTGGCCGAACAGCACGAAGCCGATGACGATGGTGGCGGCCACGCTCAGGGTCAGGCCGAGCATGCCGTTGGTGTCGATACCGACATAGACCATCAGCCGGTCCAGATCGACCTGCCGCGTCTGCAGCGGACCGGACAGGTGGTGGCCGAGCAGGGCGAAGGCGAGGAAGCCCAGCACCACCAGCACCAGCGTCAGCCCGACCACCCGGCGCAGCCCTTCAAGTACGAGGATAAAGAACAGCCCCGACAGCGCCAGCGCGGCCGGCGGCATATCCAGCTGGCGCTCCACCAGATAGGGGTAGCGCACGGCCAGATAGAGACCGGCGGCGAAGGCGATCACGGCAACCAGCGCGTCGATGCGGCGTCGGGTCGGGTTGACCTGGGGCTTGACGAACACCAGTGCCAGGCTGGCGCCGAGCACCAGGGCCAGGTACTGCTCGGTGTAGATCGCCAGCCCCAGACGGCTGAACAGATCGGACGCATAGGCGATGGCGGCCAGGGCGATAAGGGACCCGAGCAGGGTCCGTGTCGTCGCCAGGGCCTTCCATTCGTGAACATCGGTTTCGTGAACAGGTGCAAGATCACTCATGACAGGCCTCCTACAGGCAGCTGTTTACCGGTGCCGGTTACTCGTGCCACAGCCCTTTTTCCTTGAAGTAGCGCACCGCGCCGGGGTGGTACTCAAGGCTCGGGTACACCTTGTAGGGCGCGTCGACGGCCAGGGCCTTGAAGCCCGGGAACAGTTGGCTCAGCTTCTCCTTGTTCTCCAGCACCGAGGCGACCATTTCATATACCTTGTCATCCGGTACCTGGGCGCCGACCACCAACACGTTGTCCCAGGTGACCATCTCGATCGGGGACGCGACACCGGCGTAGTGCGGCGCCGGCTTCACCACCGAGTAGTAGAACGCGGGACGGATCTTCGCCATCGCGTCGTTGGCGGTCGGGTCCGACGCGACCGGGATGAACTTGACGCCACCGACCGAGGCATCCACCTCGGCCACCTTGGGTCCGCCGACGGCGAAGTAGGTGGCATCGATACGGCCGGAGGCGAGGGCGTCGGCGGCGCGGATCAGGTCCGGTACCGGTACCTGCTCGACGTCATCCCAGGTCAGGCCGCCGGTGGCGAGCATGGCGGCCATGTGCGGACGGCCGAGCGGGAAGGCGTTCCAGCCGGCGGCGACACGCTTGCCGGCCAGATCCTGGATGCTGTCGATGCCGGAATCCTTGCGCACGAAGATGCCGATTGGCTGCGGGCTGATCCGCAACGCGACGCGCAGGTTTTTGCGTTGGCGGTCCTTGTAGTCCTCGGCGCCGCGGGCGGCGACGATCACGTCGTTGACGTCATTGATCGCGAACTCGGCCAGCCCCTGATCCACCGCGTCCATCATCGCGCGGTTGCCGCTGAACGGCTGCACCAGGGCATTGAGGTTCTTCTCCGAGCGCGCCACGTTGGCCATGGCGGTGCTCATGGTGTTCCACACCGAGCCCTGCGGCGGTGAGGCGAAGGAGAGCATCTGGGCGGATGCGAGGGAGGCGCCGAAACTCAACGACAGGCCGGCGGCTAGTGCTAGAACTGTGCTCTTCATTGTCTTTCTCCAGTGTACTTTTATAGTTATCTGCTGGTAGTTATCTGCTGGTGGTGTCGGGTTAGCGGTCGAGGAGCAGCATTACCTCCTCGCCCTCGATACGGGTGCTGTAGCTGCGGATATCCTCGGTGAGCGGGTCGCACATCGCCTTGCCGCTCTTGATGCAGAAGCGCCCCTGGTGCAGCGGGCATTCGATCTCGCCATCCTCGAGAAAACCGTCGCTGAGCAGCGCCTGGCCGTGGCTGCAGACGTTGTCGGTGGCGAACACCTCGCCGTCGACCTTGTACAGCGCGATCCGATGGTCGTTTACCTCGACGCCGATCACGTCTTCGTCGGGAATCGCCTCGAGTCGGCTGACGGGGATCCAGTTATCGCTCATGTATCACCTCTTATTGGGCCGATCGGATCGGCCGCTTTATATCGGATAGATCAGGGAGTTCAGAATCATGTCGTTGTCGAATACGCACAGGCGCGACTCGATGCGCAGACCGTCGGCGGTCGGCCGGATGCGGTCGATATAGCGGCCGACATTGAACACCTGGGCGATACCGTCGTTCTTGGTGCGGAACACGGCATAGTTGGCCTGGGCCTCGATCAACTCCGGCGACAGACTCAGGATCAGCGGCGCCGAGACCTGATGGTTCTGCATGTACGGGTCGTGGAAGATGGTCTCGGTGATGCCGTAGATGCGATCCTTCAGCATCCCCTTGCCCTCCAGCGCCAGCGCCGCCATCGGCAGGTTGCGCTCATGGTTCTCGCGCGACTGGATCTTGTAGCGGCAGTCGTCGGTGAACAGCTCGATCCAGGCGTCCCAGTCGGCGGCGTCGACGACGGCGGCGTACTGCTGGTAGAACTGCGTCAGTTGCAGGTAGATCTCCATATTCATTGTCGTACTGTTCATGCTTAGCCCTCCATCTGCTTGCGCCAGTATTCATACATGCCGCGGATCAGCGTCTCCGACACCATATGGTCGGTGTGTTCGATCTCGCGACCGCCCAGCTCTGCCAGCGAGCGGTGGAACGGCTTCTGTTCGAACCCCTCCTGGGAGAACTCGATCACCTCGCCGTCGTCGGCGGAGACGAAGCCGGCCGGGCCGAACAGATTGGCCTGGCGCAGGCGGCGCTCGGTCATCTCCGGGCTGTCGTTCTCGTAGCCGAAGTGGGTCCAGACAAAGTCGAACGAGTCGTGGCCGTTGGGCTGGATATGGCGGGTGCTGACGCTGTTGACCTGCTGCTGCAGGATCACGCTGGGGAACAGGGTCATCATCACCGCGGTGGGGCCGTTCCACCAGGGTTCGACTTCAACGTCGAGGAAGCGCGGGTCGTTCAGCTGCATATCGGCCTTGAAACTGCTGACGTTGGTGGTCTGGGCGTTCTGGCCGCCCGTGCCGCGGGTGGAGATCATCGCCGCGTGGCGGTGGTGCGCATCCATCTTCAGCTCCGAGCGGTTGTCGGCGCGCCACAGGCCGAAGGTGACGAACCAGGTGTGCAGCAGGCCCGGATGGTAGGGGTCCTTTATGTTCTCCATCATCAGCTTCCAGTTGCCGGGGATGCGCTGCTTGTTGTAGCCGAGCAGCTTGAGTTGGCGGCCGTTGAACATGCGGTCGAAGTAGTGCAGCATCTCCGGGCCGACGAAATCCTCGAACGGCTCCACGTTCTCGTCGAAGCTGGCGAACACCACGCCGCCGCGCCGGGCCACTCGCAGTTGGGTCAGGCCATGCTCGGCGGGTTTGAAATCCTTCGGCATGCCGCCCTTCACCTGGCCGTCCTGCTTGACGCCGCGGCGGAAGGGCACGCCCTGCAGGTTGCCCTTCAGGTCGTAGTTCCACTGGTGATAGGGGCAGACGAACTCCTTGACCTTGCCGTGTTTCTTGCGACAGAAACGCATGCCGCGATGGGCGCAGACGTTCTCCACCACGTTGATGCCGCCGTCGGCGTCGCGCACCAGGATCACCGAACGCTCGCCGATCACGGTACGCTTGAAGTCGCCCGGTTCCGGGATCTCCGCTTCCAGGCCGACGTAGCACCAGTGGTTGCGGTAGAACAGCTTCTCCAGCTCCAACCGGTGGGTCTGCTCGTCGGTGTAGACGCTGAACGGAATACGGCTGGTATCCGGTTGGTCCCAGATCGGTTGCAGTGGAATTTGGGTGTCGTGATTCATCTTCTGCTTACCCTCTTATCGTTATGCTCGGGTCGTGTCTTCTTCAGGCTTGCCGGCGGCTAGACCCCGCTGGGGTAAAAGGCGTCGGCATAGATATGTTCGATGTCGGCGCCGCGCTTGGTGCAGGCCAGCGACGCCGCCTCCACCATCGCCGGGGAACCGGCCAGGTAGATGCGCCAGTCCGACAGCTCGGGGAACTGCTCCGCCATCGCATCGGTCACCAGACCGCAGTAGTACTCCCGGTGATCGGGGCTGTGGCTGAGGCAGATCCGGTAGCTGAAGTTGGCGAAGTCGGCGGCCAGCGTCTTCAGGTAGTTGAGGCCGTACAGATCCTGCTCGGTACGGGCGCCGAACAGCAGGTGGATGGCGTTGCTCATGCCGGACTCCAGCGCGCCGCGCAGGATCGACAGGATCGGCGCCAGTCCGGTACCGCCGGCGATGCACAGCATCGGGCCTTCATGCTTGCGGCGCAGGTAGGAGGCGCCGAGCGGACCGTTCAGTTTCAGGCTGCTGCCGACCTTGAGTTCATCATCCAGCCGCGAGGTGACGCGGCCGTTGGGCACCAGACGGATATGGAACTCCAGCTCGTCGTCGTTCGACAGACCGGCCATGGAGTAGGCGCGGGTACCCTCTTTCCAGAAGGTCAGCTGGGCATACTGGCCGGGCGAGTACTCCAGCGGCTTGTTGGTCTTCACCCGCAGGCGGCGCACATCCGCGGACAACGGTTCGTAGGCGGTGACCGTCGCCTTCAGCGTCCTGGTCGGATGGATCACCACCTCGTCCGGCTCCGGCACCTCGATCACGCAGTCGCTCTCGATCAGGCTCTGGCAGGCCAGCACGTACTGGCCGTTGTTGGCCAGACGCCCCTCGGCGGCGGCCGGGCCGCTGACCTCGCCCTCGATCACCTTGCAGCGGCAGGTGCCGCAACGACCGGACAGGCAGGAGTAGGAGATCGGCACCGCGTTGTCGCGCAGCAGATCCAGCAGGGTGGTGCCGGTGGCGGCGGTCAGCGTTTTGTTGATGGGGGTGATGCGAACTTCCATACCGGCGCTCCGTTAGCGATTGCTCGTTTTCTGAACTTGCAAATCACTATAGGGCGGGGAATGATATTCAGATATAAAACATCAGATATAGACTGTATTCATAAAATCAATAACGCTTAATGTCTGTGATTGGGGTGAGCCATGATCCGTTTGCAGGATATCGATCTGAATCTGCTGATCGTGTTTCAACTGATGTACCGCGAGCGCAAGACCGGTGTGGTGGCGGAGCAACTGGGGCTGTCGCAACCGGCGGTCAGCAACGCGCTGGCGCGGCTGCGCAAGGTGCTCAACGACGAGCTGTTCGAGCGCACCGCCCGCGGCATGAAACCCACCCCCTATGCCGACAACATCGCCGAGTCGATCGGCTACGCCCTGAGCACGCTGCAGGACGGCCTGAACTACGAGGAGCGCTTCGACCCCGCCACCAGCGATCGCTCCTTCCGCGTGTCGATGACCGACCTGGGCGAGATGTACCTGCTGCCGAAGCTGATGTCCCATATGGCGATCCATGCGCCCAGGGTGTCGATCACCACCGTGCGCGACAGCGGCCGCTCGCTGAAGGAGGATATGGAAGCGGGCAGCGTCGACCTGGCGGTGGGCCTTCTGCCGCAGTTGGAGGCGGGGTTCTACCAGCGCCGTTTGTTCGACCAGCAGTACGTCTGCCTGATGCGCAGGGACCACCCGCTGGCCGAGGGCGAACTGACGCTGGAGCGCTTCTCCCAGGCGCAGCACATCGTCATCGAAGCGCTGGGCACCGGCCACGGCCGGGTCGAGAAGCAGCTCAAGCGCAGCGGCATCGACCGCATCGTGCGCCTGCACCTGCCGCACTTCATGTCGGCACCCTATATCGTCGCCGAAACCGACCTGATCGCCACCGTGACCGAGAAGCTGGCGCTGCAAACGGCGGAGAAACTGAACCTGATCGCCCACCCCCACCCGGTGGATATCCCGCCGGCGCAGATCAACCTGTTCTGGCATCGCCGCTTCCACCAGGACACCGGCAATATCTGGTTGCGCAATCTGCTGTTCGGGATGTTTTCGGAGTAGGCACAGGAGTCGCTATTTGGTGCGCTCGAGAGTCCGGCCCTCTCCCCCCGTAACGCTAGCGGCTGGCCGGCTCAATCAGCGACGGCGGAGACCATATATGCCACCCAAGACATTCATGCATTTTTGATTGATTAGCTGTGCAAATTTGAATTTTACAACTATCAGGTGTTTTTATACATTGGTGGCATACAAAACAATTGATTTTGTTGTTGATAAAATTCGAAGTCTTTAATCAAGAAAAAAACTATTTGTGCAGGGGGTGGATATTTACTGGAGGACCTATGGGGTGAATTTAAATCATATGCTGTGATCAAGCATATGATGCTGAACTTTGAAATAAGCTAGACATACGCAATAAGCCTAAATCTTAATATTAAAAAAACAACAATGCCTGTTTTTGGATGGGCCGGGGATTACTATGTCTGTAGTAAGCATATCTAATAAGAATTACATCAATGCGAATTCAGTTCGTGATCGATCTGGAAAACAATCTTTGCATGTATTGGCGCTGTCGCTGGCGGTTATAACCTCACTCTTTCTAGGCTGTTCAACTTACGCTCTAGCCGATGTCGAGCTTCACGAAAAAGCACCGGATAAGGGTGGTTACGTCGCTGTCGGATTCTTCGGTCATGCGGGCTTCTCGTCTGTCGACTACTCGGATTCAACGAGCCCTGTGGCGGCAAAAGACGCCATTAACGATAGTACACCCTATTACTACTATGGCTCTTTATCCGTCGACCCTGCTTACAAATTTACCTTGGACAGCTTTGGCCCGATGGAATTAAAGCTTCACACGGCCTTCCAGCTCGACAATGCCTGGCTCGATAACGATCAGGTGGATGAGCTCTCTCTGCTACTCGATAGCAAGCGGTACGGCATGCTCTACCTGGGTGAGGATGACGGCGCAGCCGACCGGCTCATGCCGAAACAGTCGGGTCGGGTGGGGCTTGCGGTCGGTCATGGCGCCTTCACCGGCATTATCCCGTGGTGGGGGAATCTTCCCTACGCCGGCGGACATCTTCGCCGCTCTGAATACGACTGGGACTGGTCTAACGGGATAGTGGGCGGTGATTGGAGATCCTTCTCCCGCGATACTCAGGATGCGATCAAGATCGGCTATCAATCCCCCGTGCTGTCCGGCTTCCAGTTTGGTGTTTCTATGAATCTGCAAAACACCTACGAGGGCTTTGCCGGGAAAGGTACCGCGCCCGCTCAGCAGGACAGTTGGAGTCGACTTGGGCTTAAGAGTGATGAGTATGAGATGGCACTCCAGTGGAACGGTGCTACAGCCGGCGGGCTTATTCTGAGTACCGGCTTAACACATACCTCTGTTCATGTCGTGAACGCCGATATGCTGCAGAAAAGTACGGATGTCGGGTTCAAAGTCGGCAAGAAGTTGAGCGACGGCGCGATGCTCAGCACGAGCGTCTACTACGCTTACGAGAAATACGACAATGATGTTTCCGATATTCACACCGACGACAGGCAGATTCACTGGGGTGTGGACTGGAGCAAAGGCAAATGGAAAGTCGGTGCCAACTACCTGAAGGCCTGGGACTCTTATAACCCACCTGCAACCGTCCAGCTCGGCGGTGGCGGCAACGAGGGCTATAGCCTCGGAGCGGATTACAAGTTGGCAAAAGGTTTGACCGTCGGTGCCGGTATCATACATGCGAAAAACGATGGCGGAGAGGAAGCAACCGAAGTGGGTATGAACCTCAGCTACCGATTCAAACGAATGATTTACTGATCCAACGCAACATTCAACTTTGTACGCCCGAAAGCACCACTATTATGGGGTTACTGATAAACGAGTTTATCGTTTTGAAAGTACCCCGATTTTTTAATCATATTATCTTGGGTGTCCATAACCCCCAAGACGCCACAAGATGCTTTTGCCGCGACGGAAGCTTGGCATGCAGGGCCGAAATCTTTTGTCTGATTATGTGCAGGGCCGTGGATGAGTGCCCGGTGGCAATTCGTCGAGCGTGAACGGTCGACAGCATCGATCGATGGACTTCCTGTGCCGGGGAGGTCCACCTTTCACTCAACGTTTATTGCCTCTTTGAACAGCTCGGTGAGCTTTTGCGTCATCGGGTGATCGGCGAACTCGTCTCTGACCCAGAGGTAAAGATTCCTCTCCTGGGTCAAACCGGTATTCAACTCAAGCTCAACGAGCCGGTCGTTGTACAGACTGCATTGGATCGGCTTTATCGGCAGCACCGCCAGGTATACCCCCTGGCTTAGAATGTGTAACAGCATATGGCCGTCATTCCGAAAGATCAGCTGCGTTCGAATGTTGGACAGGCCTCGTACACTTAACATCTCCATAACCTGTCTTTCAAATGGGGAGGCATGCCCCATAGAAAGCCACGGGAAATCGTAGAAGTCTTTTAACGCGATCTCCTTCTTTCGGGCCAAAGGATGCGAGCGGCTGCAAAAGATACCGAGTCGATCATCACCCAATAGCCTGCGCTGGGTTTTCTCTATGGTTCTCAGATCCGCCGCCGGTGCAATAACCAGATCCAACTCGCCATCCATTAGCTTGTCCATGAGGATGGTCGGTCGATAGACGTTGAACGTAAGGCTCGTGTTCTTCACCTCGGGCAGGATCTGGTTAATCACCTCGGGCACGATCGTGGCGGCCAGCAGTGGCCCGACGCCTATTCGAATTTCCTGATTGTAGCCATGACTGAATCTTGAGGAGATGAGCTGAGCCATCTCCACGTTTCGTTGAATGGCGCGCCCTTCACGTGCAAGTGCTTCGCCGACAGGAGTGGCTTTTACACCGTATCGGCTGCGACTGAACAGTTGCCCCCCGGCCTGCATCTCGAGCGTAGACATGATCCGGGTCAGTGTGGGTTGAGTGACTGCCAGATGTTTTGCAGCCTCGGTTAGCGAGCCTTTTTCCAGGACTACGGATAGGTAGAGAAGATGCTTAGGATCCATACATAATTGTTATATTAGGTGTTTAAATTTGAATTTTACATATTTCTGGTGTGAATCGTACACTAGGTTTGTCTCGATAAAAATAATTATTTGGAAGCTCATGACATGGTTAAAAAAGTTCTATGCGCGACATTTTGTGCCCTGACGGTGGGAACGGCTTCAATCAGTGCTCAGGCCACTGATATCGGTATGGAAACCGCTACTGCGGCAAGTGTGGTGGGTTTGTTGCCTCAAACCATGGCAAGTTACTGGGGCGAGGACGGTATCAATGTTCAGCTCTCCATGGGGCAGACGCTGACAAAATCCCTGTTAAAAGTGGCAACAGGAAAGCTGGACAGTGCTGTTGTCCCGACACCGGCGTTCTATGCCCTTCAGGACGGTAAGGGTCCCTATGCAAAGATGGGTGAAAAAGCGGTCGCCTTATCGAACAACGTTCGTGCCCTGTTTGCTTTCCCTGCAAGCTTTTATCACGCGGTTGCTTGGGCTGACTCTGACATCAAGTCTTGGGGCGATGCGGCGGGCAAGCGTGTCTATATAGGTCCGCCGGCTGGAGCAGCGAATAACCAGATCAGGTCATTGGCAAAGGCAGGGGGGCTGGAACCCGGTAGTTATGAGGAGGTGAAAGCGCCCTGGGGAGTGGCCTCCCAGAGTTTCCAGGATGGCCAGTTTGACGTGTACGTGGGCTCATTCGGCTTGGGATCGCAGTCGTTGTCTGAAATGAGTCTGCAGCGCCCAATCCGCCTCTTGTCTGTGACGCCTGAAAACCGTAACCCCCCTAAATCAGTAGGCATGGCCGGTGGCGTAATACCGGCCGGTACATACCCGGGCGTGGTGAATGAGTCCGATGTTTACACCTTCCAGACACTGATGTTTGTCGGCGTGAATCAAGATATGCCGGACGACATTGCCTATCAGTTGACCAAGTCCTATTTCGAAAATGTCAGCAAGATCTCTGAATCAAACCCCCTGATGAAACATTTGGGAAGTGCAGATCCATTCGTCGGTGTGGCTGGAAAAATCCATCCTGGCGCCGCTCGTTACTACGCCGAGCAAGGAATCGAGATTCCAGAAGAATATAAGTGATCGACATCGTTACAAAATAAGGGGGATACGTCTCTCTCGGGGTGAAGGCTATGCAGATTTCACTGCAGGAAAACCGGCTGGTTCGTGCCGTAAGTTATCTTTTCGCGTTGATGGTCACCGTTTATGGGTTGGCCAACGTTATGCCCGCAATCGGGGATTTTCGAATAGGCCCGTTTGAGATGTACCTCTTCCGGCCAACGTTTTTCGCACTGTGCGTCGTTGTTGTGCTCCTGAATATGCTGGGAACACGTGATGAGCCTTCCGCGCTGTGGGTGATCCTGGCTGGCCTGCTGGCGACAGCAGGGCTGTTCTGGGGGAGTTTCGAGTTCTATTTCGTTGCTCGTGATATCGATGACGGAATGTTCCTGTTCGGAACTTACGAGATGTGGGTATCCGTGTTGTCGGCAGCCGCGGCTCTGTACTTTTGCTGGCGCATATGGGGTATTCCAGTCGCCATTCTGGGGATTCTCGGTGTCGCCTACATGTGGACCGGTCCGATGTGGCCGGGCCCGTTAAAAACCGTCGACAGCGGTGTGGAGGAGATGCTCGCTCAGAACCTGCTGTTCAGTCTGGATACCGGCATTCTGGGCAGTACTTTCTCGATCGTCGTGACCACGGTGTTTCCATTCATCATCCTCGGAGCGGTGCTGGAGGGGGTGGGAGCAGGCGAGTCGATGATTCGTATCGCGTTTTATTGGATGCGCCGCGCGGCAGGTGGGCCGGCTTATGCGGCTGTCCTCTCTTCCGCTCTTTTCGGAACCGTATCCGGTAGTGCGGTGGCCAACGTGGTCGGCACCGGCGTGGTGACCATCCCGATGATCAAGCGCCGTGGCTTTACACCCAGCTTTGCCGGTGCTGTAGAGGCATCAGCGTCTACCGGTGGGCAGATCATGCCGCCGATCATGGGGGCTGCGGCTCTCGTAATGGCGGACTTCGCCGGAGTCAGCTACCTGACGATTATTGTCGCGATACTGGTGCCTGCCATCGCGTATTACCTGAGTCTGTTCGCGATGATCTTTTTTGAGACCCGCCGCCAGGGTATCAGGGCTGAAAATCAGCCAGCGGATGATGTCGAGATGCCCGGGCGCCAGGATTATCTGAACCTGCTGATGATCTTTGGACCGCTGGTGCTGATCGTTGTACTGCTGATTGGCGGCTTATCGCCATCGGGGGCTTCCATTTCAGCTTTGGCATTGCTGTTTCCCTTGAGCTTCGTGAATCCGAAAGTACGCAGTAAGCCTGTTCAGTTGATTCACTGTCTGGTTGAAGGGGGCTCGACCTTCTCCAAGTTGCTGATGGCAATCGCGGCGGTAAGCATCGTTATCTCGGCACTGTCGGCCACCGGTGTGCCGGTCAAGTTCGGTGTATTGCTCAGCTCACTGGTGACGGATTCGCTGTTTATGTCACTTCTGTGTGCGGCTGTGGGGTGCGTCATTCTGGGCATGGGCATGCCGACACTGCCTGCTTATGTCACGGTCGCGACGATTGCTATTCCGGCTATGGAGCAGTTGGGGTTGGATCCGCTTACTGCTCACATGTTCGTGTTCCTGATCGCCGTGGGCTCGGCGATTACGCCTCCGGTTGCCATCGCGGCCTATGCGGCCGCGACAATCTCCGGAGGCAAGCCTATTCGCACCTCTGTCGACGCCTCTCGCGTGGGCATCATGATCTTCATTATTCCGTTTGCCTTTGCATACAACCCGCTTTTGCTGACGGTTGACCAGGCCCACGTACAGTTCGAACTGCTGCCTTGGCTGTGGCTGCTGGCAAAACTGGCACTGTGCATCCTGATGCTCTCCTCTGCGCTGATCCGTTTCGATACCCGGAAACTGGGGTGGAACGAGGTGCTTCTGCGAACCGCCTGTGCCGTGCTGATGTTTGTGCCTGAAGGGCACTGGGACCTGATAGGCGTTGCCGGTTCGTTTCTGCTTTGGGCGGCCCACCGTCGGATTTTGGGTTGTAACAATCTACTGAAAGAAAGAACAAGCTTATGACAAATATTATCTACATTGTTGCCGACGACCTGGGGTATGCCGATCTCGGATGTTACGGCGGGCGGGAAGCTCAGTTCGGCAGGATTTCGCCAAACATCGATAAACTCGCAGAGCAGGGGATGATGTTTACCGAGGGTTACTCGAACTCGCCGGTATGTTCTCCCACCCGCTTTGCATTGATGACCATGGCCTATCAGTACCGCTTGCGCGGCGCGCTGGAAGAACCGATCAACAGCCGTTCTAAGGGCGATCCGACACTTGGGTTGCCGCCGCACATACCGACCTTGCCGTCGCAGCTGAAAAAAGCGGGCTACTACACCAGCCTGATCGGGAAATGGCACCTGGGTTATCCGCCGCACTTTGGCCCGCGTTCATCGGGTTACGACGAGTTTTACGGCATCATGGCCGGCGGCGTGGATTACTTCCGTCATATAAGCGGTAAAGGTGATCATGACCTCTATATCAACGAAGAGGAGCATCATGAGATCGGGTATCTGACCGACCTGCTCTCGGAGCGCGCGGTGGATCTGGTCCACCGGCGGGCCGAGGCAGCCAAAAATGGCACACCTTTCTTCCTGAGCCTTCACTACACGGCGCCGCATTGGCCGTGGGAGACCCGTGATGACGAAGCGCTGGCGAATGAGTTGACCAACCTGTTTCACCTGGATGGCGGCAACATCCATACCTATCAGCGCATGATCCACCATATGGATGACGGGATAGGTTATATCATGCAGGCACTGGAGGAGCATGGTCTGACTGAGGACACGCTGATCCTGTTTACCAGCGACAACGGCGGCGAGCGCTTCTCCGATAACTGGCCGCTGGTAGGCGGCAAGATGGACCTGACCGAAGGCGGCATTCGCGTACCCTGGATAGCGCGCTGGCCGAACGCCATCAATCCCGGTACGGTCAGCGCTCAGCAGTGCATGACGATGGACTGGTCATACACGCTGATGAAAATAGGCGGCGGCGAGGCCGATCCGAACTATGCGACTGACGGTGTGGATCTGCGCGCTGTGCTCTACGGAGAAGTCGAGGAGTTCGAGCGTCCTCTCTACTGGCGCATGAATCATCGTAGCCAGAGAGCTGTGCGGGTTGGTGACTGGAAATACCTGAAGGTCGACGACAACGAATACCTGTTCAACGTCACTGACGATGCCCGAGAGCGTGCCAACCTCAGGCATCGGGAGCCGGATCGCTTCGATGCGATGCGCAGGATGTGGCTGAACTGGAACGACAGTATCCCGCCGATTCCCGAAGATGCGTCCGTGAGTTTGGGGTACTCCTACAAGGATATGCCCCAGCGCTAAATCCCCTTCGGCACCCGCTTGGGTGCCGAATCCTCCCCGGAGTATCTCTTGAACGTCTTGACCAAACTTTTTCCGTTCATCATCTGGCTACCCAAGGTGAACGCAAGCACCTTCATGTCCGATCTGATGGCTGGGCTGACAGGCGCTGTCGTCGTTCTGCCTCAGGGGATCGCCTATGCGTTGATCGCAGGCATGCCTGCGGAATACGGTCTGTACACGGCCATTGTCGTTCCGGTGTTAGCCGGCTTTTTTGGTTCCTCCAAACATATGATTACCGGCCCGGCTGCAGCGATCTCGATTGTGGTGATGGGTGTCGTAAGCAACGTTATATCGCCCGGGTCACCGGAGTTTATCGCTACGGTTTTTACACTCACCCTGATGGTGGGGCTGATTCAGCTTGCACTTGGCATGGCCAGAATGGGCGGGCTGGTCAACTTTATATCCCATACGGTCGTTCTAGGGTTCACCTCAGGTGCAGCTATTCTGATCGCGACCAGCCAACTGCCGCATGTGATCGGTGTTCATCCGGATAGCAATCAGAGTTTTGTCGACGCATGGGTCGGATTGCTCGACAGGTTGCCTGAAACAAATTATTGGTCTGTGCTGATTGCGCTGGCCACTATCGCGGCAACCTTAATCAGCAAGCGTATCAGTTCCAGATTGCCTGCCATGTTTGTCGGGATGTTGGCGGCGATGCTTGTAGCGTGGCTGGTCGATGCAGGTGAAAAGGGGGTGGCCTTCGTCGCCGCGATACCGACAGGATTGCCTGCATTGTCTGTCCCAAACCTGTCTTTTGGCCTGATATCAGATCTTTTTCCGGGTGCCTTTGCGCTGGCGATACTGGGACTGGTCGAGGCAGTGTCGATCGCACGGGCTATCTCGCTCAAGTCCGGACAGCGAATCGTCGGCAATCAGGAGTTTATAGGTCAGGGGCTGGCCAATACGCTGGGCAGCTTCTGTTCTTCGTTTGCAAGCTCCGGCTCGTTCACGCGTTCGGGCGTTAATTTCGACGCGGGTGCTCAGACGCCTCTGGCGGCTCTTTTCGCCTCGGTTTTTGTACTCCTGATTCTGTTGTTGATTCCGGGCATGACCGCTTACCTGCCGCTGCCCGCGATGGGTGGTGCTGTTCTACTGATAGCGTGGAACCTGATCGATTTTCACCACATCAAGACCATACTGCGTTTCAACCGCTCGGAAACGATCGTGTTGCTGACGACGTTTATCGCGACCCTTTTCGTTCAGCTTGAGTTTGCGATTTACCTCGGCGTGATCTTGTCGATGATCGGCTATCTGAAAAGAACGTCCAAACCGAAAGTCATTGCCGTGGCGCCGCGTTCTCTCGAAACCAGTACGGATCTGCGTAACGTTGCGCGGTTTCGCCTGATGCAGTGTCCGACGATCCGATTCTTGAGGATCGATGGTTCCCTGTTTTTCGGCGCTGTCGATAACATCCTGGATGAGATCGAACAGTTCAGAGCTTCGGTGCCAGATGGCACCCATCTGGCGATTTGCTGCTCTGGTATCAATTTTATCGATCTGGCCGGGGCTCAGATGTTGCTCGACTTGAAGCGACGCCTTCAGGAACAGGGTTGCCGACTCTCCTTTGTGCAACTGAAAAATACGGTCTTTGATGAGCTGCGAGCCTCGGGTGTGGTGGATCAGCTGGACGAGGGCTCCTTCTATCAGACGCCCGATGAACTTCTCGAAGAGTTGATTGATAGCGAATTCAAGCGCCGGCGGTGTGACGGATGCGCCATGCGGATTTTCAAGCAGTGCCCCGGAACCGGGGCTTGAGTTTATGTCTGCGGTTGGCAAGGCTGCAGTCTCTAGAATTCGGATCGTAAACAATCGAAATTTCATAATTAATTGAAAATTAAGAAGTTATAAAGCTGGGTCATTTATTGCTCTAAACCATCCGATTCTGCCCAAGAACGATAAGAGCTGACCGGCAGCCTGTCTGCAGAAGGCAGGTTGAGCCAAGGGGAGTACGGCATCGAAGAGAACGCCGATCAGATCGGTAAAACCGTGGCCGGCGGTGTCGGTGCGGCAATTGCGGCGCATGCGGTGACCGATTTTAAGGTCAAGAGCACCTCTTTCTCCTGATTAACCGGACTAAAGAGTGCCCTCCACATGCCCCGACAGCCGCGCGACGCTAACGCGCATATCGAGTAGCTCGACCGGTTCGCCGAACTGGGTATAGATCGCGACATCCGCCGCATCACGCCCGAATGCGATGGCGACGCGACCGCCTTTCAGATCTGTACAGGTGGGATCGAAGGTATACCAACGATTGCCCACATAGGCTTCGAACCAGGCATGCAGATCCATCGGTTCCAACCCTTCCAGATAACCGACCACCATGCGGGCAGGAATCGCCAGCGCGCGACAATAGGCGATACCGAGGTGAGCGAGATCCCGACAAACACCATTGCCGCGTGTTTGCACCTCGGCGGCACTGATGATCTCCTGCCCCTCTCCCGGTGTGTAATCGATCGAGCGGCGGATATAGTCCGTGATCTCTGCGCACTGGTCATAACCGGCGGCCTTGCCCTTCACCAGCGATGCCGCCACCTCCGTAAAGCGATCCGACTCGCAGTAGCGGCTTGGACGCAGGAACGGCAAGGTCTCGTCCGGTAGCTGCTGCACCTCGATAAAGGGGGCGCCGGGCGCCGTATCCGAGGCGTCGGCGGTCTCGATATCGACCGACGTGCGCACGGAGAAGTACCCTGGCGGCGCCACGATCCGTTGGCATAAATTGCCGAACGAATCGGTGAACTCGACGGCCGGTACACTGGGCGAAAAGACGTACTCCTCACGCGCGATCCACTGCTGCATGCCACTTCGGGGACGCAACATCAGCAGGAAGGGGGTCGGCACCGGAACCTTGAACTCCAGCAAGCAGGATGCATTCAGCCACATGTCGAATCTGCCTTCCTAATATGTAAAAAAATGAACCCATCAGGCTAGACCCTTTGGTGGGAAGAGGCAAAGGGTGCCGGGTGTTGGCACGAAGGCGACATGAACGTTTATGACAGCAGTGAGATAACGGACGGGACAGTGGGTGATTACGACAAAATATGACGGTTTGATGAAGATTGTGTTTATCGTTTGCGACCGTGCGTGCAAGTTACTATGGTATGCAATGTATATACAGAAATGGCTTTCTGGTTGGTATTTGTGCTCGACTGGCCTGGTTTCTCCCTTGCACCTCTATTTGGACAGGTAGCTTTAAATGGGCGGTAAAAGAAAGAACAAGACCAAGAATAGCCAGCTTGTGATTCGTATCAACGACGAGGAGCGAGACGAGTTCGTGTCGCTGTGTGACGAGCTGGACACAAGTGCCGCTAGAGAGATTCGCCGGTTCATCCGCAATTTCGTCGCCGAACACTCGGCGACAAGCAGTGAATCGGGCTAACCGGAATCATGCTGGAGGAAATATCCATGGCTAAAGTAAAAGCAAAAGCGGTGAAGAAGCAGATCAAGGTACGTAAGGCCAAGATTGCAAAGCACGAAGGAAAACTGAAGAGCTTGAAGAAACTGCTGAAGAAAGCCAAATAACGCTAAGCCATTTAAACTGAAAATGCTAGCGTTCCCGGTGGAGCTGAACTTGATGCTACACCGGGAAAATCGGGCCTGAGCTGTAGTAAGTCAGATAGAAATGACTCTCCGTGTGACTGCTGGTGCAAAGAAGTACCGCCATAAGAATTTTTAATCGAGGATCCGAATCCACATGTGGCTTATGTATTCCGTCTTGTTCCTCTATTGTTAGCCCATCTCGACTCTTGATCAGGCCGTCAAACTCGTGCCTGCTGAATCGGCGTCAACGCAACCACGCGGTCACGCTTGAACTTCCGTACATCACCAAAATCCCAGAAGCCGATGCAATTCTGATCAAGCTCCATAATAATCCTGGGCTCATAATCCAAGCTGGGAATCCTACAATAACCACCAAGCTCAAATTCGTCGGACTCCTTTTGCCCCAATGACCAAGAGGAACCAAACGCAAGATGCAGACCTAGCCATTGCTCCGCCTGAATGAAAGCACTTGGAGTGAGCTTTCGTGTTCGCCGAATGCTTGCGCGCAGTTCTGCACTTGCATCTTTGTCTGCAGCTATAGCTGGCATCAGTCTCAGGAATACCCCATTCGCTTGCAACCTACGGCGCTTTTCTTCCGCCCCCCACATTAGGTTTACCTTGTTCGTCAACTCATCACCCAAGTCCCAAGCCAGCCAGACCAGCAGCGCACGTAGCTGCATCGTCTCATCAGCATCGTCGATCGTCTTGTCGATAGCCTTGAGCAACTGAGACTCCGAGCCAAGCAAATACCTGATGCTTTCATCGAGCAGATAGCGACGATCCCGCTGCTCAACAAGATCATGCCCAGTTGCTCGCCAACGCTTTTGCTTATCAAGGTGCCGCAACTCACGAATCAGGGCCAGCACTGCGATCAGTTGGATCAAGGCACTGACTTGCCTCGACTTGTCCTGACTGGCCAGCTTTAGCTGCTTGACCATTTTCCTGCTCAATGCCCTCGCCTTCCTGGTAACGGCCAGAGCAATTTCAGCATCGGAGAATTGGGCCCTCTCGACCGGACCGCTCGCTTCTGCGGCCCCCTCGTCCTCCTGACCGACCTGTTCTTCTTCGCTCCGCCCAGCCCGGTCAACCTCGACGCACTGTACCTCGAGACCATCGTTCAGGCGATGCATGAGCACATCAATCAGGTAGGCCAGATCACCTGATTTCAGCAGGCGCGGCTTGCGCTTCACGCGAGCCATGTCGGTCACACTGATCACCAGAGATGCCGGTCCATCGTCAGTTGGAGACGCATCCTTTTTGTCCCGGTACTCACGGATCGCCATCTGGATCTCGTGATCGGACTGCTCCGCGAAGATCACGCGTTCAACGCTGGCGATGACCTTGGAAATATCGGCTTCACTAGAGCCTAACTCACTGAGCGCCGAACGAATCTGGTACTGCCTGGAGGACCGGGAGCTTGACTCAATGATAGATGGGTGCAGAATCATCGCCCGGGCAATCGACCTCCCGTCCTCCTCCAACAGACAGGAGCGAATGTCTGTCGGCTTTATCCCGGTCTTGAATACAACCTCGTCGTGATGCTGTTTCAGTGGGGCAAGCGTCTCCAACTGCTCTTGGTTCGGACCAAGCAGTACAGCCGACGTTACCGGCAACTGCTTACCTCGATAGCGGACACGTATCAGGCCACTCACCTCGTCCGAAAAGCCCGAAAGCAGAGGCAACGACGCTTGCTGCTTGATCTTGATGGCCTCGTTGTTCTGGATCGTAGCGAGCGCCTCTGGCGCCAGTTCGGGCAACTCGAACAGGCTGAGTATCGAAGTAGCTTCAGCCGTATGTCGGGCAGCACTGCCTGCCTGAAGCACAACGACCTCTACATTGCCATTCACCGCGTCCATCCAAGCGGGACGGCTGGGGTTCGCGCTGCCACTGACGAACACATCGGCAGCAGCGTCATGCGTTTCGAGATAGAGAACCTTGGCATGTAGATAGCTGGCCCGATCAGCAATCTCGCGCGCATTCACATACCGAACGATTTCGCCGTCATAGCTGCCGGGATGCTGGACCGAGTCGGGATCGATACCCACCACGATATCTGCGGCAGGCCAGCGGGCCTTCAACTCTTTGAGCAGTGCCAGTTCCTGATCAAAGAACGCCCCCAGTACCGCGATCCTCCTAACCGGAGCAGTAATCCGCTCGGCAAGTTGATCGATAAGCGCAGGCCCTCTCGGACTTTGTACAAGCACAGCAGGTGAGCCCATGTCTCCGGCCGTGGCAATCAACGGGCCGATGAAGCGGCCGATTGCCAGTGCCGACTCCAATAGCGGCTCAGGAACCTTGCCGCGCTCCAACTCGATCCACTCACGGAGCATCTGCCAGACAGCCTTGAGAATGGCCGAGCCCTCACCATCCTTGGCACCGCCAACCTCGATCCAGTTGGTGATCTCGCGGTTGAAACCGAGCCCCGACAGCGTGAGATTGTGGCTGCCGACCAGAATCGAAGCCTTCTTCGGTCCCAGCAACAGACATACCTTCGGGTGAAACGCGCCGCTCACGCCGATCGGTAAAAGCGTGTAGGCATGACCAGCCAAGCGAGGTCTGGCCGCTTGGCTTTCCCAGGAAGCGGCACATTGGCCCTGATCCATCAACACCACGTTATGCCGGCAACCGGCAGCGACCAGCTTGCGTAGCAGCACCTCCTCATAGAAGGGCAGTGTTGCGTTGAAGGTTGTGATCAACGAGGCCTCGTAACCTCCTCGCTTTATCACTTCGAGAAGGGAGATGTCGTCAGGCACTGGCGACCTCCATCTGCTTCCGACCAGAGTCTGTCAGCCTAGTCATGTGGCTATTGTCACGCGCCAGCATGCCAAGGTCGCGAAGGATCTGTACCGTCTGCCGGAAACGAGGAGTGGTCGAAGATGGCGGTGGGATCTGGTTACCCACCACTTCCAGGCCTCGCTCGGACGGTCGCAAATGGAAGGTCGAGCGGTTGGACTGCCGGAGTTTGCGCAGCGCTACGCGGAGATGGGTGTCCAGGCACCAAACGACCAGATCGGCAACCACATGCTCGAGAGACATCATCTGCCAGTCGGCACTATGGCTACGGAAACTGATGAGGTTGATCGGATAGTCCCTGAGCGCCTCAGGAGTGATCGCCAACCCTGAATACGGCAGTTGCCCAAGATCATCGCGAGCGACCAGAATTGCCAGCAGGCTCAGGCTCTGTGAAAGCAGCGGCGTAATATCCACGCCCGGCTGCCAGTCACCAATCAGCTGCCCACCCAACTGAATCTCATGCGCATCGTTTGTCCAGTCAGTCAGCGCCGGAGCAGTCACCCTACTGTGGGTAACCAGGTCGCCGAAACTGCCGGCCCTCAGATTACTCAGTACTCCGGCAACCGTTTCCGAGCCGGCAAACCAGTCAGAGAACGCCTCGACACTGTGAAATACCCGTCGCTGCGCCACCGACTGCGGTTGCAATTCCTGCAGGCAGATGGCGAGGATCGTCTGGAAAGCCACCGACATCAGGTCATTACGCACATAGACAGCCCAGTGCGCACAGGTGGGGCGTAAGGTATCGGGAATTTTCCACGCCTCGCCATTGGGCAGGGTGCCACTATAGACACAGCCCCGGAACACTTCCTCGGTCAGATCCCATCCATTCGGTAGAGCTTCCACCAACTGCTGAATCAGACCCAGACTCCGGCGCCGCTGAGTGCCTTCCTCTGCATAGCGGTTTCCGGTATCAAAGAATATATCGGTGAGTTGCTGGCGCTCGTCCAGGCTGATGGGAATTTGGCAGGCACAGAAGGCACTCAACTCGTCGAGTTCTTCAAGCGTCACCGAGTCATTCTCGACAATCTCCCAGAACCGCTCACTAGGCACGGACGTATTGACGCTCTGCGCAAGCGGTGCACCATACTGGCTGCTATAGAAACTCCAGGATTGACCGGAAGACTCCATCAGTTGCAGCTCGGTCAGAGTGCCCGCGTAGTACTGTGAAAGACCACCCAACCGATTCATGAAGTAGCGCTGAGGCGTTTCCTCGGTCGTCGCATAGAGGGATAGCCGCAGTGTCTCACCGACTTTCAGACTGGTGAGTGCGGGTACCAGCCTGGTACGACCGACCATGGCGACGCCGTGTCGCTCGTTGTTGTGGTCGGTTGCTTGCGCGTGCCGCTCAGAAATCAGGGTGAACAGGCAGTCCGCCCGACGGAACCGCTCGACATAGTGCCCATAGTCGTCCTTCGCATAGCGATGATCATAGGACCAGACAAGCCAAGGATAGAAAGAGTAGTAACGCGCGCGATCAGTGACGTTGGTAATGCCTGGCAATAGCTGGCCATAGATCATCACACAGGGTGCCTGAGTGCCGAGGTGATCAATGCCGCCACTGGCGTAGAATGGTTTCAACCAACTGGTGGTGAGTTTCATCGATGTCTAATCCCTCAATACTTCACTGCCCACGTCAATACAGACATCCAAAGAATGCTTAACGCGCATAGCGGCTAATGCGACCTTCCCACATCCTCTTGCCTCCATCATAAATACCCACTGCTCATATCGGTGCGCTAATTACACCAGTCACAGGTTGTCATCAGTGGCACAGACATAGTTACCCTGCTTCCTATCACGATACTAAGCCTCCCGATCGCTTCTCAACTATGAGTGCCGCACTTATTGTCTGAATTCCCGGCGATGAAACATTTCATGGGATGACTCTTCGGAGCGATTTGATAAACTGCCCGCTTCCAACGAACCGCCTGCAAGACTGTACGAGGAGATCCAATGCGCTGGGCGATACGACTCTTTTTTAGACTGCTGCGTCGACTGCTGATGCCGTTTATGCTGATTTACGCGGCACTCTCCAAACCCAAACCGATTTCGCGTGACGACAGGATGCAGGCGCAGGTGGATACGGACTGCCGGCAGTTGACGCTTTATCAGTTTGCGACCTGTCCTTTCTGCATCAAGGTGCGCAAGGAGATTCATCGGCTGGCGCTGCCGATCGGCATGGCCAATGTGCAGCGTGATGCCGATGCGCGCAAGGCTCTGGAGCAGGGCGGTGGTCGCGTGAAGGTGCCCTGTCTGAGGGTCGAGCATGAAGACGGACGCACCGAGTGGCTGTACGAATCCTCCGATATCAACAACTACCTGCACCGGCGCTTCGCCCCCTGAGTGCGGCGGTGCGGCATCGAGGCCGTATCTTTCGGTCGCCGGCCGTTTCTCGCCGGATGTGCGTTATGGCGGGCCGTGGTTTATGTTTAGTAGGTCAGTGCCGAGATCACGATAGTGAAGTCCGATCCGGCGTGCTGGCCTGTCTACATCTGTCCGGCCCGATGTCGCCCGTGAGGTATCAGCATGAGCCTCCTTTCCCGCACGTTGCAGCACGCCTCACTTTTGCTTTTGTTCTCTATCGCATCGCCGACCCCGGCGCAGGCTGCGCGCTGTCCCGACCTGCCGGTCGAGGTCCACGCGGCCACGCCTGAGGCGATGGGGGCGATCTGCCCGGCCGCGTCCTCTGCGCTTGAGTTTCTGGCGGTTTATGGCATGGCGCCGACCGGGGTTATTCCGATCGATCTCGTCGAGCGGTCGCTGGAGCATTATGGCTATATTGCATTCGGCAGTTACGATCGCGGCACCGGTCGGGTCAGCCTGATGTCCATGCGGGCCATCGATGGTCTCGACCCGCTGCCCAGCATGTATGGCGAGCCTTTCGATCGGGTGCACTATCGCGGCGCGGTGGCCCATGAAATTGCGCACGCGGTGTTTCATCAGAACAGCCCTCACGCCCGTCTCTCCAACGCCGCGCAGGAGTATCTGGCGCACGTGACGCAGATGGCGGTGTTGCCTGAGCCGCGGCGTCGGCAGGTGATCGAGCGGGCGGATGTGTCGGCCTGGGAGTCCGGGGATTCGATCAGTGAGATCTATATGGCGATGGCACCGGAGAAGTTCGCGGTGAAGTCCTACCTGCACTTCACGGGCATGGCGGAGCCGGAGGCGTTCGTGCAGATACTGCTGAACGTGAAATGGTTCTACGTTTACGCGCCCTGACAGAGTGGTTTGTTGCCACCTATCCCGATCTGGCCGGGCGTATAGCCGATTATCGGTTGGCTTCGTTTCTTGGTATCACCAACGTTTCCCTGTCGCGGATCAAGCGGGCGATTAACAAAGGTTAATGAGTGGTTTCGGCGCGGATGTCACCCTCCAGCATCGGCAGGTAGCGCTTGCGGATGCTGTCGATGATCGCTTCGAACTTGGTGAAGTCGTAGGTGTAGCTCATCAGGTTGCGGTCGCCGATCATATCCAGCCAGGTTTCGGCATCATCGATATAGCCTGCGGCGTATGCCTGGCGGACCACCGCCTTCGGCGATATCTGATCCAGGGTCAGTCCGTCCGCCTGCATTCTGTCCTTGAGCACTTTCCAGCCCAGCTCGAAGGTGTATTCAAAGCGCTGGATGATCCCTTCCTTCTCCAATTGGGAAAGCGCTGCGGGGTCTATCTCCATCGCTTCGCGCAGTAACGAAAAGGCGCGGGAGAAGTTGGAAAAACGCTGTTTCCAGCGAATATCCTGTTCGTTCATCGGTATCTGCCCTGCAATATCATACTGGGTGGCGATCTCTGCGCTGTCGGTCAGTGCGTGTCGGATTCCATGGTAGCATGGGCTCCCTGGACGCACTATGCGGGAACCGAGCGACCCTCCCGCTACGTCTCCAGCTCCGGAATATCCAGCACGCCGGCAGGCGCGAAGGGCGCTATGCACAGCGTCCATTTCACCCCCTGCAGCGACTCGCCCGGGAGCAATGCATCCTCCTGCGCGGCGTGACGGCGGTACTTGCGCGACAGCTGGCGCAGGTCTTCGCAGAACGCCTCCAGTGTCGTCTGGCTCATGAAGCGGAAGCTGCTCTCGAAGGCGTAGCCTGGCTGTCGATTGTGGTCCATCACATGGCCGACGAAGATCCGGTTGATCTCCTTGAGCTTCTGCTGCAGTGGGCCCTGCAGCGACCAGCGCACCTGGGGGCCGATCCGCAGGCGGTAACGGTTGTGTGCACCCAGCTCGAGAAACCCCTGACGGTCCAGGTCGCGCAGATAGCGGAACAGGCTGAGGTCGCTCAGTCCCTGGCGCGCCTGGATCAGCTCCGGTGTCTGGCGCTGTACCAGGCAGAGCAGGAAGGCGAAGTGGCCGGTATGGCCTGCCAGATAGACCTCCTGCTCCGGCGTCAGTTCGGTGGCGCTGTCCTCCTGCTGCTGGGCCACGGCCATCAGGTCGTAGACGCTGATGCCGAGCACGCCGCAGATCTGGGTCAGGCGGCTCAGCGTGCAGTCCTGCTCGCGGAACATGCGCTTGATGGTGGCTTCGGATACGGCCAGCTGTTCGGCCAGTTGCCGGTAGGTCACACCCCGCGCCCGCAACGCTCTTCTCAATGCATTCAGCAGCTCCCAGTTCTCCGCACGGTGCATGTCGGTAACCGAGGATGTGGCTTCAGGGTTCATTTGGTTGACCTTTTGTTATGACGCTTGTCGCAAAAGTATATTTTGTTAACGTCGGCGGCGTAAACGCGTTTATCCAATCGATCCTGTCTTTCACTCTGTTTTCCAAGGAGACGTTATGCGTAGCACCGGCATTGTGGCCACGGCCTTTACCCTGTTGACCCTGAGCCCGCTGGGGTATGGCCAGCCTGTCGAACTGACCGAACGGGTCAGTATCGGCGGCTTTCAGCAACCGGAGTCGGTCGAGCCCGATCCGCAGAATCGCTATCTCTACGTCAGCAACATCGCCGGCCACCCGCTGGAGGCCGACGGCGTGGGGTATGTCAGCCGTGTCCGTCCCGACGGTTCCGAGTTGGAACTGAAATGGGTGGAGGGGCTCGATGCACCTAAGGGGCTGGCGCTGTTCGACGGGCGGCTGTATGTGGCCGACCTGCATGAGCTGGTCGTCATTGATGTTCAGGAGGGGCGTATCGCCGCCCGCTATCCGGCGGCCGAAGGCCGGATGCTCAACGGTATCGACGTGGCGGAGGACGGCACCGTCTATGTGTCCGACTTCCTCGGTAACGGCATCTATCGCCTGGAGCAGGGGGCGCTGGAGCTCTGGATCCATGATGAGGGGCTGGGCACCCCCAATGGCATTCTTGCCGATGGCGATCGGCTCCAGGTAGTCACCTGGGGCGTTGGTATTCAGGAGGATTTCAGCACGCAGCAACCGGGTCGTATCCTGAACCTGTCGAGAGAAGGCGGCATTTCTACGCCTATGCCGAACGGACCGGAGGGAAACTGGGACGGCGTGGTACGGATCGACGACGCACTGGTGCTGAGCAACTGGATGACCGGCGAGCTGTTTCAGGTTCAGCCGGATGGAACCGCGACCCGGCTGCTGCAACTGGCGAAGGGAGCCGCCGATATCGGCTGGGATCCTGACTCCAACACGCTCTGGATACCGCAGATGTGGGAGGGCGTGGTCACGGGGTATGGGGTAGGGCGCGAGTAGCTTGAAGGCAGTCTAGTGACAAGTCGTTATTCGTGTACCGCGCCTCCGTCTCGGAGCCTGTCGTGTGGGTCCATGCTTTGGTGGAGTATTCGGATGACGGTCAGCATGGTGGAGTCCGTCAGATAGTAGATGCTATGGCTGATGCAGGGATAACTGCGAAGACCGGAGATTAATTCATCTCTGGTCATTCCCTTGGTTGGCATCAGCATCAGCGACTCGATTGTGTGTTGCAGTGCCGAGAGATATCGCTCAGTTTGTCGACGACCGAATCGGTGGACGGAGTAGTCAGCGATATCCAACAAATCTTGCCGCGCTCGATCCGTGAGCTGGTATTCCATGATTACTTGAGGCTCTCCTTCACCGCATTAAAGATGGCTGTGCCGTCGTGCACCCGGCCCTGCTGCAGGTCCTCAATCCCGGCCTGCAGCGCCTTTTTCAACTCTTCTCGTTTATAGGTTTCATACCGTTCGAACTCGTCATTGGAGATCACGGCCGCGACATGTTTGCCGTTGCGAAGAATGCGGACCGGTTCCGACTGGGCCTTCAGAATAAGGTCGCCAAACTCCCGTTTTGCCTCTGTAGC
>Ga0214472_10000235_pt1 | contig 73458 bp, 85 predicted proteins | sample RVTome_6_FD_207662 | JGI IMG/M metagenome (GOLD analysis project Ga0214472, IMG submission 207662) | Soil microbial communities from uranium-contaminated site in the Upper Colorado River Basin, Wyoming, United States - RVT140D175 | ecosystem: Environmental > Terrestrial > Soil > Contaminated >...
CAGTCCGTCGCTCTACCAACTGAGCTATCGGGGATCCGGAAAGACCGCGATTCTACCGGATTACCTTTGCGATCGCGTCGGCGACGTAGTCGATGTTGCCCGAATTCAGCGCCGCTACGCACACGCGGCCGGTGTCGATGGCGTAGATGGAAAACTCCGTGCGCAATCGCTCCACCTGGGCCTTCGACAAGCCCGTGTAGGAGAACAATCCGCGCTGCTTGACGACGAACGAATAGTCCGTGCCCGGCACACGCTTCTGCACGCCCTCCGCCAGCGCCTTGCGCATCTGCTTGATGCGCTCGCGCATGCCGCCGAGCTCCTTTTCCCACAAGGCGCGCAGCTCCGGCGTGTTGAGGACGCGCGCCACGATGTCGCCGCCGTGCGTGGGCGGGTTGGAGTAGTTGGTGCGCACGACGCGCTTCACCTGCGACAGCGCGCGCGCCGCCTCGTCCGCGCTGCCGGCGACCAAGCTGAAAGCCCCGATGCGCTCGCCATACAAAGACAGCGACTTGGAGAACGAGCTCGACAGGAAGATCGGCGACATGGCGCCGGCGAAGAGCCGCGGCGCGTAGGCATCGGCATCGATGCCGTCGCCGAAGCCCTGGTAGGCGAGGTCGAGAAACGGCACCAGCCCACGCGCCTGCACGACGGCCAGAACCTTCTGCCATTGCTCCTCGCTCAGGTCCACCCCGGTCGGGTTGTGGCAGCAGGAGTGCAGCACGGCGATCGACCCGGCAGGCAGCGCCTGCAGCGCTGAAAGCATCGCCTCGAACTTCAGGCCGCGCGTGGCCGGGTCGTAGTAGGGGTAGGCCTGGACCTTGAACCCCGCCGCCTCGAACAGCGCGCGATGGTTCTCCCAGCTCGGCTCGCTGATCCACACCTGCGCGTCCGGACTGAGCTGCTTGAGGAAGTCCGCGCCGATCTTCAGGCCGCCGGTGCCGCCCAGCGCCTGCACCGTCAGCACGCGCTTTTCCTTGAGCAACGGCGCGCTCGCCCCGAACACGAGCGCCTGCACCGCCTGGTCGTAGGACTGCAGGCCGTCGATCGGCAGGTAGGACTTGGGCGTGCCCGACTGCACGCGCTGCTGCTCGGCGCGCCTCACGCATTCAAGCAGCGGCACCTTGCCCGCGTCGTCGTAGTACACGCCGACGCCGAGATTGACCTTGTTCGGGTTCTTGTCCGCGACGAACACCTCGGTCACCCCGAGGATTGGGTCGCCGGGCGCCATCGGCACCGAGGCGAGGAGGGAGGGGGCGTGGGGCGCGTTCATCGTGCTAGCATCTTCCGGTTTTGCCAGCCGAAATTCTACCCGTGGCGCTGACTTTCCCCAACAGCCCGTTCCGGCTGCATCAACCGTTCGCGCCCGCGGGCGATCAACCCGAGGCGATCGAGAAGCTGACGGAAGGCCTGCGCGACGGGCTCGCCTTCCAGACGCTGCTCGGCGTGACCGGATCGGGCAAGACCTACACCATGGCGCACGTCATCGCGCGCCTCGGGCGCCCGGCGCTGGTGCTGGCGCCCAACAAGACGCTGGCGGCGCAGCTCTACGCCGAATTCCGCGAGTTCTTCCCGGAAAATGCGGTGGAGTACTTCGTCTCCTACTACGACTACTACCAGCCCGAGGCCTACGTGCCGGCACGCGACCTCTACATCGAGAAGGACTCCTCGATCAACGAGCACATCGAGCAGATGCGCCTGTCGGCCACGAAGTCGCTGATGGAGCGCCGCGACGTGGTGATCGTCGCCACGGTGTCGGCGATCTACGGCATCGGCGATCCTTCCGAGTACCACGGCATGATCCTGCACCTGCGCCCGGGCGAGAAGGCCACGCAGCGCGACGTCATCGCGCGCCTAGTGGCGATGCAGTACGAGAGGAACGAGCTCGATTTCCGCCGCGGCACGTTCCGCGTGCGCGGCGACGTGATTGACGTGTTCCCCGCCGAGCACGCGGAACATGCCCTGCGCCTGTCGCTCGCCGAGGACGAGATCGAGCGGCTGCAGCTGTTCGACCCGCTCACCGGCCGCGTGCTGCACGCGCTCACGCGCTTCACCGTGTACCCCTCGAGCCATTACGTCACGCCGCGCGAGACCACGCTGCGCGCCATCGAGGCCATCAAGGCCGAGCTGCGCGAGCGCATCGAGCACTTTCAGGGTGCCGCTCGCCTGGTGGAGGCGCAGAGGATCGAACAGCGCACGCGCTTCGACCTGGAGATGCTCGCCGAGCTGGGCTTCTGCAAGGGCATCGAGAACTACTCGCGCCACCTTTCGGGGCGCGAACCGGGCGAGCCGCCGCCGACGCTCATCGACTACCTGCCGCAGGACGCGCTCATGATCATCGACGAGAGCCACGTCACCATCGGCCAGCTCGGCGGCATGTACCGGGGCGACCGCTCGAGGAAAGAGAACCTCGTAGAGTACGGCTTCCGCCTGCCCTCGGCGCTCGACAACCGGCCCCTGCGCTTCGACGAGTTCGAGGGCGTGGTGCGCCAGACGGTGTTCGTTTCGGCCACGCCGGCCGGCTACGAGGCGCAGAAATCGGCGCAGGTGGTGGAGCAGGTGGTGCGCCCGACGGGGCTGGTGGATCCGGCGCTCGAGGTGCGACCGGCGTCGACGCAGGTCGACGACCTGCTGTCCGAGATCAGGCGGCGCACGCTGAAGCGCGAGCGCGTGCTGGTGACCACGCTCACCAAGCGCATGGCCGAGGAGCTGACCGAGTACCTGTCCGAGCACGGCATCAAGGTGCGCTACCTGCACTCGGAGGTGGATACCGTGGAGCGCGTGGAGATCATCCGCGACCTGCGCCTGGGCGAATTCGACGTGCTGGTGGGCATCAACCTGCTGCGCGAGGGGCTGGACCTTCCCGAAGTGTCGCTGGTGGCGATTCTCGACGCCGACAAGGAGGGGTTCCTGCGCTCGGAGCGCTCGCTCATCCAGACCATCGGCCGTGCCGCGCGCCACCTCAATGGCGGCGCCATCCTGTACGCCGACGTCATGACCGAATCCATGCGGCGCGCCATCGGCGAGACCGAGCGCAGGCGACGCAAGCAGCTCTTGTGGAACGAGGCGCGCGGCATCACGCCCAAGGGCGTGAGCAAGCGCATCAAGGACCTGATCGACGGCGTGTACGACGCCGAGGACGCGGCTGCGGAGCTGAAGGCCGCGCAGGACGAGGCGCGCTACGAGGCGATGAGCGAAAAGCAGGTGGCGCGGGAGATCCGGCGCCTGGAGAAGGACATGGTCGGCCACGCCCGCAACCTGGAATTCGAGAAGGCGGCGCAGCTGCGCGACCAGCTGGCCGCTCTCAAGAAGCGCGTGTTCGGCGTGGCGCTGGCGCCGGAATAGCCGCCGTCAGTTCTTCGTTTCCACCTGCACGAGCGGCTCTTCCTCGGTCGTGGGACGGGGACGCTCGCGGCGCGGCCGGCCGAGCGGCACGGCCTCGGGCTCGGGGGGCGCCGCGGGAACGCGGTCGGCCCGTGTTTCCACCATCTGCAGCCCGGCGCTCGCCAGCGCTTCGCGCGCGTCGACTTTGGAGACGACGGGTTGCGGCGCCGGAGCGGCGCGCTCGGGCGCGTATTGCGGCTCGCGCGCTTCGCGTTCCGGCTGGGGTGGCGGCGTCGCCTCGCGCTGCTCGGACTGGGCGCTCAGCCGCGCTTCCTCGCGCATTTGCGCTTCGTGCATCTCGCGCTCGCGGCGGCGCAGTTCGTTCAGGTCGGGCTCACGGGCAAGGAATGCAGGCGGCGTCGGTGGCGCGGGTTGCGGCCGGCCGCCTTCCGCTGCCTGGCCCTGCCGCGGAGCCTGCTGTTCGCGCGCCCCGTCCGGGCGCCGCTCGCGGTGGCGGTCGCGGCGACCACGCCGCCCGCGACGCTGCTCCTCGCCCTCGCGCTCGCCGGCGAGCGCGGGCTCGGCAACGCGCGGCCCCTGCTGTTGCGGCTGCGCCGGCCGTTGCTGCTGCGGTGGGCGCTGGTCAGGGCGGCGCTCGCCGCCCGGGCGTCCCTCGCGCTGCGCTTGCCCGGCCAGGCGCGGGTCGGGACGGCGCTCGCCACCCTGCTGAGGGCGACGCTCGCCGCCGCGATGCTCGTCCCGCGGGCGCTCGCGCCGGTGGTCGCGCCGTTCGCCGCCGCCTTGGCGCTGCTCGGGCCGGCGCTCGCGCTGCGGCTGCTCGCGGCGCGCCTCATGCACCGGGCGCACGGCGGCGTTGTTTGCCGCCGTGGCGGCGGTGTCGGGCTTGCCGGGCTTGAACCAGCCGAGTATGCGGCCGAGAAGTCTCGGCGATGCCGTCGCGGCGGCAGCGACCGCGGGCGCGGCTTCGGCGCGCGCGGTGGGCTGCGGCTGCACTTCCGGCACGTGCGGCGCCGGCTGGTCGGGCACGATCGCCTTGACCGCGGCCACGGGGCGCTCGCGGCGCTCCGCCGTCGCGGCCTCGGGCGACTTGGGCTCCTCCGGCTGCTCCACCATCTCGTAGCTCGCCGGCACGTGCTCCATGGCGTTCAGCTCGTCATGACGCAGCCGCTGCACCTTGTAGTGCGGGGTCTCGAGGTGCGGGTTCGGCACGAGGACGATGTTCACCTTGAGCCGCGCCTCGAGCTTCTGGATCTCCGCGCGCTTCTCGTTGAGCAGGAAGCTCGCCGCGTCCACCGGCACCTGCACGTGCACCGCGCCGGTGTTTTCCTTCATCGCCTCTTCCTGCACGATGCGCAGCACGTGCAGCGCGGTCGATTCGGTGCCGCGGATGAAGCCGGTGCCGCTGCAGCGCGGGCAATTGATGTGCGCCGTTTCCTCCAGCGACGCCTGCAGGCGCTGGCGCGAGAGCTCGAGCAGGCCGAAGCGCGAGATCTTGCCCACCTGCACGCGCGCGCGGTCGTAGTGCAGGGCCTCGCGGAAGCGGTTCTCCACCTCGCGCTGGTTCTTCTGCGATTCCATGTCGATGAAGTCGACTACGATCAGGCCGCCGAGGTCGCGCAGCCGCAGCTGGCGAGCCACCTCGTCCGCCGCCTCGAGGTTGGTGCGCAGCGCCGTCTCCTCGATGTCGCCGCCGCGGGTGGCGCGCGCGGAATTGACGTCCACGGCGACCATCGCCTCGGTGTGGTCGATGACGATCGCGCCGCCCGAAGGCAGGTTCACGTGACGCGAATAGGCGCTTTCGATCTGATGCTCGATCTGGAAGCGCGAAAACAGCGGCACGTCGTCGCGGTACAGCTTGACCTTGCCGACGTTGGCCGGCATCACCGTCTGCATGAAGGCGCAAGCCTGATCGTAGATTTCCTCGGTGTCGATGAGGATTTCGCCGATGTCGGGCTGGAAGTAGTCGCGGATGGCGCGGATGACGAGGCTCGATTCCAGGTAGATCAGGAACGGCTTCTTGTCCTGGGTCTTGCCTGCGCCTTCGACGGCGCTCCACAGTTGCAGCAGGTAATTGAGGTCCCACTGCAATTCTTCGGGCGAGCGGCCGATGGCCGCGGTGCGCGCGATGACGCTCATGCCCTCGGGCACCTGCAGCTGGTCCAGGGTGTCGCGCAGCTCGTTGCGGTCCTCGCCTTCCACGCGGCGCGAGACGCCGCCGCCGCGCGGATTGTTCGGCATGAGCACGAGGTAGCGGCCGGCCAGGCTGATGAAGGTGGTGAGCGCCGCGCCCTTGGTGCCGCGCTCGTCCTTCTCCACCTGGACGATCAGGTCCTGGCCTTCCTCCAGCGCGTCCTGGATGCGGGCGCGCCCGACGTCGACGCCGGAGCGGAAATAAACCTTGTCGATTTCCTTGAAGGGCAGGAACCCGTGGCGCTCTTCGCCGTAGTCGACGAACGCCGCCTCGAGGCTGGGCTCGATGCGGGTGATGATGCCCTTGTAGATGTTGCTCTTGCGCTGCTCCCGGGATGCCGATTCGATGTCGAGGTCGACGAGCTTCTGCCCGTCCACGATGGCGACGCGCAGCTCTTCCTGCTGCGTCGCGTTAAACAACATGCGTTTCACTTATTGTTCTCCTGCGCGCGCAGGAGACCCTTGAGTCCGTCGGTCAGTGCTCTCCTAGGAAAGCGGGTTGCGAAGGGGCGGGGAACGAACCTGCCGCGCGCTATTGAGTAGTATCGCTACTTACGGTGAGCGATGGTCACCCCTGCTTCAGGTCCGGCTGTGGCCAAACAGGAGGCGGGTTGCAGGTTCCGGCGCCGGGAATCCTCCCCACCGCGCCTCGCGAACCTGTGCCTCGCATCTCGAAGCAACGCGTGGATCATACGGAAAATGAAAGACTTAAGCAAGGCTCGCGCGACCCTACTCGAAGTCGGGGAGGAAGGCGATGCGCAGCGCATCGACAATTTCCTGCTGCGCCGCCTGAAGGGCGTGCCGAAGAGCCACGTCTACCGGGTGCTGCGCAGCGGCGAGGTGCGGGTGAACAGCGGCCGGGTGAGGCCCGACTACCGGCTGCGCGTCGGCGACAAGGTCAGGGTGCCGCCCGTGCGCCTGGCGAGCCCCGCCGCCAGGCCGGCGCCACGCCCGCTCGATCTGCCGGTGGTCTACGAGGACGATGCGCTGCTGGTGGTGGACAAGCCTTCGGGCGTTGCGGTGCACGGCGGCAGCGGCGTGAGCTACGGCGTCATCGAGTCGCTGCGCGCGGAGCGCCCGCGCGCGAAGCTGCTGGAGCTCGCGCATCGCCTGGACCGGGACACGTCCGGGCTACTCGTCATCGCCAAGAAACGCAGCGCTCTCGTCGAGCTGCACCGCATGCTGCGCGAAGGCGAGGCAGAGAAGGTGTACCTGGCCCTGGTGAAAGGCAGCTGGGAGGGAGGGGCGCGAGAGCTGCGCGAACGGTTGCACAAGTACGTCACTTCCGGCGGCGAGCGCCGGGTGGCGGTGCATAGCGGCGGCCGCGCCGCAGTGACGGTCGCGCTGCCGATCGCGACATCGGCGGCCTGCAGCCTGCTTGAGCTGCGCCTCATGACGGGGAGGACGCATCAGATCCGGGTCCACCTGGCGCACGCCGGCCACCCCGTCCTGGGAGACGACAAGTACGGCGACTTCGAGCTGAACCGCGTGCTGGCGCGGCAGGGGGTGAAGCGATTGCTGCTGCACGCTCGGCGCCTGAGCTTCGCCCATCCATTGACGGGCGAGCGCCTGCGCCTGGAGGCGCCGCTCCCGGGCGACATGCGGCGCTACGCGGAGGCGCGGCTTGCGCTACAGCCTGATCGTCTTTGACTGGGACGGCACGCTGATCGATTCGGCGGGCGCCATCGTCGAGTGCATCCAGCAGGCAGCGCGCGACTTGGGCCTGGCGGTGCCCGACCGGGAGCGCGCCAGCCACGTCATCGGTCTCGGTCTGCACGAATCGCTGCGCCACGCGGTGCCCGAGCTGCCTCAGCAGCGCACCCTGGAATTCGTCGCCAGCTATCGACGGGAATTCCTGGCGCGCGAAGACGACCTGCGCCCGTTCCCGGGGGTGGTGGAGCTGCTCGATGCCTTGCGCGCGCGCGGTCACGCGCTGGCGGTGGCCACCGGCAAGAGCCGGCGGGGCCTGGAGCGCGCGCTCGACGCCCGCGGCCTGCGGCCGTACTTTGCCGCGTCGCGCTGCGCGGACGAGTCCGCGCCCAAGCCGCACCCGGCGATGCTGCACGAGCTGCTGCAGGCGCTGGACACGGCGCCGGCACAGGCGCTGATGGTGGGCGACACCTCGCACGACCTGCGCATGGCGGCGGCGGCGGGCGTGGAGTCGGTGGCGGTGTGCTACGGCGCGCACGCCGAGGGCGAGCTGCGCGCCCTGCAGCCGCGCGCCTGCCTCGCCAGCGTGCCCGATCTGCGGCAATGGCTGCTGCACCACGCCTGATCTGCGAGGCCGCCGCGCTGCGCGATTGCGGCGACGGCGTGCGCTTCGAGATCGAGTACGGTGGCGAGCGCGCGCCGGCGTTCGTGGTGCGCTACGGGGGCCGCGTGCACGCCTATCTCAACCGCTGCGCGCACCTGGCCATGGAGCTCGACTGGCGCGAAGGGCAGTTCTTCGATTTCGCAGGACGCGATTTGATATGCTCGACGCACGGCGCCCTGTATGCCGCCGCCAGCGGCCGATGCCTGGGCGGGCCCTGTGCCGGCAGGCCGCTGGTGCGTCTGCAGGTCGAGGAACGCGACGGTCGCATCTATTACCTGGGAGTCCACGATGGCTGACAATGACGGGCAATGGGAGCGCGGGCTGATCGAGCGGCTCGCCGGCGCGGCGCTGCAGGAGCAGCGGCGCGCACGCCGCTGGGGCATCTTCTTCAAGCTGCTGACGTTCGCCTACATCACGGTGATCATCCTGATGGCGGTGGACTGGAAGGGCCGCGGTGAAACGTCGGGCAAGCACACCGCGCTGGTGGAGGTCAGCGGCGTCATCGCCCCCGGCACCGATGCCAGCGCGGAGCGCGTCATGGCGGCGCTGCAAGCCGCGTTCAAGGACGAGAACACGCAGGGCGTCGTCGTGCGCATCAACTCGCCCGGCGGCAGCCCGGTGCAATCGCACAACATCTACGAGGAAATGCGGCGGCTGCGCAAGAAGCATCCCGCAGTGCCGCTCTACGCGGTGATCGAGGACCTCTGTGCGTCGGGCGGCTACTACGTGGCGGCGGGCGCGGACCGCATCTACGTCGGCCGCTCGAGCATCGTCGGCTCGATCGGCGTGCGCATGGACAGCTTCGGCGTCACCGGCCTGATGGAGAAGCTCGGCATCGAGCGACGCCTGCTGACGGCCGGGGAGAACAAGGGCTTCCTGGATCCGTTCCTGCCGGTCGACGCGACGCAGAAAGCGCACGCGCAGGGGCTGCTCGAGGACGTGCACCGGCAGTTCATCGGCGCGGTGCGCGACGGGCGGGGCAAGCGGCTCAAGGAGACGCCGGACATGTTCTCCGGGCTCATCTGGACCGGGCAGAAGAGCGTCGAGCTCGGCCTGGCGGACGCCTTCGGCAGCCTCGACTACGTGGCGCGCGAGGTGGTGAAGGCGGAAAAGGTCGTCGACTACACGCAGAAGGAGAACCTGGCGGAGAAGTTCGCGCGGCGCCTGGGCGCGGGCGCGGCGAGCGTGGTGCTCGAGTGGGTGCTGCGCGGCGCGGCGCAGCCGCGCTAGGCGAGCAGCAGGAATACCGCCGGGCGCCGGCCGAGCGCCGCGCGCGCGCGGCGCCACTGCGCGATGCTGCGGGTCGCGATTTCCTCGCCCGGCAGCGTCAGGTCGACGGCAAGGCACAGGCGCGTCGTCGGCGCGCAGCACTCGAGCAGCGCGGCGAGCAGGGCGTCGTTGCGGTACGGCGTCTCGATGAAGATCTGCGTTTCCCGCGCTTCGCGGGAGGCTCTTTCAAGTGCGCGGATGCGCTGCGCGCGGCCCGGCGCATCGCGCGGCAGGTAGCCGCGGAAGGCGAAGCGCTGCCCTTCGAGGCCGCTCGCCATGAGGGCGAGCAGGATCGAGGAAGGGCCGACGAGCGGCACGACGCGGTAACCCGCGGCATGCGCAGCGGCGACCAGGGACTGGCCCGGGTCCGCGACCGCGGGACAGCCCGCCTCGGAAATCACGCCCAGCGAACGTCCCGCGCGCAGCGGCGCCAGCAGCGCGGCGGCGTCTCCGCCGATCGGCACGATGCGCAGCTCGCGCACGGGGCAGGGCATGCCGAGCGCCGCTAGGAAGGCGCGCGCGCTCTTGGCATTCTCGACGGCGAAGTCGCGCAGCGCGCGCACCGTCTCTATCGTCGGCGCGGGCAGTACCTGCGCCGGCGCACCGCCGAGCGCTGCCGGAACCAGATACAGCGCCGACGTCACGCGCGCAACACCGGCATGCCGCACTGGGCAAGGAGTTCGCTCAGCGCGATGAGGGGCAGGCCGATGAGCGCGGTCGGATCGTCGCTCTCGATGCCGGCGATCAGGGCGATCCCCAGCCCTTCGGCTTTGGCGCTGCCGGCGCAGTCGTAGGGCCGCTCGCGGCGCAGGTAGTCCTCGATTTGCACCGGCGTGAGATCGCGGAAACGCACCAGGCTGGGAACGACGCGCTCCAGGAGCGCCCCGCTGCGCGCGTCGAGCAGCGCCACGGCCGTGTCGAAGCGCACCGTCTTGCCGCTGACCGCGGCGAGCTGGCGCACCGCATTGGCGTGCACGCCAGGCTTCGCCAGGCGCAGCGTGCCGCAGGAGGCGACCTGGTCGGCGCCGATGACGAGCGCGTCGCGCTGGCGCGCCGCCACGGCGCGCGCCTTCGCCGCCGCGAGGCGCCGGGCGGTGTCGGCGGGCGCTTCGTCCGCGTCCATGCCTTCCGCGATCCCCGGATCGGCGCACTCGAACGGCAGCCCGAGCCGCTGCAGCAGCTCCTTGCGGTAGCGCGAGGTCGAGGCGAGCAGCAATGCGCGGGAGTCAGGCATGACTTTGTTTTGACACGTCTTTTTTCGCGATGATATCATCCGCCCCTTCATGCCGCAGCCGCCGCGGTTTCCGATGATCGACGGCTTCGATTTCGCGGAAGCCGGCGGCAGCATGCGCGGCACCTGGGCGGCGGGGGAATTTCCGAGGCTGCGTGCGCTGCTGCATGACGATGCCGGCTCTGTCGAGTACGAACTGCGCGGTGCACGCGATGCGCTCGGTCGTCACAACCTGGATTTACGCGTGGCGGCCAGCCTGCGATTGACCTGCAGGCGCTGCCTCGAGGCGGTCGGCGCGGAGGTGCGCGAGGACGCCAGGCTGTGGCTGGCGCGCTCGCAGAGCGAAATCGACGCGCAGCCGCTCACTGCGGAAGGGCCCGACGGCATCGTCGGCGCGAAGGACATGGCGGTGCGGGATCTGGTGGAAGACCAATTGCTGCTGGCGCTGCCGTATGCGCCGCGGCACGAAAATTGTTCGGCGCAAGGCAGGGCGGCGCCGGTGGAGCGGCAGACGCCGTTCGCAGGTCTGCGCGGCATGCTGCGCGGCAGGAATCGACATTGAGAGGAGTCTGAACATGGCTGTGCAACAGAACAAGAAGTCCCCGTCGCGTCGCGGCATGCACCGCGCCCACGATTTCCTCGGCAAGCCGCCTCTGGCGGTGGAGCCGACGACGGGCGAGGTGCACCTGCGCCATCACGTCAGCGCGAGCGGCTACTACCGCGGCAAGAAGGTCAGCAAGTCGCGGGACGAGTAAGGCCGCGCGGCGCTCGAGTCCCGGGTGAGCGGCGCGCGCGCCGCAGGCTCGATGGATATCACAGTCGCCATCGACTGCATGGGGGGCGATCACGGGCCCCGTGTGACGGTCCCTGCCGCGCTCGCGTTCCAGCGCGGGCACGCGGGGGTCGGCATCATTCTGGTCGGTCCGCGCGATGCCCTGGAGTCGGCGCTGCGCGCGCAGGGCGCGGCGGCCGGGCCGCGGCTGCGAGTGCAGCATGCGTCCGAGCGGGTGGGCATGGACGAGCCCCCCGTCCAGGCATTGCGCTTCAAGAAGGACTCTTCGATGCGCGTCGCTGTCAATCTGGTGAAAAGCGGGGCGGCGCACGCCTGCGTCAGCGCCGGCAACACCGGCGCCCTGATGGCGATCTCGCGATTCGTGCTTAAGACCCTGCCCGGGATCGACCGGCCCGCGATCGCCACGGTCCTGCCCAATATGCGCGCCGGCTGGACCTACGTGCTGGACCTCGGCGCCAACGTCGACTGCACGGCCGAGCAGCTGATGCAGTTCGGCGTGATGGGCGCCATGCTGGTGGCCGCGGTCGAGCACAAGGAGCGCCCCTCGGTGGGATTGCTCAATATCGGCGTCGAGGACATCAAGGGCAACGAAACGGTGAAGGTGGCGGCGGATCTGCTGCGCGACAGCGGGCTCAATTTTCACGGCAACGTGGAAGGCGACGACATCTACAAAGGCACCACCGACGTGGTGGTCTGCGACGGCTTCGTCGGCAACTCCGTGCTCAAGGCGTCGGAAGGGGTCGCCAACATGATCGTCGGATTTCTGCGGCAGGAATTCACCCGCACGCCCTGGCGCAAGCTCTCCGCCCTGATGGCCCGGCCCGTGCTGAAAGCGCTGCGCGCGCGCATGGACCCGGGCCGCTACAACGGCGCGAGCCTGCTCGGCCTGCGCGGCATCGTCATCAAGAGCCATGGCTCCGCCGATGCATTCGCCTTCGGCAAGGCGCTGGAGCGCGCGGTGGAGGAGGTGCGCAACGACGTCATCGAGCGCATCACCCAGCGCATGGCGCAGGTGCATCCGGCGGCGCCCGCGGCGCGCGCGGTGTCCGAATGATCTATTCGCGCATCGTCGGTACCGGCAGCTACCTGCCGCCGCGCGTGGTCGGCAACGAGGAGTTCGCGGCGCGTCTGGACACCAGCGACCAGTGGATCCGCGAGCGCACGGGCATCGAGCGGCGCCACATCGCCGACGAGTCGCAGGCCTCCAGCGACCTGGCACTGGCGGCGAGCCGCGCCGCGCTCGACGCCGCCGGCCTGAGGCCCGAGGATGTCGACCTCATCATCGTCGCCACCTCGACGCCCGATTTCGTCTTTCCCAGCACCGCCTGCCTGCTGCAGGCCAAGCTCGGCATTCGCAACTGCCCAGCGTTCGACGTGCAGGCGGTGTGCAGCGGCTTCGTCTACGCCCTCGCCACCGCCGACAACTTCATCCGCGCCGGCACGCACCAGCGCGCCCTGGTGGTGGGCGCCGAGGTGTTCTCGCGCATCCTCGACTGGAACGACCGCGGCACCTGCGTGCTGTTCGGCGACGGCGCCGGGGCCGTGGTGCTCGCGAGCGCCGAGCAGCCCGGATTGCATGCCTCGGTGCTGCGCGCCGACGGCAGCCATGCCGACATCCTGTCGGTGCCCGGAAACGTGTGCGGCGGACGCATCGTCGGCTCGCCGTACCTGCACATGCAAGGTGGCCAGGTGTTCAAGTTCGCCGTCAAGGTGCTCGACGAAGTGGCGCGCGAGACCGTCGCCGCGGCCGGCATGGGGCTCGCGGACATCGACTGGCTCATTCCCCACCAGGCCAACTTGCGCATCCTCGAGGCCACCGCGCGCAAGCTCGGCCTGCCGCTGGAGCGCCTGGTGGTGACGGTGGATCATCACGGCAACACCTCGGCGGCCTCCGTGCCGCTGGCACTCGACGAGTACGTGCGTGCCGGAAAGATCCGCGCCGGCCATCGGGTGATGATGCAGGGCGTGGGCGGCGGTTTCACCTGGGGCGCGACTCTCGCGACGATGTGACGGCATGAAACTGGCGATGGTGTTTCCAGGACAGGGCTCGCAGGCCGTAGGCATGCTGGGCGCCTATGCCGGGCTGCCGGGCGTGGACGAGGTGCGCCGGCAGGCGGGCGAAGCGCTGGGCGCGGAGTTCCTCAGGCTGCTCGACGAGGGTCCGCTCGAGGCGCTCAACCTGACGGTGAACACGCAGCCGGCCATGGTTACCGCCGGCTACGCCGCCTACAGCGCCTGGCGCGCGCTTGGCGGCCCCGCGCCGGAAGTCGTCGCCGGGCACAGCCTCGGGGAATATACGGCCCTGGTGGCGGCGGCGGCGATCGACTTTCGCCAATGTCTGCCGCTGGTCCGTTTCCGTGCTCGGGCGATGCAGGAGGCCGTGCCCGAGGGAAAGGGCGCGATGGCGGCGATCCTCGGCCTCGAAGACGATGCGGTGCGCGCGGCGTGTGCCGAGGCCGCGCAAGGCGAGGTCGTCGACGCGGTGAATTTCAACGCGCCCGGGCAGATCGTGATCGCCGGCCACAAGGACGCGGTGGCGCGCGCGATGGCGCTGTGCAAGGCGAAGGGTGCAAAGCGCGTGCTGCCCCTGCCCGTAAGCGCGCCGTTTCATTCCCGCCTGATGCGGCCGGCGGCGGAGCGGCTGCGCGGGTGCCTTGCCGGCGTCGCGGTGGCGGCGCCGGCATGCCAGTTGATCAACAACGTGGACGTGCGCATCGAGACGCAGCCGCAGGCCGTCAAGGACGCCCTGGTACGCCAGGCGGCGGCGCCCGTGCGCTGGGTGGAGACGGTGCGCAAGATGCGCGCGCTAGGCGTGACGCATGTGCTGGAATGCGGTCCTGGCAAGGTGCTGGCGGGAATGGTGAAGCGCATCGACAGCGAATTACAGAGCGTCGCGCTGGCGGACAAGGCGTCGCTGGAGCAGGCGCTGGCAGACCTGAAGGGAGCTTGACGATGCTGCAGGGCAAGCTTGCCCTGGTGACCGGTGCGTCGCGCGGCATCGGCCGGGCGATCGCGCTCGAGCTGGCGCGACAGGGTGCCGTCGTCGTGGGCACGGCCACCACGGTCGAAGGCGCCGCGGGCATCGGGCAGGCGCTGCTGCAGGCCGGCGCCAAGGGCGCGGGCCGCGTGCTGAACGTGCGCGATGCCGCGCAGAGCGACGCGCTGGTCGCGGAGCTGCAGAAGGAGCTGGGCGATATCGCGATCCTGGTGAACAACGCGGGCATCACGCGCGACAACCTCGCGCTGCGCATGAAGGACGCAGAGTGGGACGACGTGCTCGACACCAACCTGAAGGCGGTGTTCCGGCTGTCGCGCGCCGTGATGCGCGGCATGATGAGGTCGCGCTGGGGGCGCATGGTCAACATCACGTCGGTGGTCGGCGCCTCGGGGAATGCGGGGCAGGCCAACTATGCGGCCGCCAAGGCGGGCGTGGTGGGCCTGACCAAGTCGCTCGCGCGCGAGCTCGGCAGCCGCGGCATCACGGTGAATTGCGTCGCACCCGGATTCATCGACACCGACATGACGCGCGCGCTGTCGGAGGCGCAGCGCAGCGCGCTGCTGGCACAGATTCCGCTGGGGCGGCTCGGCGAGCCCGCGGACGTGGCCGCTGCCGTCGCCTATCTCGCGTCGCCGGCGGCGGGCTACATCACGGGTTGCGTGCTGCATGTCAACGGCGGCATGTACATGGGGTGAGGGCGAGAACGCCAATTTGGTAAAATCCGGGCCGCCGCTTGGCCCCACTAGGGAAGGAGCAGAACATGGAGAACGTCGAACAACGCGTCAGGAAGATCATCGCCGAGCAGCTCGGGGTGAACGAATCGGAGATCAAGAACGAGTCGTCCTTCGTCGATGACCTGGGCGCGGACTCCCTCGACACCGTGGAGCTGGTGATGGCCTTGGAGGAGGAGTTCGAGACCGAGATTCCCGACGAGGAAGCCGAGAAGATCACCACCGTGCAGCAAGCCATCGACTACGTGAAGTCGCATTCCAAGTCGTAACGCCACGCGCTAAGTGTCGCGCCGCAGAGTCGCCGTCACCGGGCTCGGTATCGTCTGCCCGGTCGGCAACACCGTAGAGGACGCCTGGCGGAACCTGATCGCGGGCAAGCCCGGGATCGGGCCGATCACGCGCTTTGACGCGTCGACCTTCGCCTGCCGCATTGCGGGGGAAGTCAAGGGTTTCGAGGTGTCCGCGTATCTGCCGCCGAAGGAGGCGCGCCACATGGACACCTTCATCCACTACGGGCTCGCGGCGGGAATCCAGGCTTGGAAGGACAGTGGGCTGATGGTGACCGAGGGCAACGCCGAGCGCATCGGCGTGAACATCGGCTCCGGCATCGGCGGGCTGCCGCGCATCGAGGACACGCATACCGAGCTGGTGCAACGCGGTCCGCGGCGCATCTCGCCGTTCTTCGTGCCGGCCTCGATCATCAACATGATCTCAGGGCATATGTCGATCCTGTACGGCATGAAGGGCCCCAACCTCGCGGTGGTCACGGCGTGCACCACGGGCCTGCACGCCGTGGGCCAGGCGGCGCGCCTCATCGAGTACGGCGACGCGGACGTGATGCTGGCGGGCGGCGCCGAGGCCACTATCTCGCCCCTGGGCGTCGGCGGCTTCGCCGCCGCGCGGGCCCTGTCCACGCGCAATGACGATCCGGCAACCGCAAGCCGTCCCTGGGACCGGGACCGCGACGGCTTCGTCCTCGGCGAGGGCGCCGGTGCGCTGGTGCTGGAGGAGTTCGAGCTGGCACGCGCGCGCGGCGCGAGGATCTATTGCGAGCTTATCGGCTTCGGCATGAGCGGCGACGCGTTCCATATGACGGCGCCGAACCTGGATGGACCCAGGCGCTGCATGCAGTCGGCGCTCGGCAACGCCCGCATTGCCGCCGACCAGGTGCAATATCTGAATGCGCACGGCACCTCCACGCCGCTGGGAGACAAGAACGAGACCGAGGCGGTCAAGATGGCGTTCGGCGCTCATGCCCGCAGTCTGGTCGTCAACTCCACCAAGTCCATGACCGGGCACCTGCTCGGGGGTGCCGGGGGCATCGAGTCGGTCTTCACCGTCCTTGCGGTGCACAAGCAGATCTCCCCGCCTACCATCAATATCTTCAACCAGGATCCGGAGTGCGACCTTGATTACTGCGCCAACACCGCCCGGGACCTGAAGATCCAGCACGCGGTCAAGAACAACTTCGGTTTTGGCGGCACCAACGGCACGCTGGTGTTCGCGCGCATCTGAGACGCATGTCGGTTCTGCGCCTGGAATTGCGTGCGTCGCGCGCGCTGGCGGGCGTGCTGGCGTTGGTGCACGTGGCGGCCGCGGCCTGCCTCGTCGTCGTCGCTCCCGGCTATGCCGGAGCCGCCCTGGCCCTTCTGCTGCTGGCGCTGGGCGGCACCGCGGCGAGGGACAAGGCACTGCTGCGCGCGCGCCGCTCGGTGCGCGCGCTGGAGCTCGCGGACGACGGTGCCGCGACCCTGGAGCTGGCCGACGGCCGGCGCCTCGCGGTGCGAGTGGCGCAGCGACGCCATGTCGGCCCCTGGTGGGTGGCGCTGCCCCTGCAGGGCGTTTCGCGCCGCAGCCTGCTCGTGGTGCGCGACATGCTTCCGCCCGCGGAGTTCCGCGTCTTGAGGCTGTGGGCGCTGTGGGGCAGGGTGCCGAGTTCGGCGCAGCTGCGGCACGCGGCGTGAGGGCGGGTCGGATGCAGGCGAACTATTTCCTACACGCCTTGTCTCTGGCACATAGGCGTTGCATCCGGGGGCGGGGCGGGTATGCTGCCCGGGCCGGAGCGGCGGCGGGCGGCGGGCGCGGTCGTGTCTGAGCGCGACGTCGACCGCCAGTTGGTAGCGCGCGCGCAACGGGGCGACAAGCGCGCCTTCGAGCTGCTGGTGGAAAAGTACCAGCGTAAGCTCGGCCGGCTGCTGGCGCGGTTCATCCGCGATCCGGCCGAAGTGGAGGATGTGACGCAGGAGGCGTTCATCAAGGCCTACCGGGCGCTTCCGGCGTTTCGCGGCGACAGCGCGTTCTATACTTGGCTGTACCGCATTGGCATCAACACCGCCAAGAACTACCTGATGGCGCTGCGGCGGCGGGCGCCGACCTCCACGGAAGTGGAGGCGGAGGATGCCGAGGGTTTCGAGGACGGCGAGCAGTTGCGCGACATCAATACGCCGGAAAGCATGTTGCTGTCCAAGGAGATTGCACACACGGTGAATGCGACGATAGACGAGCTGCCCGAGGAGCTGCGCACCGCGATCCAGCTGCGCGAGATCGAGGGCATGAGCTACGAGGACATCGCGCGCATCATGGATTGTCCGATCGGCACCGTGCGGTCGCGGATATTCAGGGCGCGCGAGGCCATCGCGGAACGTCTGCGGCCGCTCCTGGGCACGCGCAAGGATCAGAGGTGGTAGCGCCATGAAGGCCAAGATTTCGGCATTGATGGACGGCGAGCTCGACGCGCAAGAGCTCAGCGAGCCGCTGGCGGCGCTGGGCAGGGATGTCGATGCGTTCGAGACCTGGCGCACCTATCACCTGATCAGCGACGCGCTGCAGGGACGCGCCATGCTCGCCAACGACTGCCTGCGCCGCGTGGTGGCGCGCCTCGCCGAGGAGCCGGTTCTGGTCGGTCCACTGCCGGCGGACGTCGCGCGGCCGGAACGCGCCCGTTGGTTCGTTCCTTCCGCGCTGGCGGCGAGCGTGGCGGCCGTGACGCTCGTCGGCTGGATGGCTTTCGCCCCGCAGGAGAAGGCCGCTCCCCTGCTGGCGCCGGTCGCGCAGGTGCCGCAGCCGGCGGCGGTGGTGGCGGCGGCGCGCGCCGCAAAGGACGCGCCGGCGCGCTTGCCGATGACGGCGGCGACGCGCGACTACCTGATCGCGCATCAGGCGTTTTCGCCGCGCAATTCGCTTCAGGGGATGGCGCCCTACGTGCGCTCGGTAGCCGCCGAATCGGCCCCGGTTAAACCGTGAGCCGCACCCTCGGCGCCCTGTTGCTGTTCACGGTCGCCGGGTGGGCGCAGGCGCAGACCACGCCCGAGGCGCTCGATTGGCTGCGCAAGATCTACCGGGCTACGGAAAAACTCTCTTATACCGGCACGTTCGTCTATCAGCAGGGCGATCGCAGCGAGACCTCGCGCATCGCGCGCCTGGCGGGCGCATCGGGCGGCACGGAAAAGCTGGAGGTGCTGGACGGTACGCCGCGCGAGATCCTGCGCACCCGCGACGAAATCCGCTGCTACCTGCCGGAGAGCCGCACGGTGAAGGTGGACCGCCGCAGCGACCCGCGCGCTTTTCCGGCGGTGCTGCCCGAGCAGGTGGGCAGCCTGACGGAGCACTATGTGGTCGCCATGGGGGAGACGCGGCGTATCGCCGGCTTCGACTGCCAGGCCATCGTGCTGACCCCCAAGGACGACCTGCGCTACGGCTACAAGCTGTGGGCCGATGCGCGTAGCGGCATGCTGCTCAAGGCGCGGACCTTCGATCGCAACGGCATTACGATGGAGCAGTTCACCTTCACGCACCTGGAGATCGGCAGCGTGCCGCGCGAGCGTCTGCGGCCGCCGCGCACGGCGCAGGGCTGGCGCGTGGAGCAGGCCGGGGTGGCGCCGGCGGATCTGTCGCTGGCGGGATGGAGCGTTGGCGCGGAGCTGCCCGGCTTTCGCAAGATCGTCGAGATCCGGCGCATGTTGCGCGACACCCAGCCCGTGGCGCAGATGGTGTACTCGGACGGCCTCGCCGCCGTGTCCGTGTTCATCGAGCCGATCACCGGCCGCGTTGAGGCCCCCCGCATCGGCATTGCCAGCATGGGGGCGGTGAACGTTTACACGCGGGAAGTGGCCAACCACCTTGTCACCGTCGTGGGCGAGGCGCCGGCCGCCAGCGTGCAACGCATCGGCAACACGGTTGAATACCACCGCCCGCAGTAGCCTTCGAGAGGATCTTCCATGTACCTGATCAGAGTCGCCGCCGCGATCGCGCTCGGCACCGTCACCGCGCTGGCCGCCGCCCAGGGGCGCGAGCTGCCCGACTTCACGCGACTGGTCGAGGAGCAGGGCGCCGCCGTGGTCAACATCAGCACGACGCAGGCACCGCGGCGCGCCAGTACGCCGCAGCTGCCGAACATCGAGGACGAGGAGATGCTGGAGTTCTTCCGGCGCTTCATCCCGCGGCAGCCCGGGCCGGGGCCGCGCCCCGAAAGCCGCTCGCTCGGCTCGGGGTTCATCATCAGCGCGGACGGCTACATTCTCACCAACGCGCATGTGATCGACGCGGCGGACGAAATCGACGTGCGGCTCACCGACAAGCGCGAGTACAAGGCCAAGGTGATCGGCGCCGACAAGCGCACCGACGTCGCTCTGATCAAGATCGAAGCCGGCGGCCTTCCCACGGTGCGCATGGGCGATCCCGCGCGCCTCAGGGTGGGGGAATGGGTGGTGGCGATCGGCTCGCCCTTCGGCTTCGAGAACACGGTGACGGCGGGCATCGTCAGCGCCAAGGGCCGTTCCCTGCCGCAGGAGAACTTCGTGCCGTTCATCCAGACCGATGTGGCCATCAACCCGGGCAACTCCGGGGGGCCGCTGTTCAACATGAAGGGCGAGGTGGTCGGCGTGAACTCGCAGATCTACAGCCGTACCGGCGGCTTCATGGGACTGTCGTTCGCCATTCCGATCGACGTGGCGCTCGATATCCAGAATCAGCTGCGCGAAAAAGGCCGGGTGTCCCGCGGCCGCATCGGCGTGGTGATTCAGGAGGTGACCAAGGATCTGGCGGTGTCCTTCGGTCTGCAGAAGCCGCGTGGCGCGCTGGTCAATTCCGTGGAGAAGGGCAGCCCCGCGGACAAGGCGGGCATCGAGGCCACGGACATCATCACGCGCTTCGACGGCAAGGAGGTCGACACCTCCAGCGACCTGCCGCGCATCGTCGGCGGCACGCGTCCGGGAACGCGGGTGCCGGTGGAAGTGTGGCGCAAGGGCGCGCCGCGCATGCTCAGCATAACGGTGGGCGAGCTGCTCGAGGAGCGCGTTGCGGCGCAAGATGCGCCGCGACAGCCGAAGCCTTCGCCGCTCGCAGCGAACCGCCTCGGGGTGGTGGTGAGCGAACTGAGCGCCGAGCAGAAACGGGAGCTGAAGCTCTCCTTCGGCCTGGTGGTCAGCGATGTGCGCGCCGACGCGCGCGCGGAGCTGCGCCGGGGCGACGTCCTGCTCAAGCTGGTGCATAACGGCCAGCACACGGACCTGAAGACCACGGAGCAGCTGAACAGACTTCTCGCCGGACTGGACAAGAGCGCCGTGATCACGTTGCAGGTGCGCCGCGGCGAGAGCACCGCCTTCATCACCGTCGCGGGTCTCGGCGACAAGGGCTGAACCGATTCTGCGCCTCTACGGACGCGTCGACTGCCCTCTCTGCGAAGAGATGGCGGGCGCCCTGCGCGCGCTGGGCGTCAAGTTCGCGGAATTCGATGTGGACGCGGACCCCGCGCTGGCCGAGCGTTACGGCCGGAAAGTGCCCGTCCTCACCGACGGCGAGGGGCGCGAGATCTGCCACGCCCGGCTCGACGCTCAGGCCCTGCGCGCGCGCGGCTTGCGCTAGAATAGCGCCCGCTGCAGACAAGCAAGGGTGCCGCCGGCACCCTTTTTTTCATGACGCCGCAAGGCCGCATCCGCAACTTCTCCATCATCGCGCACATCGACCACGGCAAGTCGACCCTTGCCGACCGCATCATCCAGCGCTGCGGCGGGCTCACCGAGCGCGAGATGGCCGACCAGGTGCTCGACTCGATGGCGCTGGAGCGTGAGCGCGGCATCACCATCAAGGCGCAGACCGCGGCGCTGGGGTACGTGGCGCGCGACGGCGAGCGCTACCTGCTCAACCTGATCGATACCCCGGGTCACGTCGATTTTTCCTACGAGGTCAGCCGCTCGCTCGCGGCCTGCGAGGGCGCGATCCTGGTGGTCGACGCGTCCCAGGGCGTCGAAGCGCAGACCGTGGCCAATTGCTACACCGCGATCGAGCAGGGCGTCGAGGTCATCCCGGTGCTGAACAAGATCGATCTGCCCTCGGCCGACCCGGACAAGGCCATCCAGGAGATCGAGGACGTCATCGGCATCGAGGCGCAGGACGCGCTGCGCGCCAGCGCCAAAACGGGCGAGGGCGTGGCCGAAATCCTCGAGGCGGTCATCGCTCGCGTGCCGCCGCCCAAGGGCGACCCGGCGGCACGGCTGCAGGCGCTGGTCATAGACTCCTGGTTCGACAACTACGTCGGCGTGGTGATGCTGGTGCGCATGGTGCAGGGAACCCTGCGGCCCAAGGAAAAGCTCCTGCTGATGAGCACGCACGCGCTGCACCTGTGCGAGCAGGTGGGCGTGTTCACGCCAAAAGCGCAGCCGCGCGAGGCGCTCGTGGCAGGCGAGGTGGGTTTCGTGATCGCGGGCGTGAAGGACTTGCGCGACGCGAGAGTGGGCGACACCCTCACGCATGCCGACAAGCCTGCGCCGCAGCCGCTGCCTGGATTCAAGGAAATCAAGCCGCAGGTATTCGCGGGGCTGTATCCGGTCGAATCCAGTGAATACGAGGCGCTGCGCGACGCGCTCGGCAAGCTCCACCTGAACGACGCCTCGTTTCACTACGAGCCCGAGATATCGCAGGCGCTCGGCTTCGGCTTCCGCTGCGGCTTCCTCGGGCTCCTGCACATGGACATCGTGCAGGAGCGGCTGGAACGCGAGTACGGCATGCAGCTGGTGACCACCGCGCCGTCGGTGGTGTACGAGGTGCTGCTGCGCGACGGCTCGGTGACGCAGGTTTCCAATCCCGCCAAGCTGCCCGATCCCGGGCAGATCGCGGAGATCCGCGAGCCCGTCATCGCCACCACGATCTTCGTGCCGCAGGAATACGTCGGGCCGGTCATGACGCTATGCACCGAGAAGCGCGGCGTGCAGACCAACCTTCACTACGCGGCGCGTCACGTGGTCCTTTCCTACGACCTGCCGCTGAACGAGGTGGTGCTGGACTTCTTCGACCGGCTGAAATCGCTCACGCGCGGCTTCGGCTCGATGGACTACGATTTCAGAGAGTACCGGCCGGCCGACGTCGTGCGACTGGACGTGCTGGTGAACGGCGAACGCGTGGACGCGCTCTCCAGCATGGTGCATCGCGAGGTCGCGCAGCGGCGCGGCCGCGAGCTCGCGGCGCGGCTGCGCGGCCTGATTCCCCGGCAGATGTTCGACGTCGCCATCCAGGCGGCCATCGGCGCCCATGTCATCGCGCGCGAAAACGTCAAGGCGCTGCGCAAGAACGTCCTGGCCAAGTGCTATGGCGGCGACGTGACGCGCAAGAGGAAGCTCCTCGAGAAGCAGAAGGAAGGCAAGAAGCGCATGAAGCAGGTGGGCTCGGTGGAGATCCCGCAGGAGGCGTTTCTGGCGGTGCTGCAGCGGGACGCCGACTAGGCATGAGCTTTGCCTTGTTCCTGCTGTTGTTGCTGCTCGTGACCGGCGCGGTGTGGGCGCTGGAAGCGGCGTGGCTCGGCAGGCGCCGCCGAGCCGGCGCCAAGCAGCCCTGGTGGGTGGAGTATTCGGTGAGCTTCTTCCCCGTGATCCTCATCGTCTTCCTGCTGCGCTCCTTTCTCGTCGAGCCGTTCAAGATCCCCTCGGGCTCGATGATCCCGACGCTGCTGGTCGGCGATTTCATCCTCGTCAACAAGTTCACCTACGGCATTCGGCTGCCGGTCGCGAACCGCAAGCTGCTGCAGGTGGGCAGCCCGCAGCGCGGCGACGTGATGGTGTTCCGCTATCCGGAGGACCCGTCGCTCGATTACATCAAGCGCGTCGTCGGCGTGCCCGGCGACCGCGTCGAGTATCGCAACAAGCGCCTGAGCATCAATGGACGCGTCGTTGCGGTGCGGCAGATCGAGGACTATCTGTCGCGCGAGCGCATGCAGTACTCGCGGCGCTATCTGGAAACGCTGAACGGCACCGAGCACCAGATCATGATCGAGGATGACGCACCACCCTTCGTGCCCCAGGTGCGCGCGTTCCCCCACGCCGGCAATTGCAACTACAATATGTCCGGCCTGGCGTGCACGGTGCCGCCAGGGCACTATTTCGTGATGGGTGACAACCGGGACAATTCGAGCGACAGCCGGGTCTGGGGCTTCGTGCCCGACGGCAACATCGTCGGCAAGGCGTTCTTCATCTGGCTCAACCTCGGGGAACTGGGCCGCTTCGGCTCTTTTCGCTGAGGGCTCGTCGCGACAGGAGATCGGCCATGCGCGCTAGGCAACGGGGTATCACGCTGATGGGGCTCATCATGGGCTCGTTCGTCCTCGTTTTCGTGGCCCTGCTGCTCATGCGGCTGCTTCCGTCCTACATCGAGTACTTCACGGTCAAGAAGGCGGTGGTCTCGATTTCGAACGAGATGCGCGGCCGGGGCGGCTCCGTGAACGAGGTGCGGCGCGCCTTTGACAGCCGGCAGGCGATCGACGACTTCAAGGCGGTCAATGCATCCGACCTCGAAATCACCCGGCAGGGCAACGATTACCTGATCGTCGCCGCCTATCGCAAGGAGGTCCCGCTGTTCGGCAATATGGGGATCTACATCGACTTCGTGGCCTCGTCCAACTAGCCGGGGCCGCGCACGCCCCTTGTCACGGACCGCACGCCTCGAGGAACGCCTCGGCCATCAGTTCCGCCGCGGCGAGCTGCTCAAGCAGGCCCTGACGCACCGCAGCTACGGCGCGCCCCATAACGAACGTCTCGAGTTTCTGGGCGACGGCGTGCTCGGCTGCGTGGTGGCGGAGGCGCTGCTCGCGCGCTTCCCGCAGCTGAGCGAAGGCGAGCTTTCGCGCATGCGCGCCAGCCTCGTGCGCAAGGAGGCGCTGGCGGCCGCGGCGGCGGGCCTCGGCCTAGCCGAGCATCTGCGCATGGGGCAGGGCGAGAGCGCGAGTGGCGGCGCGCATCGCCCCTCCATACTTGCCGACGCGCTCGAAGCGCTGTACGGCGCGGTCTTTCTGGATGGCGGCTACGCCAGCGCGCGCGCCGCCGTCCTCGCGACTCTCGGCGGCGCGCTCGATACGGCCGACGAGCACACCACGGCCAAGGATCCCAAGACCCGGTTGCAGGAGGCGCTGCAGGCGCGCCGCCACGGATTGCCGCGCTATCAGGTGGTGGCCACGCGCGGTGCGGCGCACGAGCAGGTCTTCGAGGTGGAATGCTCGATCGAGGGGCTCGACCTGCACGCACGCGGCAGCGGGGCCTCGCGGCGCGCGGCCGAGCAGCAGGCGGCCCAGGCGCTGCTCAGCCGGCTCGACGCATGACGCCGTTCCGCAGCGGCAGCGTCGGCCTGGTCGGCCGCCCCAATACCGGCAAGTCGAGCCTGCTCAACCGCCTCCTGGGACAGAAGCTGGCGATCGTCTCGCCGCGCGCGCAGACCACACGCCATCTGCTCATCGGCGTGCTGAACGCCGAAGGCTGCCAGGTGGCGTTCGTCGACTCGCCCGGCTTCCAGACGCGCCACCGCAACCTGCTCAACCGCTCGCTCAACCGGCGCGCGGGCGAGGCGGCGCGCGATGCGGACGTGGTCGCGTTCGTGCTGGAGGCGATGCATTTCGACGCGGCCGATCGCGCGGCGCTGGCGCGGGTGCCGGCGGACCGCCCGACCGTGGCCGTGCTCAACAAGGTCGACCGCGTGCGCACGGCGTCCAGCCTCCTGCCCTTCGTGGCGCGCGTCGCGCGCGAGCATGCGTTCGCGGCCATCGTGCCGGTATCGGCGGCGACCGGCCGCAACGTTCCCGAGCTGCTGCGCGTGCTCGCTTCGCTGCTGCCGGAGGGGCCGCCGCTGTACCCCGCCGATCAGCTGACCGATCGCGACGAGCGGTTCTTCGCCGCCGAGCTGCTGCGGGAGAAACTGTTCCGCATGCTCGCGGACGAGCTTCCGTACAGCTGCGAGGTGGTGGTGGACAGCTTTCGGGAGGAGGGTCGCATCCGGCGTATCGACGCCACGCTGTGGGTCGAACGAGAGGCGCACAAGCCGATCGTGATCGGCCGCGGCGGGGCGACGCTGAAGCGCATCGCGACCGAGGCGCGCAAAGACATGGAGCGCATGTTCGGCGGCAAGGTCTTCCTGCAGGTGTGGATCAAGGTCCGGCGCGGCTGGTCCGAGGACGAGCGCGCGCTGCGCCAGCTGGGGTACGCGTGATGCGGCGCCGGACGGAGCAGGAGCCCGCGTTCGTGCTGCACAGCTATCCGTACAAGGAATCGAGCCTCATCGTGGAGGCGTTCACGCGCCATCGCGGGCGCGTAGGATTGCTGGCGCGCGGCGCACGCCGGCCGCGCTCCGCCATCCGCGGCACGCTGCTCGCGTTCCACCCCTTGCGTCTGAGCTGGAGCGCCTCTGCGGAGCTCGGCACACTCCTCGCCGCCGAGTGGGCGGGCGGGCAGCCCGCCCTGTCGGGGATGGCACTGATGTGCGGCTTCTACGTGAACGAGCTGCTGCTGCGCCTGCTGCCGCGCGAGGACGCGCACGAGGCGTTATTCGATGCCTATGCCGCCGTCGTCGCGCGCCTGGGCGCCGGCGACGAGCCCGCGGGGCTGCTGCGCGGCTTCGAGCTGAGAATGCTGCGCGAACTCGGGTATGCTCCGCCGCTGGACCGGGACGCAGGCAGCGGCACGCCGGTACAGGCCGAAAAGCGCTACGCCTATCTGCCGGAGCGCGGGCCGCTGGCCCTGGCCGACGCCGAGCCGGGCGGGGCAGATGCCGATCTCACCGTGTCCGGGCAGACGTTGCTCGACATGGCGCGCGACGATTTCACGCGCCAGGAGACGCGCGACGAGTCGCGGCGCCTGATGCGCCGGCTGATCGCGGCGCGGCTCGCCGGCCAGACGCTGCACACGAGCGACATGCTGCGGGAGCTGCAGGACCTATGATCGAACTCGGCGTCAACGTGGATCACGTCGCGACCGTGCGCCAGGCGCGCCGCACCTACGAGCCCGACCCGGTCTGGGCCGCGGTCGAGGCGCACCTGGGAGGCGCCGACGGTATCACGGTGCACCTGCGCGAGGACCGGCGCCATATCCAGGACGAAGACGTGCGCCGCCTGCGCGAGCTGACGCACATCCGGCTCAATCTGGAAATGGCGGCGACCGAGGAAATGGTCGCCATCGCCGCACGCATCAAGCCGGAGATGGCGATGCTGGTGCCGGAAGGGCGCCACGAGATCACGACCGAGGGCGGCCTGGACATCGCCTCCCAGGAGGACAAGCTGCGCCGCGCGGTCGAGCGCCTGGCGGCCGCGGGCATCATCGTCTCGGTGTTCATCGATGCCGACGCGTATCAGGTCGAGGCCGCCCATCGCCTCGGCGCGTCGGTTTGCGAAGTGCACACCGGCCCCTATGCCACGGCGTTCCACTCGAAGGGCAGGGACGCGGAGAGCCCGGCGGTGCAGTCCGAGCTCGCAAAAATCCGTCGCGCCGGGGAGGCCATTCGCGCGCTCGACATGCGTTTCAACGCGGGACACGCGCTCACCTATTTCAACGTCGAGCCGGTGGCCCGCCTGCCCGGGCTGCGCGAGCTGCACATCGGCCACGCCATTGTCAGCCGCGCGGTGTTCGTCGGCATGCGCGAGGCCGTGCGCGAGATGAAACAGCTGATGGTGCAGGCCGTGCGGTGATCTACGGTGTCGGCACCGACCTGATCGAGATTCCGCGCGTCGAGCGGGCGCTGGCGCGTTTCGGGGTGCGATTCGCGCAGCGCATCCTGTGCGAGCCGGAGCTGCGGCGCTTCCGCGCGCACGCGAAGCCCGCGGCCTATCTCGCCAAGCGCTTCGCCGCCAAGGAGGCTTTCAGCAAGGCGCTGGGCACCGGCCTGCGGGCCCCCGCCAATTGGCACGGGGTCTGGGTCAGCAACCTGCGCTCAGGCAAGCCGCAGCTGGAGTTCTCCGTGCCCCTGGCGGCGCTGCTCGAGGCGCGCGGCATCCGCCGCACGCACCTTACCTTGTCCGACGAACGCGGCTTGGCCGCGGCTACGGTAATTCTGGAATGCGACGCGTAAGGGCGCGGCTGCCGCTCGGGCCCGCGGTGGTCGACCCTGCGGGCCCAGCGCTGACCGAGGACGATGTCCGGCGTTTGCGGCAGCCCGCCGTAGGCGGGGTCATTCTGTTTGCGCGCAATTTCGAATCGCCCGCGCAGCTGCAAGCGCTGACCCAGGACATCCGCGCGCTGCGCGAGCCGCGACTGCTGATCGGCGTGGACCACGAGGGCGGCCGCGTGCAACGCTTCAAGGAGGGCTTCACGGCGCTGCCACCCATGCGCTCGCTCGGACAGCTCTGGGACCGGGACCGTGAAGCGGGCAGCGCGGCGGCGCACGCCGCCGGCTACATCATCGGCGCGGAACTGGCGGCGCACGGCCTCGACTTCAGCTTCGCCCCCGTGCTGGATCTCGACTACGGCGCAAGCTCCGTGATCGGCGACCGCGCCCTGCACTACGACCCGCTCGCCGTGGGTGCCCTGGGGGCGGCGCTGGTGCGAGGCCTCGGCGAGGGCGGCATGGGCGCCGTGGGCAAGCATTTCCCGGGGCACGGCTACGCCGCCGCGGATTCACACGTCGCGGTGCCGACGGACGAGCGCCCGCTGTCCGAAATCCTGGGCAAGGACCTGGTGCCCTACGGGCCTGCCATCCAGGCGGGGCTGGCGGGGGTCATGCCCGCGCACGTGATCTACCCGAGAGTCGATGCCGAGCCGGCGGGCTACTCGCGTGTGTGGCTGCAGGAGGTCCTGCGCGGCAGGCTCGGCTTCCGTGGGCTGGTGTTCAGCGACGACCTGTCGATGGTGGGCGCGAGCACTGCCGGTGGCGTCGTTGAGCGCGCCCGCGCCGCGCTGGACGCGGGCTGCGACATGGTGCTGTTGTGTGGGGACCCTGAGGGCCAGGATCGGCTGCTGCACGCACTGCAGGGTAGCACCCTCGCTGCGGCGGGGCGCGCCGAGCAGATGCGCCACCGCGGCGGACGAGACCTGAGGCGAAGCGTCGCCTACCGCCAAGCGCAGGGCGCGCTGAGCGGTTTCGCCTAGCCGCGCTCCATGTAGGTGCCCTCGTTCGTGTCGACCTTTATCTTCTCGCCCTTGTTGATGAACGGCGGCACCTGCACCGTGATGCCCGTTTCCAGCTTCGCCGGCTTGAACGTATTGGTAGCGGTCGCGTTGCGGATGCCGGGCTCGGTATCGATCACCGTGAGCACGACCGACGGCGGGATGCCGATGCCGATGGCGCGGCCGTTGTAGAAATTGATCTGCACCTCCGCGTTGGGCAGGAGATAGCCCGCCTGGCCCTCGAGGAACTCGGCGGGCAGCTGCAGCTGCTCGTAATTTTCCTTGTCCATGAACACGTAGCTGTCGCCGTCCTGGTACAGGTATTCCATGGCGCGGGCATCGACGAAGGCGCGCTCGACCTTGTCCTCGGTACGGAAGCGCTGGTTGGTCTTGGTGCCCGACTCGATGTCCTTCATCTCCACCTGCATGAACGCGCCGCCGCGGCCGCCGACGTGCACGTGGTAGCACTTGAGAACGCGCCACACGCGCTTGTCCCATTCGAGGAGATTGCCGACGCGGATTTCGACTGCCGAGACCTTGGCCATGGCTGCATTGCCGAGCGGAAAAAGGGGCGCGAATTCTACACTGATTCCGAGGCGCGGCGCTAGAATCCCGCTCTCATGGACGACGCGGAGTTCGACGCCAAGCGCTTCGTCGCCGGCCTGCCCAGCTTGCCCGGCGTCTACCGCATGCTCGGCGCCGGCGGGGAGGCCCTGTACGTCGGCAAGGCACGCGATCTCAGGAAGCGCGTCGCCTCCTATTTTCAGAAGAACGCGGGCAGTCCCCGCATCCGCATGATGCTCTCCCAGCTCGCGCGCATCGAGGTCACCGCGACGCGCTCGGAAGACGAGGCCCTGCTGCTCGAGAACAACTTCATCAAGAGCCTGGCGCCGCGCTACAACATCGTGTTCCGCGACGACAAGTCCTACCCCTACCTGATGATCACGGCGCATCGCTTTCCGCGACTGGGCTTTCACCGCGGCGCGCGCGATGCGCGCAGCCGCTATTTCGGGCCGTTTCCGCACGCCTACGCGGTGCGCGAGAGCATCCAGCTGCTGCAGCGCGTGTTCCGCCTGCGCACCTGCGAGGATACGGTCTTCGAGAACCGCTCGCGTCCCTGCCTGCTGCACCAGATCCGGCGCTGCACCGCGCCGTGCACGGGACTGATCGGGGAGGGCGACTACGCCGAAGACGTGGAGCACGCCACGCTCTTCCTGCGCGGGCGCGAGGACGACGTGGCGCGCAAGCTCACCGAAAGGATGCAGGCGGCGGCCCAAGCGCGGCACTATGAGCAGGCCGCGGTATTTCGCGACCAGGTGCGCGCCTTGTCGCGCGTGCAGGCGCGGCAATACGTGGAATCCAATCGCGGCGTCGACGCCGACGTTGTCGCCTGTGCGGCCGACGGCGGGACGGTGTGCGTCAACCTGGCGATGATCCGCAGCGGCCGGCACGTCGGCGACCGCAGCTTCTTTCCGTCGAACGCCGATGCCGCCGGCCCCGCCGAAGTGCTGCAGGCGTTTCTCGAGCAGCACTACATCGAGCAGCCGAAGCCGTCGCTCGTGCTGGCGAGCCATGCCGTGGAGTTCGATGCCGTGGTGCCGACGCAGGGCGAGCGGCGCGTGTGGCTGGAGATGGCCGCAAAGAACGCACAGCTGGCGCTGCAGCAGCGCGCGCGTGAAAAGAGCGCGCAGGAAACACGCCTGGCGGCGCTGCGCGAAGCACTGCATCTGCCCGAAACCGTGCAACGCATTGAATGCTTCGATGTCAGCCATACCATGGGTGAGGCAACGGTGGCATCCTGCGTGGTCTATGACCGGCACGCCATGCAGAAAGGCGAATACCGCCGCTTCAACATCCGCGATGCGGCGCCAGGCGACGACTACGCGGCGATGCGCCAGGTGCTGGCGCGCCGCTATGAACGGGTGAGCGCGCAAGGCGGTAAAGTCCCCGATCTGGTGCTGGTGGACGGAGGCAAGGGGCAGGCCGGCGCGGCACGCGCGGCGCTCGCCGAGCTCGGATTGAACGACGTGAGCGTTGTTGGCGTCGCCAAGGGCCCCGGACGCAAGCCCGGCCTCGAGGAACTGGTGATCGAGGCGGAGGGCGCCGCGCTCAGCCTGCCCCCGACGCACCCGGGCCTGCACCTCGTGCAGCAGATCCGCGATGAGGCGCATCGCTTCGCCATCGTCGGGCATCGAGCCCGGCGCGCCAAGACGCGTACCGCTTCGGCGTTGACGCAGATTCCCGGCATCGGCGCGCAGCGCCGCCAGCGGCTGCTCGCCCACTTTGGCGGCTTGCGCGAGGTTCAGGCGGCGGCCGTCGACGAACTCATGCAGGTGGCGGGCATCAGCCGGCCGCTCGCGGAACGCATTTACAAGGCGCTGCACTGATGCCGCTCAACCTGCCCAACCTGGTGACGTGGTTGCGCATTCTGCTGATCCCGCTGTTGATCGGCCTCTACTACGTCCCCGAGGACTGGCTGTCGATGAGCAGCAAGAACACCGTCGCCTGCGGCACTTTCATCGTCGCCGCGCTGAGCGACTGGCTGGACGGATACCTGGCGCGCGCCCTCGATCAGACCTCCGCCTTCGGCGCGTTCCTCGACCCGGTGGCCGACAAGCTGATCGTGGCCGCCGCGCTCATCGTGCTGGTGCAGCTCGGCCGCGTCGAAATGATCGTCGCGCTGATCATCATCGGCCGCGAAATCGCCATCTCGGCCCTGCGCGAGTGGATGGCGAGCATCGGCAAGTCGAAGAGCGTAGCGGTCGCGTTCGTCGGCAAGGTGAAGACTGCGAGCCAGATGATCGCCATCCCACTGCTGCTGTACGAGGCCGAGCTGTTCGGGATCGTCAGCACGCATTGGCTGGGCACCGTGCTCATCAACGTGGCGGCGGTCCTGACTGTGATTTCCATGCTGGTGTACCTGCGCCGCGCGCTGCCCTACGCGAGCCGATGAGCTATAATCTGCGGCCCCAAGACGCGGGAGTAGCTCAGTTGGTAGAGCGCAACCTTGCCAAGGTTGAGGTCGCGAGTTCGAGACTCGTCTCCCGCTCCAGTTTAGGCTAGGGCAGGCCGGGAGGCCTTCCTCGCTTCCAGCGCGTCCCCTGGCGGGATGGCAGAGTGGTCATGCAGCGGCCTGCAAAGTCGCTGCTATATGGCGCGATGGCAGAGTGGTCATGCAGCGGATTGCAAATCCGTCTACGTCGGTTCGATTCCGGCTCGCGCCTCCAAGTCGTCATTGTTGGCTGCACCCGGACCCCTCGAGAAGCGTCGTCATCTCGTCGAAGACCCCATAGCCGATGTCGCGACAAAGCGCGCGCACTCGGCCGAGGCGTTCGAATTGTTCCGCCCGCCTTGGGTTCTGTAATACAGCGGCAGCCGCCAATGCGCGTCCGTACATGCGCAGGAGGGCGTCAATATAGCTTTCGTCTTGCAGGCCCGCATCGCGAATGAACCCAGCCGCCTGTTCGCAGAAGAAAATCATCAACTCCGCCATGTCCTCGGCACGGCCTTTGGCCTTGCCATAATCCGATATCGCGTTCTTCGCCGCTGCGACCGAAGTGGGCTTGTTCCAGTCGGGCCAGAGCGAACGAGCGATCGACCGCTTGTAAGGTTCGAGCGGATCTCCGCCGAGACCAAAGCGGGAGTGCAGAAACGCCTGGGTTTCCTTGCTCGCGGCGTAGAGGTCTTGTAGCAGCGCAACTAGGCCAGCGCGGTCGAAGTCCGTAAGCTTCGCCTTGACTTGACTCCAGGCGACGTGCGCCTTTGGCAGTCTTCTCGCGGCCATCCGCGATGACTACGTTTCCGGGAAGAGCTTTGCGATCGCCGCCATCGGCAGCCACAGCGTGAGCGGTTGATCGGGAAGGCTTTCGAACTCGTAGCGCGCGTAGAAGCGTTTCGCCTTCTCGTGTTTGGCGTCGAGCAGGATCGCTACGATCCCGATATCGCTGGAGGCGCGAAGCACCCTATTGACGGCATCCAGGAGAAGGTCCTCCCCCAATCCGCGCCTCTGAAACCCCTGATCTACCGCGAGGCGGGCGAGCCGCGCCACCGGGAGGGGGAAACTCGGGAATCGCTTCGCCGCGTGCGTCGGCAGATTGTCGCGATCGATCGCGCCGGCCGAGATGGAGTAATAGCCCAGCACCTGCCGTGGGTCGTTGTCACCCACAGCGACGAAGGTTTTTGCAACGCCCGTTTCATGGTTCTGGCGCGCGAAGCGCGCCAAATACTCATCGAGAGCTGGCTCCCCGCAGGCGAAGTGGCTTCGATCGTGTGATTTGGCCAGCGGTTCGATCCGCCAACTATCGCTCACCGTGCGTCATCCGGCGGCCCAAGTAGCGCTTCGCCGCCGCCTGGAGTCTCGGACGCCGGCGCTCGGGTTTTTCGAGACCGGAGAGAAATACGCGCCAGTCCCGCGCCGTCAGCGTAAGCGTCTCGCGCTTGGCCACGACTTCTTTCGCCCGTTCTGACGCGCTCGAGACGAGAAATCCCGATAGCGACATTCCAGAATAGGACGCAGCTCGGGCGAGCAGCGTCTTCAGCTCCGCGGAAACGCGGAGGTCGATGCGCTCGTCGCGCTCGGTGGTTGAAATCGCCATATACCTTACCTTCAACGACATTCTAGCATGTACGGAATATGTACGGGCGGCAGCGTCCGGAGCAGCGCCAGGAACACGGGGCTCAAGGCGAGCAGGGGAGCCGGGTGGAGAAAATAGTTTTTGCCATAATGTATCCTATGAAATACAATAGATTGTGTGGAGAAGCGATATGGCAAAAACCAAAACGAGATCTTGGGACGCGGCGAAACACCTGAAAACCGACGTAGACATGGCTGCCTATCTCGAGGCGGCGCTGGAAGAGGGAGATCCTGGCCTTGTGTCGGCGGCGCTGGGGGACATCGCGCGCGCAAAAGGTATGACCGACATCGCGCGGGAAACGGGTCTCGGCCGCGAGAGCCTCTACAAGGCGCTATCGCCCGAAGGCAATCCCGAGTTTTCCACGGTGCTGAAAGTTGTGAAGGCGCTTGGTTTACGGCTCCACGCAACCGCGGAGCATTAAACCGGCGACCTCAAACCCCGCTCCCAAGCTAAGTACGGGACAATATGGCTTGGGACTTTTTGGGACAGCTGGCGGGGGAAAGTAGTCACACAACGTTATTGTCAGATATCAGTCAAAATCGCAAGGCGTTGTTTCATTGGAAATCGTTCCGCAAGCTGTTGTCGGGTCAAGGCGTATTTTCGACCTGCAAAGCCGTGGACGCCGGTTCGATTCCGACTCCCGCCTCCAGACTCCCCAATTCATGGCAGCGCCCGGGTGGCGAAACTGGTAGACGCAAGGGACTTAAAATCCCTAGACCGCAAGGTCGTGCCGGTTCAAGTCCGGCCCCGGGTACCCGATCAGGCCGTCGCGAGCGTGAGGCGAATGCGGTTGCGGCCGAACAGGTAGGCGTAGTCGCGCGTAGCCGCCAGCTCCTTGGTCAGGAGCACGCCGAGGCCCCCGATCTTGCGCATCGAGACCGTGGTATCCACCACCGGCTCGCTCAAGCGCGCGTAGGGGTTGAAGGGCGGCGCCTTGTCCTCGTAGAGCACGAAAAGCGTGTCGCCGCCACGCGACACCGCGATCCAAACCGGCGCATCGCAGTCGCCCCGGTGGCCGTGCTTGACGGTGTTGGTGAAAAGTTCTTCGAGAACGAGGTTCAGCCGCAGATAGGCCGCGCGGCGTAATCCCGATTCGACGCAAAACGCCTCCAGGAAGCGCTGCATGGGCTGCAGCTGGTCGAGGCGTGCAAGAAACTGTGCTGCGCGGTCGTAATTCACGGCTTTACCCAATTCCCACAAGGCATTATAGAATCCCTGTCACTCAGCAGGAGGGCCTATGCGCCACTTCGTTGCGGTAGCGGTTCTGGCATTGGCAGCCACGGGGTTTGCCCGGGCCGAAGACGTCGGCCAGGTCAAGGTCGCCAAGGGAACGGTTCACGTCGAGCGCGACGGCAAGCGCCTGCCTGCCGCGGTGGGCATGGCCATTCGCCAGTCTGATACCCTGATTACGGGTGCCGACGGCTCTGCCGGCGTGACCTTCAGCGACAACAGCCTGCTGTCCACCGGCCCGAACAGCGTTCTGGTGGTGGATCGCTACTCGTTCAACACCACGACGCATGCTGGCCATTTCGATGCCTCGCTGAAGAAGGGCACGCTGGCTGTGGTGTCGGGCAAGATGGTCAAGCAGTCGCCGGGAGCGATGCGCGTGCGTACCCCTGCGGCGATCATGGGCGTGCGCGGCACCGAATTCGTGGTGCAGGTGGACGAGCCGGCAAAGTGAAATGGGGGCCGTGATCGTCGCGCTCGTCGGGACGCTCATGGTTCTCCTGGCCCCGGATCAGGTTGGCGACGAGTTGGTGGTGCTGTTGCCCGGCGCCGATGGCCACGTCGGCACGGTGGTGGTGGAGCGCCGGGGCGAGCGCATGGTGCTGAACCAGGCGTACGCGGCGAGCCGCATCGTCGGCGGCAGCCCGCCCCAGGGAGAGCGCATGTCGGCCGCAGAGATCCGCTCTGAATTCGTCATTGCCCTCGATGCGCTTCCCGAGCAGCCCAAACCCTTCCTGGTCACTCCTGATCAGCTCGGCGACGAGCTGGTGGTGGTGTTGCCCGGCGCCGATGGCCACGTCGGCACGGTGGTGGTGGAGCGCCGAGGCGAGCGCATGGTGCTGAACCAGGCGTACGCGGCGAGCCGCATCGTCGGCGGCAGCCCGCCCCAGGGAGAGCGCATGTCGGCCGCAGAGATCCGCTCTGAATTCGCCATTGCCCTCGGTGCGCTTCCCGAGCAGCCCAAATCCTTCCTGGTCTACTTCCTCGAGGGGACCGACGAGTTCACCGCGGAGTCGCGCATCGAGTTCGCGAAAATCCTGGCGGAATTGCGCGAGCGCGGCGCTCCGGACGTGGTCGTGACCGGACACACCGATCGCGTGGGCAGCACGCAGTTCAACGACCGGCTTTCCCTGCAGCGCGCCGAGCGCGTGCGCGGCGAGCTTGCCAAGCTGGGAATCCCCGAGACACGCATCCAGGCGGCCGGACGCGGCGAACGCGAGCCGCTAGTCCTGACGGACGACGGGATTTCCGAGCCCCGCAACCGGCGCGTCGAGATCAACGTCCACTAGCGCGTCCTCCTGCGGCGCCGCCGCCGCGGCGCCGCCCCAGCGCACGCAGAGCAGCGTGAGGTCGTCGGAGGCCTCGGCCGCGCCCACGAAACGGCCGACGTCGGCACGCACGGCCGCCAGGAGCTCGCTGGGGTTGATGGAAGAGGGCAGGGCATCGAGCACCGCGTGCAGACGCGCGGCGCCATAGAGCTCGCCGGCCGTGTTCATCGCCTCGGTCACGCCGTCGGTGACGACGCAGATCCACTCGCCCGCGGCCAGCGCGCGATACTCGACCGGATAGGCGTAGTTCTCCAGCACGCACAACGGCGGTCCGCCGGCGTGCAGCACGCGCTCCAGGCGGCCGCCGGGCGCGCGGGCGAAGGGCGGCTCGTGGCCGGCATTGCAGAATTCCAGCATGCCCGTGCGCGCATCCAGCAGGCCCGCGAAGGCGGTGATGAACAGCGACTCCGGGTTTTCGCGCGACACTTCGGCGTTGGCGCGCACCATCAGCCCGCCGACGTCCTCCACGCGGCGTGCAGCGCTCTTCAGCAGCGTCTTGGACAGCGCCATGAACAGGCTGGCTGGCAAGCCCTTGCCCGACACGTCGGCGACGACGAAGAACAGGCGCTTCGAGTCCACCATGAAGCAGTCGTAGAAATCGCCGCCTACGGTGCGCGCCGGCTCCAGCAGCGCATCGATGGCAAAACGCTTTTCCCGGGCGAACAGCTCCCGCGGGGCGGGCAGCAGTCCCATCTGAATGCGCCGCGCCGACTCCAGCTCGCCGCTCACCCGTGCCGCCTGCTCGCGCAGCCGCCGCCGCTGCTCGTCTGCCTCGCTCAGCGCCTGCGCCAGCACGATGCCATACACCACCGTCGCGCCGATCGCCGGCCAGGCGACGTCGAGCAGCAAGCCTTCCAGAAGAAAACCTTCGATGCCCAGCGCCGCCAGGAAGGCGATCACCGCGGCGTACAAGGCGATCGAGGTGCCGACGCCGAGCGAGGGAACCGTGAAGGCGAACATCAGCGCTGCCACCGCCAGCAGCCCCAGCTCGAGCGCGTGCAGGGTCGCAGGCCGGCGCAGGAAATCCCCTGCAAAGATCTGCTCCAGGATCTGCGCGTGAACCTCCACCCCGGGGATGCGCTCGCCCAGCGCGGTGGTCTGGTAATCGAGCAATCCGAGTCCCGTGACCCCGATCAGCACCAGTTTGCTTTCGAGCTGCTGCGGCGCGACCCTGCCGTCCAGCACGTCCGCCGCGGAGACGAAGCGCGCCGGGTCGTGCGGCCCGTAGCGGATCCAGAACCTGCCATCGGCATGCGCTGGAATGGAGATGTCGCCGAGCCGCACGTCGAGCTGGTCGCCTCCGCGCCCGATCAGCGCGAGCGGGGCACCGCTCGCCACGCGCAGTATCTCCACGCTCAGCGCCGGCACGATGACGTCGCCGACCCGGGCCGCGGCCAATGCATGGCGAATGACATTGCTCTCCGCTTCCACGCTGAGCAGGCCACGGCCTGCCGCGGCGCCGTCAATGGTGGGCAGGCTTTGCAGATGCCCGGCAAAGCGCCGCAGCGTCCGGTCGGCAGCGCCGGCAATGAGCACCGGAATCGCGGCCGGTGGCTGCGCGAAGCGGGGATCCGGGGCTTCGAGCCCCGCGATGCCCAGTACCACGTTGCGGCCGCGGATGGCGGCGGCGAGCGTGGCGTCGCTGGACGGCAGGGAGCGCAGCCGCCGCGCCACGTCCGTGGACAGTTCCTGCACCTCGCGCGCTACCTCGGCAGGCGAAAAGCGGTCGGGTTCCGGAAAGAGCATATCGACGCCGATGGCTGCCGGTCCGGTGCCGGCAATGCCCTCGAGCAGCTGCGCGATGCGTGTGCGCGGCCAGGGCCACTGGCCGTGGCGCTCCAGCGCGCGCTCATCGATCGCCACGATCACGGCCGGGGCGCTCTTGCGTTCCCTGGGAAAGAGCTTCTGGTAGCCGTCGAACAGCGCGTGGCGCAATCCCTGCACGAACGACGGCTCGCCGGCGAGCAGCAGCGCTAAGGCGATGACCAAGGCCAGCGGTCCGGCTCTCTTAGACCAGTGCAAGCTCAGAGATCGATCTCCAGGCCGTCGTAGGCGGCCGAGATCTGCAGCGGCAGCGTGCCCCGCGTCAGCTCCTCGAAGCGCCGCGTCTCCCGGAGAATGCGTTCGATCGTGGCGTCGTCGTAGGCAGGCTCGTGGTGAAAAAGCACCAGGTGCTTGGCGCGCGCCATCTGGCACAGCTCGACCCCTACGATGTTGCTGGAGTGGCCCCAGTCGGCCTTCACCGAGATCGCGTCGGCGAGGGAGTACATGGCGTCGAACACCACCAGGTCGGCGCCGTGGAAGAAACGCACGAAGCGCTCGGTTTGCGCGCGATTCTCCAGCTTGTGCTCGGAGTCGGTCGTGTACACCACGACCTTGCCGCCGACCTCGAAGCGGTAGCCGTAGGAGTCCCCGGAGTGCATTTGCGACGCAGGCGTCACCTGGACCCCGGAAATCTCGTGCGCACGTCCCGGCGCCAGCTTCACGAACTCGATGTCCGCGGCGAGCTGCGAAAATTCGACCGGAAAGCAGGGCGGCGCCTGTTGCAAGCGGAACGCGTGCTCGAGCACCTCGTGGCAGCCGTGGATGCGGATATGCGTTCCGGGGACGTAGGCCGGCCCGAAAAACGGAAAGCCCATGATGTGGTCCCAGTGCACGTGCGACATGAAGACGTTGACAGTCGCCGGCTTGCCGGACTGGCGCGCAAGGACGTGCGCGCCGAAGGGGCGCGCCCCGCTTCCCATGTCGCACACCAGGTATTCATGGGCGCCCGTTTCCAGCTCGACGCAGGGGGAGTGGCCGCCGAAGGTGTGTGAGAGGGGGAAATCCAGGTGCTTGACGGCAAAGTCGTGCGCATCGCCCACCGACTCGAAGCGCCGCCCTTCGGCCCGAAACAGTGCCAGGGCAATCTTGTCGCGGATGTCCGCGGAGGTCAGCGCGACGGGAATCGAGCCGCGCGTACCCCAGAAGCGGACGCGCACCCGCGCTATCCCCGGTCGAACGCGGCGGCGGCGGCGGGCGACAGCGCGGCGAGCGCGTCGCGCACCTTCGGAAAGGCCTCGAACACGAGGTTGAAGCGCGCGATGTGGAAAATCTCCGCTACCACCGGCTGCATCGCGGCGATTACGATGCGGCTGCTCTGCGCCTTGGCCTGCTTTGCGGCCAGCATGAAGCAGCGCAGGCCCGCGCTCGAGACGTACTCCAGTCCCGAGAGGTCGAGAACGATGCACATGCCGTTTTTCGCCGAGCGCTCCAGGTGGGGCGCCAGCTCTTCGCGGAAAGCTTCGCAATTGTCGTGGTCCAGGCGTCCGGCGGGCGCCAGCACCAGGGCGTTGTCGTAGTGGCGGTGGGCGAGTGGCATCCGATGTCCTTCTGCGGGGCCTATTGTCGGCAAAGCCGGCGCCGACGGCAACCGTTAGAATCGAATTCATGCGCGCCGTCGACGCCAGCCGCGTGCGCCGGGCCGCACGCTGGCTCTTGCGGCAGCACCTGGAGCGGATTGCCTCCCGCCGCATGCCGCCTGCGCTCGTGCCGAACGGCATCGGTGAGGCGTACGCCGTGCAGGACGCCTTCGTCTCGCGCAAGTCGCTCTCCTGCGGCGAGGTGGCGGGCCACAAGATCGCCCTGACGACGCCGCGGATGCGCGCCATGGTCGGGCTGGGTGAGCCGATCGCCGGACGCCTGCACGCGCGCCAGGTGGTGCGCGGCCCCGCGTCCGTGCGGGCGGCGGATTATGGTCGCCTGGTGGTCGAGTTCGAAATTGCGGCGCGCATGACGGCGGACCTGCCGCCGCAGGGCGCCCCCTACACGGTGCAGCGGGTGAGCGCCGCTGTGGGCGCCGTCATGCCGGCCCTGGAGTTGGCCGATGACCGGGGCGCGGATTACGCGACGCTTTCGGCGCGCGGCCTGGAGCTGGCGGCGGACAATGCATGGAACGAAGGCGCCGTACTTGGAGAGCCGAGCAGCGGGTGGCGTGGGATCGACCTTGCCGCCTTGTTCGGGGTGGCCCGCATAAACGGCGAGATCGTCGGACAAGGACGCGGCGCCGACAGCATGGGGCACCCGTTCGCCGCGCTGGCGTGGCTGGCAAACCACCTTGCGAGTCGTGGCCACGGACTGCGCAGCGGCGATATCGTGATCACCGGCAGCATCGTGCCTTCCAAATTTCCGCAAGCCCGCGACCGGATTCGCTTCGAGGCCGGAGCGCTCGGGTCGGTGGAGCTGCACGTGACCTGAACGGGCTAGAGCAGCTTCTTCAGCTCATGCTTCCGGATCTTGCCGAGCGCGCTCTTCGGCAGCGCATCCGCAAACACCACCCGGCGCGGATGCTTGTAGCGCGCCAGGCGGTCCTTGAAAAGCGCGAGCACCGCGGCCTCGTCGATCACCGCGCCGGGCCTGCGCACCACCACGGCGCAGGCCGCTTCGCCCCACTTCGCGTCCGCCACGCCGACGACCGCGGACTCGGCGATCTCGGGACAGTCGGCCATCACGTTCTCGAGCTCGGCGGGGTAGATGTTCTCGCCACCCGAGATGATCACGTCCTTCGAGCGCCCGACGATCCAGTAGTACCCCTCGTCGTCGACGCGGGCCAGGTCGCCAGTGCGGAACCAGCCCTCGTGGTCCAGCACCTGCGCGGTCGCTGCGGGATCGTTCCAGTAGCGCCGCATGACGTTGGGGCCGCGTACGCAGATCTCGCCGTCCACGAGCTTCACCTCGCAGTGCAGCGCGGGTTTGCCCGTGCTGCCCACCTTGCGCATCGCGTCCTCGCGCAGCAGCACGATGGCGATGGGCGCCGTCTCGGTCGCGCCGTAGATCTGCCCTACGGCGACGCCGCGCTCGTGAAACGCGCGGATGAGCGACTCCGGCACCACCATGGATCCCGTGTTGAGCAGCCGCAGCGAGCTCAGGTTGCAGCGGGCCCAGTCCCGGTGCGCGATCACCGCTTGCAACGTCGCCGGCACCAGCAGGGACAGGGTGGGCTTCCTCGCCTGCACGGCGGCGAGCCAGGCGCCCGCCTCGAAGCGCTTGTGCAGGGTGACCGTGGCGCCGGCGAGCAGGGCGGGGACGGTCTGGTTGTTCAGTCCGCCGACATGGAACATCGGCAGCGTGCTCAATACGTGGTCCGCCTGGCCGAGGTCGTGCGCGTGCATGGAGTTGTAGCCGTTCCAGAGCAGCGCCGCCTGCGTCAGCACCGCGCCCTTGGGCTTGCCGGTGGTGCCCGACGTGTAGACGAGCAGAAGCTCGTCGTCGTCGGTGCCGGCGGCCGCGGCGCCGGTCTGCGCATCGAGGCTGCCCAGGGGAATCCCCAGCGCGCGCGCGGCGGGCGCGAGCTCGGCATCGCTGAACAGCCAGCGCGGCTGGCAGTCCCGCAGGATGGCGCGGTGCTCGGCGGCGGTCAGGCGCCAGTTGAGCGGCACCAGGATCGCGCCGCAGCGCGCGGCCGCGAAGAGCAGCACCAGCATGTCCGGGTGGTTGTAGCCCAGCCAGGCGATGCGCTCTCCCTTGGCCACGCGCAGGCCGCGCGCGGCGCGCACGACGCGTTTCCAGAGCTCCGCATAGGTCAAATCCGCGCCCTCGAAATGCAGCGCGACCCTGGACGGGCGGTGCTCGGCCCAGTGCTCGACGATGCGCGAGAGATTCAAGTCAGTCGTCTTCGCCCGGCTCGTACAGGGCTTCGCGCCCGATGCGATCCAGGCACAGCTCGGCAGTCCAGGGCAGCATGAGGGCGCCGCAGCGCGAATCGCGGTACATGCGCTCCAGCGGCAGCGATTTCAGCATCGACTGCCCGCCGCAGGTGCGAATGGCGAGCCGGCAGATGTCGTTGGCGTTCTCCATGATCGTGAACTGCGCGGCGTAGGCCCTGAGGCGCGCGTCCTTCGGCGGGTCGACGCGCGCGTCCTCCAGCATGCGCAGGAAGAGCGCGCGCGTTTGCTCCAGTCGAACCCACATTTCCGCCACGGCGATCTGCTTGGTGGGGTACATGCGGCGCTTGACCGGCGGCATGCCGGGCACTTCGCCGCGCAGGTAGCGCACGGTGAACTCGTAGGCGGCGATGGCAATGCCCATGTAGGTGGGCGAGAGGGTGGTGAACATGTGCGGCCAGCGGCTCGCCGCCTGGAAATACACGCCACGCGGCATCATGGCGCCTTCATCGGGCACGAACACGTCCTTGAACACCAAAGTACGCGATACCGTGGCCCGCATGCCGAGCGGATCCCAGTCGCCGGCGATGGTGAACCCCGGCGCATCGCCCGGCACGGCCAGGTACAGCGTATCGCGCATCGACAATTCGGGCTTGTTTTCCGTGCACAGCACGCCGTAGTAGTTCGCCGCTCCCGACAGGGAAGCGAAGATCTTCTTGCCATTGACCAGCCAGCCGCCGGCGACCTTGGCCGCGGTGGTGCCGAACGGGGCCTTGCCGGCCGCGGCGGCGCTGCCCTCGGAAAACGGCTGCGCATACACCGCGCCCTTTTTCACCACGCGCTCGAAGTGCACGGCCCGGTACCGCTCGTGCTCTGCGCGCTGCTCGCGCGACATGTCCAGGTCGTCGGCCAGCAGTCCCGGCCACAGGGTGGAGCAGGCGTGCATGTTGAAGGTGAGGGCGGTGGAGCCGCAGTACTTGCCGAGCGTGGCGGATACCAGGGCATAGGTCTTGAGGTCCGCGCCCTTGCCGCCGAACTTCTCCGGCACGCACAGGCCGAGCAGACCCGCAGCGCGCAGGTCGGCGTAGTTCTCGAACGGGAAGCTCGCTTCGCGGTCGAAGCGCTCTGCCCGTTCGGCGAAGCGCGGGCCGAGCTCCTCCGCGAGTGCGAGCAAGGTCTTCTGCTTGCCGTTGAGCGGGAAGTTCGAGCCGGTGACGGCATAACGGGGGTCGGTTTGCGGCAGTCTGGTATCCATCGGCATCCTCAGAGCTTGCGGCGCTCGAGAAAATCCGCGAGCGCCTCGTTGAACGGGTCCGGCTGGTCCATGGGGCCGAGATGTCCGCAGCCCGGCAGCACCACATACTCGGCGCCGGGAATCTTCTGCGCCATGCGCTCCATCGCGGCCGCCGGCGCCACCCGGTCGTCGCTGCCGGCCACCAGCAGCGTCGGCACGCGGATCTCCACGAGCTGGGCGCGCCGGTCGAAGGTGGTGAGGAGGCGCAGCGCCTTGCGGTAGGTTTCGGGGGGCACGGCGGCCATGACGCGCTCGGCGAGCACCAGCCCATCGGCATCAGAACGCGTGCCGCGCATCGCAGGCATCAGGCGCGCGGCGATCTCGGCCATGGTCTTGCCTTCGTCGAGCGGACCGATACGCGCGGCGATGAACTGGCGCGCGAAGTCGCTGCCGGCGCCGCCGAAAGCCGCGCTGGTGAAGCACAGGACCAGGGCGCGGACGCGCTCGGGGAAGCGCACATAGGCTTCCTGCGCGACGAAGCCGCCCATGCTGTGGCCGACGAGGATCGCCGGCTCGCCGCCGATGCGGCGCGCCAGCGCCGCCGCCACCTGCTCCAGATCGTAAGGATCCACGCACCCGGTGCCTCCGTATCCCGGCTGGTCCCAGGCGAGCGCGCGATAGCCGCGGGCGGCGAAGTAGGGGAGCTGACGCTCCCATGCAGCGTGGCCGCCGCCCACCCCGTGCAGGAACAGCAGCGTGCTCACGCGGCCAGCGTGCCCTCGCGCACCACCGCTTTGCCGTCGAGCTCCACCGTGCAGCGCCGGAACGGCAGGTCGAAATGCCCGAGCGTATGCCGGCCCGCGACCTCGTTGGCGCCAGTGGAATAGAGGAAATTTCCCGCGAACGCCCGCTGCTCCGTGCCGTTCACGTCGGCGCGGTCGTACATCACCAGCGCGTCCCAGCGCGCGCGCTCGTTCATGCCCCAGCCCACGTGCGAGACGGCATAAGCGTCGCGGTCGTTCCAGGCGGCGAAGTAGGCGCGCATCAGCTCGGCGTCCAGCGAATCGCCTTCGATGCGCGTCACGTAGTCGCTGTCGATCTCCAGGCGCACGGGTGATTCCACATAGCGCTTGAAAGTCAGGTTGAGGTCCCCCGGCGCCATCACCAGCGTGCCGTTCACGCTCCCAGCGCTCGGGAAGCAAAGGCACAGTCCTCCCGGCCAATGGGAAAGCGTCCCCGGTTTTTCCGTATACCCCCACACGCCGCCCACGCGAGCGCCCTCCACGCGAATGCTGAGGTCGGTCCCGGCAGCCGAGGTCACTTTCATGAGCTTCGCGTCCTTAAGGCGGCGCATGCCCGCCCTCACCTTCTGCTCGTCGGCGGAGGAGGGGGCCAGGCGCTCGAGGACATCGGGATGCTCGTTGGAGATATAGAGAACGCGCGCGCCGCCATTCAGGATGGCCGGCAGCTCGGCCGCGTGCATCAGCCCTTCCAGCGTGCAGTCGGCGATGAAGGTCGAGGCCGCGAGCGCCTGCAGGACCGGTCCCAGGCCCTGCAGCGCGACCGAGGCGCCGGTGGAGCGGATCGGCACCGGCGCCTGCTGGGGCGGGGTCGGCACCACGACGTGGAACGGCCGCGCCCCCAGCTTGTGCAGGGCCAGTTCGGCAAGCTGCACATTGAGCGTGCGGGACTGCGATTCCGACAGCACGGCGCAGGCATCGCCGGGGGCCACTTTGCACAGCGCGAAGACGTCCGCAAACAGGTCGATCCATTTGCCTTCGATGCGATCGGGGGTCATGGCAGCGCCATCGTAATAGAATCCGACACATGAAGATCTTCGACCTGCAATGCGGGGAGGGTCATCGGTTCGAGGGGTGGTTCGCCTCGGCCGAAGATTTCGCCGCGCAGCGCGCGCAGGGGCTGGTAGGCTGCCCGTCCTGCGGGGCGCAGGAAGTGGATCGCATTCCCTCGGCGACGCGCTTCAATACCGGGGTGCCCCAACCTCCCGCGCAGGGCGGGAAGGGACCGGACCCTTTGGCGCTGGCGCAGAAGCTCTACTCGCGCATGCTGGACGAGCTGCTGCAGCGTTCCGAGGACGTGGGGACGCAATTTCCTGCCGAAGCCCGTCGCATCCACTACCACGAGGCGCCGGAGCGGATGATCCGGGGCCAGGCGAGCCGGGAAGAGCACGAAGAGCTGATCGAGGAGGGGATCCCGGTCCTGAGGATGCCGATCCCGCCTGCCAAAGGCTGGCATTGAGAATGTGAGCGGGATTTAAGTCTATCATTGTGTATTATGTCAAATTCTATCACCTCCACCTCGTAGTCCCTCCAGATCACTCCTTAGGCATCCCCTTCAGCATCTCCGCCGCGAACAGGCGTGGGTTCAGCGGATGGCGCGCCAGCGCCCTGTCCCGGCCCAGCAGCCTCGCGTAGCGCAGCCAGGCGGCACCTGCCTTCGATCCCGCCGCAGTCCCGTACTTGGCGCGGCCGCAATACGACGCGAAAGCCTTGTCGAGCGCGTGCTTTTGCAGGACTTCGGCCAGCTCTTCGAGCTGCTCGCGGTCGCTCACCGCGCCCAGGGCGTCCAGATCTCGCATCTCCAGGGCCTGACGCCGGCGCGCCAGCATCGCGCCAGCCTCCTGCGCGTACTGCAGTGCCCGCAACGGAGAACCGGAGGCGAACGCAAGCCACGGAGCCGCGTCCTGCATGCCCTGGCCTGCCAGCCAGGCCAGCGACCCGGCCGTGTCCGGTATGGGGATCGGAACCATCACGCACCGGCTGCGAATGGTCGCCAGGAGGCGCGCCGGCCTGTGCGAAACCAGGATGAACAGCGCCCGACCGGGTGGCTCCTCGAGTCCTTTGAGCAGCGCATTTGCCGCGTTCGGGTTCATGGCTTCAGCCGGGTGGATCAGCGCTACGCGGGGTCCGCCGCGGTGCGATTTCAGATTGAGGAAATCATCCAGGGCACGTATCTGGTCCACCTTGATCTCGATGCTCGGCTTGGCCGACCGGGCCGGTGCCGCCGTCGGTTCGTCCGCATCGTCCCCAGCTGCAGATTGACGCGCCAGCGCCTCGGGTTCCACCCGCCTGAAGTCCGGATGGCTGCCCGCGCCAAACCACCGGCAGCCCGCGCACCCGCCGCAGGGCGCGCCACGGGCATCCGCGGACTCGCAAAGCAGGCTCTGCGCGAAGCGCTCAGCCAACTGAAGCTTGCCGATGCCCTGAGGGCCATGGATCAGCAGGGCGTGCGGCATGCGCTCGCGCTTAGACCGCAGCTGCTCCCAGGACTCGTTCTGCCAAGGATAAATCATACTAATCAGATGCCTGAAAGCTCTTGCTCAACTATTTTCTTTATATCTTCAAGCGAACCTGTGGCATCGATTACGCGGATGCGCTCCGGGTCCGAGCGCGCGAGCGCCAAGTAGGCCTGACGCACCCGCTCGAAGAAGTTGCGGTCTTCGCGCTCGAACCGGTCGGGCGAGCGCGCCGCGCGGCTCAGGCGCTCCCGGCTCACTTCGTACGGGCAATCGAAAACCAGGGTGCGGTCGGGCAGCAGCCCGTCGTGCGACACCTGGGCGAGGTGGGCGATCAGCTCTGCCGCCACCCCCTTCCCGCCTCCCTGGTAGGCGAACGTGGCGTCGGTAAAGCGATCGCACAGGACCCAATCTCCTGCGGCGAGCGCCGGGCTGATCACGCGCTGCACGTGATCGGCGCGCGCCGCGAACAGGAGCATGGTTTCGGCGATCGGGTCCATCGGCTCGGCGAGCACCAGCTCGCGCAGCCGCTCGGCGAGCGCCGTGCCGCCCGGCTCGCGGGTCACCAGCACCTTGCGGCCCGGCGCGCGCAGGCGCTCGCCGATCCACGCCACGTGCGAGGACTTGCCGGCGCCGTCCACGCCCTCGAGCGTCACGAAGCGGCCTCGCGTCATTTCCTTCTCGGTTGCAGCTGGTATTTTGACACCGCGCGGTTGTGCTCCTCGAGGCTGCGCGAGAACTGGCTGGTGCCGTCGCCGCGCGACACGTAGTAAAGCGCCTTGGTCTGCACGGGGCGCAGCGCCGCGCGCAGCGAGGCGAGTCCCGGGAGCGCGATGGGCGTGGGCGGCAGCCCGGAGCGCGTATAGGTGTTGTACGGCCCGTCGGTGTCCAGGTGCACGCGCTTGAGATTGCCGTCGAATCCCTCGCCCAGCCCGTAGATCACGGTCGGATCGACCTGCAGGGCCATGCCGATGCGCAGCCGGTTCACCAGCACGCCGGCGATTCTCTCCCGTTCCTCCGCCCGGCCGGTCTCTTTTTCCACGATGGACGCCATGACGAGCGCTTCATAGGGCGTCTTGTAGGGAACATCTGCGGCGCGCTGCGCCCATTCCTCGGCCAGATGGCGCTGCATGGCCCGATAGGCCCGGCGCAGCACCGCGAAGTCGCTCGAGCTGCGCGCAAACAGGTAGGTGTCGGGAAAGAACAGGCCTTCGGGATGGCGTTCCGTGGCGCCAACGCGCGCGAGGAGCTCGGCATCGCTCAGGCCTTGCGTGTCGTGGCGCAGGAACGGGCTTGCGTCCAGCGCGGCGCGCAGCTGGCCGAAACTCCAGCCCTCGATGATCCGCAAATCGGCCTGCATGACGGCGCCGCGCGTCAGCTTGTCGAGTATCTCCTCGGGGGTCGTGGGCGCGGTGATTTCATAGTTCCCGGCTTTGATCGAACCTGCACGACCCGTCGCACGCGCCAGCAGCTCGAAGTGCCGCGGCCGCACCGCGAGCCCGGCCTTTTCGAGCAATCGCGCGGTGGCGCGCAGGCCGCTTCCTGCCGGTACTTCGAATTCCACCGGCAAGCTCGCAGCCGGCACCGGGGTGAATGCGTACCACGCACCGTAAACGCAGACCGCAAGCATGCCGGGTACGGCGAGCGACAGCAGGACGCGCAGGAAACGAGGGGCGGAAAACGGCATAAAATCGCTGCGGGCATTCTACGATGGACACCAAGGTTTCCTACTCCGCCGCGGAACTGCAGCGACTGGGATTGCTGTCGTGTTCGGGCGACGAGGCGCGGGCCTTTCTGCACGCGCAGCTGACGAGCGATATCGCCGGTCTTGCGGAGGGCGAAGCGCGCTTCGCCGGTTGGTGCTCTGCGAAAGGCCGCCTGCTCGCCACCCTCCTCGTCATTTCGCGCGGCGGCGAATTTCTGCTGCAGGTGCCGCGCGAGATCGCGCCGGCCGTGGCCAAGCGCCTGTCGATGTTCATCCTGCGCGCCAAGGCGGAGCTTGCCGAGGCGAGCGATGCCTGGGCGCAGTTCGGCCTCTGGGGCGGCGGCGCGGCGGATCGCCTCGCGGCGCTGGGACTCGCCGTGCCGCAGGGCCCGATGCGGAGCGCGCAGGCGCAAGGCGGCATCGTCGTTCAGGTCGCGCCACAGCGCTTTCTCGTTCTCGTGCCCGCGGCACAGCGCGCGCGCTTTGCCGCGATCGCGAACGCACCCGACGAGGACGCTTGGGCGCTCGAGGAAATCCGCGCCGGCCGGCCGCAGGTGGTGCTGGCCACGCAGGACCAGTTCGTGCCGCAGATGGTCAATCTCGAGCGCCTGGGCGCGGTGGATTTCAAGAAGGGCTGCTACCCCGGCCAGGAAATCGTGGCGCGCACGCAGTACCGCGGGGTGCTCAAGCGGCGCATGGTGCGCGCCCGCGTGGCAGCGCGGGCCGCAGCAGGCGACGAACTGTTCGCGGACGACCTGCGCGGGCAGGCGAGCGGCGCGGTGGTCAATGCAGCGGCGGCACCGGACGGCGGCAGCGAGCTCCTCGCCGTGGCGCAAATCAGCGCGCTGGAAAGCGCGCAGCCGATCCGGCTGCGCGCGGCGGACGGCCCGCCGCTCGAGCTGCTGCCTCTGCCTTACGCGTGACGAGCTACTACGTCTATTACCGGGTCGACGCGGGCCGGCTGCCCGCGCTGCGGCAGGACATCGAGCGGCTGTTCGGCGCGATCGAAGGCGCAACCGGCGTGCGCGGTCGCTGGATGCGGCGCCGGGACGAGCCGACGACGTACATGGAGGTCTACCGGGATGTAAGCGATGAGCGGACGTTCGAAGCGCTGCTCGAGCGCGAAGCGGCCGGACTCGGGCTGCAACGTCATGTCGAGCGCTTCGTATGTGCCTGATTCTCGCCGCCTGGCAGATGCATGCGGACTACCCGCTCGTCGTCGCCGCCAATCGCGACGAATTCCACAGCCGACCGGCAACGCGCGCCGCGTTCTGGGACGACAAGCCCGAAATGCTCGCCGGCCGCGACCTGCAGGCCCGGGGCACCTGGATGGGCGTTTCGCGCGGCGGGCGCTTCGCCGCGGTCACGAACTACCGCGGCGGCACGGAGCCCGGTGCGGCCGAATCTCGGGGCGCCCTGGTCACGCGCTATCTCGAGGGCGTGGACGTGCCGCAGCTGGCCGAGCGCAAGGCGGCGTACGGCGGTTTCAACCTGCTGGCCGCCGACGGCACGACGCTCTGGTGGCTGTCGAATCGCGACGGCGCTCCGCGCCGCCTCGAGCCGGGCTGGTACGGCCTCGGAAATCTGCTTCTCGACTCGCCCGACGTCGAGGAGCACAAGGTCCGCTTTCGGGCGAGCCCGGCGTCCGTAGAGCCCCTGTTCCGGGTTCTCGAGCCGGCCAGAATCGTCGACGCGCGCTACGGCACGCGCTGCTCGAGCGTGCTGCTGCTGGGCGCGCAGACCCGCTTCGCCGAGCGCGCCTTCGCCAGCGATGGCGGCGAGGAAACGACGCTGCGCTACGAGTTCAGCACGCGCCGCATCTCCTGATGCGCAATCCCGGCCTCCTCGAAGGTCCCGCCCTCCTCGCGAAATCCGTGCTTGCGGTAGAAGCCGAGCGCGTGCGTCTGCGCCGATAGCACGACCTCTTTCATACCCCGCCGGCGAGCCTCTTCCACGAGGCAAGCGAGGATCGCACCGCCCACGCCGCAGGCCCGGCTCTCCTTGAGCACGGCCATGCGCCCGATGTGGCCGTCGGGCAGGAGCCTGCCCGTGCCCACGACCCTGCCGTCCACGTAGGCCAGCGCGTGCACGCACGCGGCGTCCTGGTCGTCCATCTCGATCGCCGCCGGCACGCCCTGCTCCTCGACGAATACCGTCGTGCGGATGCGGCTCGCTTCCGTACGCGCGTTCTTCCAGTCGAGCAGTTCGATGCGCCGCATGGCGCAAAAGTATAATTCGCGGAATGAAAAGCCTGTGGAACGATGCCGAGGCCGCGCAGTATTCGGGCCCGCTCGGCCTGCGCGTCTACACATCGCGCCTGCTCGGCCGCGACAAGTCGCTCGTGCTGCACGGCGGCGGCAACACCTCGGTCAAGCTGCGCGAGAAGAACCTGTTCGGCGACGAGGAAGAGGTTCTCTACGTGAAAGGCAGCGGCTGGGACATGGAGACCATCGAGGCCGCCGGTTTCGCGCCGGTGAAGCTGGACTACGTCCGGCGGCTCGCCTCCCTGCCCGCGCTGTCCGATACGCAGATGGTGAACGAGCTCGCGACGCATACGCTGCGCGCCGGCGCGCCGGCGCCTTCGGTGGAAACCATCCTGCACGCCATCCTGCCGCACAAGTACGTCGACCATACGCACGCCGATGCCGTGCTGTCGGTATCCAACTCGCCCGACGGCGACGCGCGCGCACGCGACATCTATGCCGACAAGGCGGTGATCATCCCCTACATCATGGCCGGCTTCGATCTCGCGGCCTATTGCGCGCGCGAGCTTCCGCAGCGGGCGAAGAAGGGCACCGTGGGCATGGTGCTGCTGTCGCACGGCGTGTTCTCGTTCGCCGAGGACGCGCGCGAGTCCTACGAGCTGATGATCGAGCTGGTGAGCATGGCGCAGAAATACCTCGCGACGAAGAAGGCATGGAGCATCGGCGTGCCCGTCGCGCCCACGCCGCAGTTCAAGCGCGAGGACGCGGCGCAACTGCGCCGCGACGTCTCGCACGCGGCCGGCTTTCCGCTGCTTTGCCTGTGCAACGATGCGCCGCGTTTCCTCGGCTTCGCGCGCCACCCGGACGCGGCGCGCATTTCGCAGGGCGGGCCCGCCACCCCGGATCACGTGATCCGCACCAAGCCGCTGCCCATGCTCGGGCGCGACGTCGGGGCGTTCGCATCGGCATACCGCGCCTACTTCGAGCGCAACGCGGCCACCGCGAAGGCGCCCAAGACCATGCTCGATCCGGCGCCGCGCATGGCGCTCGACCCGCAGCTCGGCTTCGCCGCGTTCGCACGCACCGCCAAGGACACCCGTATCGTCGAGGATCTGTACGAGCACACCATCGACGTGATCCTGCGCGCCGAGGCGCTGGGCGGCTGGCGGGCGCTGGAGGATCGGCACACCTTCGACATCGAGTACTGGGACCTGGAGCAGGCCAAGCTGCGCAAGGCAGGCAGCCCGCCGCTCTTTGCGGGCGAGGTGGCGCTGGTGACGGGAGCCGCTTCGGGCATCGGCCGCGCCTGTGCCGAGGCATTCCTCAAGCGCGGCGCCGCCGTGGTCGGCGTCGATCGCGATCCAGGGATCGAAAGCCAGGGCAAGCGGCCGGATTTTCTCGGCCTCGTCTGCGATCTGACCGACGCTGCGGCGGTTGATGCGGCCATGGATGCCGCGACGCGACGCTACGGGGGTCTCGACATGCTGGTGCTGAACGCCGGGATCTTCCCGGCCTCCGCGCCCGTGCAGAGCCTTTCCAGGGAATCCTGGCGCAGCGCCATGTCGGTGAACGTGGAAGCCAACCTGCTGGTCATGCAGGCGTCGCATCCCCTGCTCAAGCTCGCCCCGAGGGGCGGTCGCGTGGTGGTCATCGGCTCGAAGAACGTGCCCGCGCCCGGCCCCGGCGCGGCGGCCTATTCGGCGTCCAAGGCAGCGCTCAATCAGCTCGCGCGCGTCGCGGCACTCGAGTGGGCGAAGGATGGCATCCGCATCAATACCATCCATCCCAATGCGGTCTACGACACCGCGTTGTGGACTGAAGAGGTGCTCGCCTCGCGCGCCAGGGCCTACAACATGACAGTGCAGCAATACAAGAAGAACAACCTTCTCAAGACCGAGGTCTCGTCCAGGGACGTGGCCGAGCTCGCCGCCGAGATGTGCGGCCCGCTCTTCGCCAAGACGACGGCGGCACAGGTGCCGGTGGACGGCGGCACAGAGAAGCTGGTGTGAAGGTCGAGTCGCTGCGCTGGAAGGGAGACGCGCTGGAGGTGCTCGACCAGCGCCTGCTGCCGGACCAGGTCCGCTACCTGACCTGCCGAAACGCCAACGAGGTCGCCGCCGCGATCCGCGACATGGCCGTGCGCGGCGCCCCGGCGATCGGCTGCGCGGCGGCTTTCGGCATCGCGCTGGAGCCGAAGGATTCCTCGTACGACGTGCTGGCAAAGAGCCGGCCCACGGCGGTGAACCTTTTCTGGGCGCTCGAGCGCATGCGCCGCGCGCCCGACAAGCGTGCCGAAGCCGAGGCAATCTTCGCGGAAGACGTCGCCGTGAACCGTGCCATCGGCGAGAACGGGGCGAAGCTGGTGCCGGAAAGGGCGCGCATCCTCACCTACTGCAATACCGGAGCCCTCGCGACGGCCGGCCACGGCACGGCCCTGGGCGTCATACGGTCCGCTCGCGACAAGGGTGTTTCGGTCATCGCCTGCGAGACGCGGCCTTACCTGCAGGGCGCAAGGCTCACGACGTGGGAATGCGCGCAGGAAGGCATCCCCTGCACCCTGATCGCCGACAACATGGCCGGACACCTGATGAGCTGCGGCGAGGTCGACCTGGTCATCGTCGGCGCGGACCGCGTCGCCGCCAACGGCGACACGGCGAACAAGATCGGCACCTACACGCTCGCCGTGCTCGCCGAGCGCCATGGCCTGCCCTTCTATGTCGCCGCGCCGCTCTCCACTTTCGACGCCAGGAGCGCCGGCGGCGCACAGATCCCGATCGAGGAGCGCGCGGCCGAGGAGATGACCGGGTACCGCGGCCTGCGCTGGGCGCCCGAGGGAATCCGGGTCAGGAATCCCGCTTTCGACGTCACGCCGGCGGAACTGATCACCGCCATCATCTGCGAAAAGGCGGTCGTGCGCGCGCCCAGCCGCGAGCGCCTTCAGCCCCTGATCTCGACCTCGGTGTAGGGCGGCACGAGCTCGAAAAGCTCGGCAACGTCCTGATTGCGCATGCGCACGCAGCCGTGCGAGCCCGGCTTGCCCATCTCGGCGCGGTCCGGCGCGCCGTGGATGTAGATCATGCGCCGCATGGTGTCGACCTCGCCGAGGCGGTTTTTCCCCACCTCGCAGCCCGAAAGCCACAGGATGCGGGTCAGCATCCAGTCGCGCCCGGGGTATTTCGCGTGCAGCTCGGGGCTCCAGATCTCGCCCGTCGGCCGGCGCCTCACGAACACCGCGCCGAGCGGCTGGCCGGCGCCGATCCTGGCGCGCACGATGTGCCGCCCGCGCGGCGTGCAGAAGCTGCCGTGCTTCTCGCCCAGGCCGTTCTTGGCCGTGGACACGGGATAGCGCCGGCCGTCCGGCAGGCGCAGCTCCTGGCGCGCGACGTCGATCTCGATTCTCATCGGCGCGCGGCGAAGAACCGGCTCAGCGCCTCGCCGCATTCTTTCTCCAGTACCCCGCCCTGCACCTTCGCGTGATGGTTGAATCGCGACAGAAACAGTTCCGCAGCGCCGGTCTTGGGTTCACGCGCGCCGTATACCACGCGCGCAATGCGCGCGTGGAAAATTGCGCCCACGCACATCACGCACGGCTCGACCGTGACGTATAACGTTGCCCCGGGCAGACGGTAGTTCCCGGCCGCCTTGCCGGCGGCCCGAATCGCTTCGATCTCGGCATGCGAGCTGGCGTCGTGCGTGGACAAGGGGCGGTTCCAGCCTTCGCCGAGGACCTTGCCGTCCAGGACGATCAACGCGCCGACAGGCACCTCGCCTTCCGCCCGCTTCGCGAGCTCGAGAGCGCGGCGCATGTGCTGCTCGTCCGGGGTGTCCATGGCCGCGTATCATCGGGCAACGTGAAGCACGGATGATAGAGCCGATTCTTGACCGCGGACGCGCGGCGCACGGCCGAGGCGGTCGCGCGGGTGCCCCTGCCCGCCCGCGACCCGGTATGCGGCGCCGCGGGCCCGCTGTTCGAGTACTGGCGAGCTTGAGGTTTAGCGCTTGATCGGGAAGAACTCGACCGGCGTCATGAGCCGGTTCTCCTGCGCCTGCAGCGCGCCCAGCTTGGCGCTTTCCTGCGTGTAGGCCACCCACTCGGCGTCGGCCCACATCGCGGCGCGGCGCTTCTCGCGATCGGCTGCGTTTTCGTACACCCAGATGTGGATGTACTGGTTGACGTTTCCGCTTTCCGTGACCAGGTACGCGAGCGGCTGGCCGAGGTGCCGGGTCTGCGGCGTCTTGCCCAGTTTTTCGTACAGCGCGATATGCGCCTTGATCGTTCCGGGCCGGCAGGTGTAGGTGCGTACGTCGAGCAGCATGCGGATCTCCTCCTTGGTCAGCGGGAACGGCGCGGCGGACGGCACCATACGCCGGAAAGGTCCGAGTCGAGCCACGACACGCCGATCGCCCAGACGCCGCCGACGAGCGCGGTGAGGCCGAACCACCAGGTGCGCTCCAGGGCGGCCGCGGCGACCGTGTCGTCCCCGCCCAGCATCGCATAGGCGCCTATGGCGAGAAAACCAAGGCCGATGAGCGTGCCCAGGCAGCGGATCGCGAGCTGGTTTGTGTGGATGCGCACGCTGGCAGGATACTCCGCCATGGCCAGATCGATGGCGTTGGCCGCCTTCGCCATCCTCGTGGGCTGCGTACCGCGTACGCCTGACCCGCAGGAGGCGGATGTCCTTTTCCTGCCTACGCCGCACGCCGTGGTGGAAGCGATGCTCGGCCTTGCCGAGGTGCGCGCAGGCGACGTGCTCTACGACCTGGGCGCCGGCGATGGCCGCATCGTCATCGCCGCGGCGCGCCGCTACGGGGCACGCGCCGTCGGCATCGAGCTTGACCCGCGCAAGGTCGCCGAGGCGCGCGCGAACGTGGCGCGCGCCGGGCTCGCCGGCCGCGTCGAGATCCGGCACGGCGACGTCTTCGACGCCGACCTCAGCGAGGCGAGCGTCGTCACGGTGTTCCTGTTCCCGGAAATCAACGATCGCCTCGCGCCGAAGCTGCGCCGGGAGCTGCGCCCCGGCGCGCGCATCGTGTCGCACCGCTTCGGCCTCGGCGACTGGCTGCCCGAGCGCCGCGTCGAGGCGCACGGCCATCCCCTGCTGCGCTGGACGGTCCCGGCGCGCTAGCGCTTGCCGCCGCCCTCGTCCTCGACCGAGGGCGCGGGGTGCTCGCGGATGTCGTCGATATGCCCCATGTCGTAGCTCTTCGAGCGCAAATCGAGTATGCGTTCCTCGACCCAGGCCTCGTCGACCGACGTGGCACGGTGATAAAGAAAGTGCAGCATGAGGAGCATGCCCCAAAGCACCAGCGGCCAGACCGCCCACCACGGTGCACCCATGTACACGTTGAGCGCGGTCAGGCCGGCATTGACGAGCAGGTAGGCGACCAGATGAGGCCTGAAAGCGCGCGCGATGCGCCTGCGCAGGGGTGATGGTGCCGTCCGGGTCGCGGCGTCAGTATCGCTCATGAAGCGTCCGATTCCGCGAGTCCAGCATAGGCGCGCGCGATCGCAAGCAGGCGCCCGCAGTAGGCCACCCAGAGCACCATGGCCGCCAAAAGCAGCGTCTTGTCCGCAACACCGAGGCTCGGGTGAAAGCCGAACAGCGCGAAGTAGATCAGCGCCGCGAGAGGCGCGCTCGCGCAGTAAAGCGCCGCCCAGACGCTGCGCGTCATGCCGAGCAGCAGGGCGGCGCACACTTGCGTAAAGGCATAGAGCGACACGCCCCGCACGTCGCCGTGCGGCAGGCTGTTCGACAGTGCCGCCACCGACACCAGCGCGAACAGCACCCCGGTGATCACGGCATAGAACCGCAGCTCGTACTCGATCTGCCCGCGCGTCAGGCGCGCGACTGAAACGAGGTACGGCGTACGCTCGTCGTCCCAGACGTACTTGCGGAAGAATTTGTCCATCCCGGCGGCGTCAGCCACCCGTGAGGATCTTGGAGGTGCGCTCGCGCAGCGCGTCGTCGGGCGCGACCAGGGTGTCCGGGGCTCCCTCGAGCTTGACGCGCTCCTTGCCCTCGATCTTGGCATCCTCCTCCGGCCACTCGAAGGTCATCAGCGGGAAGCGGCGCGCCGGGTCGCCGAAGAGCACCAGCACCACCTGCAGCCATACTGCGATACCCGCCGTCACCACCGTGATCAGGCCGAAGACCAGCACGCTCTTGATGATCCAGCGGTGCGTCAGGCCAACGGTGGAGGAGGACTGCTCGTTCATGAGGAACGACCCGTACGCGTAGCCGATCGCGAAATACAGGAGCGTGAGCGTGAAGGGAATGAGGAAGAAGGTGATGCCGAAAAGCTCCAGCCATGCCTTCTTGCGGATCGCGAGGTTCTCGCGGATCAGGTCGACGCGCACGTGCGCGTTGTGGATGTAGCCGAAGCCGAGCACCAGCGCGAACAGCCCCGCATGGAAATGCCACTCCAGCTCCTGCAGCATGGTCGATTCGAACATGCGACCGAAGACCGATACCAGGAACACCTGCAGGCCGTGCAGCCTGCCCTGGTCGTCGAGCCAGTGAATTTTGCGTCCGACGACGTCGACGATGGTGAACAGCACCATCGGCAGGACGAGCCACGAGCCCCAGCGGCCGACGACGTCGACGAAGGCGCGCAGGTGCTCGCTGACGCGCAGTGCAAAGGGCACCGACTCGTTGCTGGGTGCCGCGCCCGGCGCGCCTGCTCTGGCCGATTCCTGTACCGCCGCCATGTTTCGCGTCCTCAATTATTTGCGCGGATGATCCACAGCGCCACGTCCGGAAACGTCATCACGATGATCACGGCCGTGAGCTGAAGCAAGACGAACGGGATGATGCCCTTGTAGATGCTCTGGATCTTGATTTCCTTCGGTGCAATGCCCTTCAGGTAGAACAGCGCGAAGCCGAAAGGCGGGGTCAGGAACGAAGTCTGCAGGTTGACCGCCATCAGGACGATGAACCAGTAGGTGATCTCCGCCTTCGGCACGTGGTCGCCGAAGTCCAGCGTCGCGACGATCGGCGCGAACACAGGTAGCACGATGAGCGTGATCTCGATCCAGTCGAGAAAGAAGCCGAGCACGAACGTGATCGCCATGATGAGGATCAGGAAGCCCCAGTCGGAAAGGCCCGAGCTCTTGATCAGGTGCTCGACGATGTCGTCGCCGCCGAGCGAGCGGTAGACATAGGCGAAGCAGGTGGCGCTGATGATGATGAAGAAGATCATCGCCACCGTGCGCGCCGTCGTGTGGCAAACACCCTGCAGCAGGGAAAAGCCGAGGCGCCCGACGAACAGCGCGAGCAATATGGCGCCGAAGGCGCCCACCGCGCCCGCCTCGCTCGGTGTCGCCCAACCGAACAGGATCGAACCCTTGATCATGCCGATCAGGAACACCGGCGGGAAGAAGGCGCGCGCGAGCAGCGGGGTCATCTTGCCCTTGGGCACCGTGAGCATCTCCTTGGGCAGCGGCGGTGCCATTTCCGGTTTGATCCAGGCAACGGCGACGACATACGCCACATAGAGCGTCGCCAGCGCCAGGCCGGGCATGATCGCGGCGCTGAACACGTCGCCCGCCGACACAGACAGCAGGTCGGCCATGATGATCAGCATGATGCTCGGCGGGATCAGGATGCCGAGCGTGCCCGAGGCGGCGATCGTGCCGCAGGCGAGACCGTGGTTGTAGCCCTGGCGCATCATGGTCGGCAGCGCGAGCGCGGTCATCATGGTGACCGAGGCGCCGATGATGCCGGTCATCGCGGCGAGAATCGTGCCCATGATGGTAACCGCAAGGGCGAGCGCGCCGGGCACGCGCTTGAGCAGCACCTGAACGCAGTACAGGAGGTCGTTGGCGATGCCGCTGCGCTCCATCATCACGCCCATGAAGACGAACGCCGGGATCGCGACCAGCACCAGGTTCTCGGCCGCCTGCCCCCAGATGCGCGGCATGAAATTGAAGAACTCGATCAGCTTGAAGACGCCGAGAAAATAGCCGATCAGGCCGAACAGCATCGCCAGCCCGCCGAGGATGAACGCCACCGGGAAGCCGGAGAACAGCAGGAACGCGAGCGTCAGGAACATGACGATCGGCAGGTACTCGTGCACGAAGCTCAGGAACTCTTCGTGCGCCTCGCCAGTGAGGCTCGACACATAGGCGTAGCCAGCGCCCAGAAGCACCAGCAAGCCGATAAGGACGACGTACCGGTTCAGCAGACGGCCGCCGATTTTCAGCAATAGTTCCATCTATTCACCTGGATTCCCGCACGCCGGGAGGAAAAAGCGACCGGGGCGCCTGCTCGCGCCCCGGTTCTCCGGCCAGAATGGCCGCGCGCACTTCGCGCGTCGCCTCGATTACTTCAGGTACGTCGGCTTGAGCGCCTGGGACTCGCCCCACACCTTGTACTTCGTGCGGAAGGCGTAGAAGCTGTCCGCGATCTTCTTGAAGCGCGGGTTCGTCGCCGACTGCTCCGCCACGACCTCGAACCAGGCCTTCTCGAAGGCGGCGAGCTGGTCGTCGGTCCAGCGGCGGTTGTTGACCTTGTATTTCGAGACGTTCTCGTTCATGGCATCCGGGTTGCGCCACTCCGTCTCGGCGTAGGTGGCCATCACCGACTCGCCCAGCCCCAGCTCGAGAAGCTTCTTGTAGGACTTCGGCAGCGCCTCGTAGGCCTTGCGGTTCATGAGGAACTCCGAGACCGAGACCTGCTGGTGCCAGCCCGGGAAGTAGTTGTTCTTCGCGATCTGGTGAAAGCCGAGCTTCTGGTCGATCGAGGGCATCGAGAACTCGGTGGCGTCGATCACGCCGCGCTCGAGCGCCGGGTAGATGTCCGCCGCCGCGAGCAGCTGCGTCGACACGCCGAGCTTCTGCATCACCTGCGCGCCCAGGCCGAAGAAGCGCATCTTCATGCCCTTCAGCTGGTCGAGCGACTTGACCTCGTTCTTGAACCAACCCGAAGTCTCCGGGCCGATGGCGAAGCAGTCGATCGAGATCAGGCCGTGCTCCTTGTAGATCTCGTCGCGCAGCTGGTCGCCGCCGCCGTGGCGCTTCCAGGCCATGAACTCGCCGAACACCGGCCCGAAGGGCACCGTGGTGAAGAAGGAAACACCTTCGCCGAGCTTGCCGGTGTGGTACCCGGGCGTGGTCCAGCAGGACTCGACAGAGCCTTTCGACGCCGCGTCGAAGCACTCCAGCGCGGGCACCAGCGCGCCGGGCTCGAAGAACTTGATGTCGAACTTGCCGTCGGTCGCCTCCGAGATGTTCTTAACGAAGCGCACGCCCGAGGTCCCCAGGTGCGGCAGGCTGCTGCCGAAGGTGCTCTGCATCTTCCACTTGACGCTCTTCTGCGCAAGCGCGCTGCCCGATCCCGCGGCGAGCGCGACGGCCACCGCCGCGGCCAATAGCTTGAGCCTTGCATTTCGCTTCATGGGGTCCTCCTCCAGTTTGGGCTTCGAATAGACCTGTCCCGCACGCTCTGCTCCGCCGTACTGCCACGGACCGACCCATGATAGTTTACTAACCGCTGAATTCCAATATCTCATACATTGTTGCACTGCAACCAAGCCACCTCTCATTCCCACTCGATCGTGGCAGGCGGCTTGGAGGAGATGTCGTAGGTGACGCGGTTGATGCCGCGCACCTCGTTGATGATGCGGCTGGAGACTCTCGCCAGCAGCTCGTGCGGCAGCGGCGCCCAATCGGCGGTCATGAAATCGGTGGTCTGCACGGCGCGCAGGGCGACGACGTAGTCGTAGGTGCGTCCGTCGCCCATGACGCCCACCGACTTCACCGGCAGGAAGACGGCGAAGGCCTGCGCCGTCCTGTCGTACCAGCCGGCGGCGCGCAGCTCCTGGATGAAGATGTCGTCCGCGCGGCGCAGCAGCTCGGCGTACTCGCGCTTCACCTCGCCGAGGATGCGCACGCCCAGGCCGGGCCCGGGAAACGGATGTCGGAACACCATCTCGCGCGGCAGTCCGAGGGCCAGCCCCAGCTCGCGCACCTCGTCCTTGAACAGTTCCCGCAGCGGCTCGAGCAGCTTGAGGTGCAGCGTTTCGGGAAGCCCGCCGACATTGTGGTGCGACTTGATGGTGGTGGCTTTCTTCGTCTTCGCCCCGGCCGACTCGATGACGTCCGGATAGATGGTGCCTTGCGCCAGCCATTTGGCGCCCTTGATCTTCGCCGCCTCGCGCTGGAACAACTCCACGAATTGCTTGCCGATCACCTTGCGCTTTTCCTCTGGGTCGGACACGCCCGCGAGCGCGCGATAGAAATCGGCGGTGGCGTCTACGTGGATCACCTTCACGCGCATGTGGCGGGCAAAGGTTTCCATCACCTGCGCCGCTTCGTTCAGGCGCAACAGCCCGTGATCGACGAACACGCAGGTGAGCTGATCGCCGATCGCCTTGTGGATGAGCGCGGCGGCCACCGAGGAATCGACGCCGCCCGAGAGCCCGAGGATCACCTCGTCCTTGCCGACCTGCTCGCGGATCCGCGCCACGGCCTCCGTGACGTAGTCGGGCATGCGCCAGTCGCCGGCGCAGCCGCAGATGTCGAGTACAAATCGCTGCAAGATGCGCGTGCCCTGCGGGGTGTGGGTGACTTCGGGATGGAACTGCACGGCGTAGAAGCGGCGCTGCTCGTCGGCCATGGCCGCGATCGGGCAGGCTTCGGTCGAGGCCATGGGCTTGAACCCGGGCGGCAACTCGGTCACCTTGTCGCCGTGGCTCATCCACACCTTGAGCAGGCCGTGTCCGTCGCTGTTGCGGCGGTCCTCGATGCCCTGAAGAAGCTTCGTATGGCCGTGTGCGCGCACTTCGGCATAGCCGAATTCGCGCACCTTGCCCGCCGCCACGCGGCCGCCGAGCTGCTGCGCCATGGTCTGCATGCCGTAGCAGATGCCGAGTATCGGCACGCCCAGCTCGAACACCGCCGCGGGCGCCCGTGCGGTGGACTCCTCGTAGGCCGACATGTGGCTGCCGGAGAGGATCACGCCCTTGGGCGCAAACTCGCGCACGAACGCGTCCGGCACGTCGCAGGGGTGGATCTCGCAATAGACCTTCGCTTCGCGCACCCGCCGCGCGATCAGCTGCGTGTACTGCGCCCCGAAGTCGAGGATCAGGATCTTGTCGTGCACCCTGCCTTTCCTCAATCGGCGCGGTAGTTGGGCGCTTCCTTGACGATCTGCACGTCGTGCACGTGCGATTCGCGCATGCCCGCCGCGGTGATCTCCACGAACTGCGATTTCGTGCGCAGCTCCTCCACGGTCGCGCATCCCGTGTATCCCATGCTCGCGCGCACGCCGCCGATCAGCTGCTGGATTACCCAGACGACGCTCCCCTTATAGGCCACCCGCCCCTCGACGCCCTCCGGCACCAGCTTGTCCACGTTCATCTCGGAATCCTGGAAATAGCGGTCAGCGGCGCCCTTCTGCATGGCGCCGAGCGAGCCCATGCCGCGGTAGGACTTGTAGGAGCGACCCTGGTAGAGCTCGATCTCGCCGGGCGATTCGTCGGTGCCCGCGAACATCGAGCCCAGCATCACGGCATGCGCGCCTGCGCCCAGCGCCTTGGCGGCGTCGCCCGAAAAGCGCACGCCGCCGTCGGCGATGAGCGGCACGTCGGTCTTGGCCAGCGCCGCGGCGACGTCCTGGATGGCGGTGATCTGCGGCACGCCGACGCCCGCGACGATACGGGTCGTGCAGATCGAGCCCGGCCCGATGCCGACCTTGACGCCGTCGGCACCGTGATCGACGAGCGCCCGCGCGCCGTCGGCGGTGCCGATGTTGCCCCCGATCACCTGCACCTGCGGAAAGGTCTTCTTGATCCACTGCACGCGGTCGAGCACGCCCTGCGCATGGCCATGCGCCGTGTCCACCACGAGCACGTCGGCGCCGGCCTCGACCAGGGCCGCGACGCGCTCCTCGGTGCCCTCGCCCACGCCGACCGCGGCGCCCACGCGCAGCTTGCCCTGCGCGTCCTTGCAGGCGTTCGGGTGCTCGGTTTCCTTCATGATGTCCTTGACCGTGACCAGGCCGCGCAGCCGCCAGTCCGCGTCCACCACCAGCACGCGTTCCAGGCGGTGCTTGTGCAGCAGCTCCAGGGCCTGCTCGCGGCTCGCGCCTTCGCGCACCGTGATCAGGTCCTTCTGCGGCGTCATGATGTTCTTCACCGTCTGCTCGAGGTTCGTCTCGAAGCGCAGGTCGCGGTTGGTGACGATGCCCACCACCTTGTCTCCCTTCACGACCGGGAACCCGGAGATCCTGTGCTGCTTCTGCAGCGCCATGGCCTCGCGCACCGAAAGCTCCGGGGCGATGGTCATCGGGTCGCGCAGCACGCCCGACTCGAAGCGCTTGACCTTCGCGACCTCGGCCGCCTGCTGCGGCGGCGTCATGTTCTTGTGGATGACGCCAAGGCCGCCTTCCTGCGCGATGGCGATCGCCAGCCTCGCTTCGGTCACCGTGTCCATCGCCGCGGACACGACGGGGATGTTGAGCTCGAGTTGCCGGGTGAGGCGGGTCTTGAGGGAAACTTCGCGCGGCAGGACCCGCGAATGCGCGGGCAGGAGGAGGACATCGTCGAAGGTCAGCGCCTTCTGGATGACGCGCATGCTCGGCCTTTCATGCAAAGCGGCATTATACTCGCGTCTGCGCATGCGACTCGCGCGCCGTGAGAGCTGATGAGGAATTCACCATGCTGCGCATCCTGATTCTCTGCGTGACGCTGGCATTCGCCGCCGCTGCCTCGGCGCAGCTGTACCGCTGGGTCGACAAGGACGGCAAGGTACGCTACGGTGACACGCCGCCGCCGGGCGTGAAGACGCGCACGCTGCGAGCGCCGTCGGCGCCGGCGTCGGCGCCCGACGACGCGGCGCAGGACGCGGGCGCCAAGGACGCGCGCAAGGGCCCGCTCACGCCGGCCGAGCAGGAGCAGCAGTTCCGCAAGCGCCAATTGGAAGCGCAGAAAGCCGCGGAGAAGGCCTCGCTCGCGCAGCAGGAGGAAGCGACCAGGCAGGCGAGCTGCGCCCGCGCCCGGGAGGCGCTTGCCACGCTCGAAAGCGGCCAGCGCATTTCGGGCACCAACGCCCAGGGCGAGCGCTACTACCTGGACGACGACGCGCGCGCCCGCGAAACCGAGGCTGCGCGCCAGACAGTGCGCGACTGGTGCGGCTGAGGCCGCTCAACGCACGCGCCGCGTGGCGCGGCGCCGGCGCGCCTCCTTCGGGTCCGCGCTGAGCGGACGGTAGATTTCCACGCGGTCGCCGTCGGCGAGACGCGTGTCCAGGGCGACGCGGCGGCCGTAGATGCCGACAATGCGCGCGGCGGAGCGCCCCGCCGCCGACAGGGCCGTGCGCACGGTGGCGCCCTCCTCGAGCTCGAGCGGCACGCGCGCATGGCGCCCGGGCCACGCCTCGATCACCTCAACGCGCAGCTTGCCCATAGAGCGCGTCCGCGCGTCGCTTGAAGGCGTCGACCATGGTGTCGGCGATGGTTTCGAACAGCGGGCCGAGCGCCCTGGAGACGAGAGCGCCGGCGAATTCGTACTCCATGGCGAAGTCGATGCGCGACGCGTGCTCCCCCAGGGCGCTGAAGCGCCAGTGCGCCGCAAAATGCCGGAACGGGCCTTCCAGCAGCTGCAGGTCGATGGCCTCTTGCGGCCGGTTGGCGTTCTGCGTGCTGAACTCGTAGCGCAGGCCCTTCACGCCCACGGCGAGGGTCGCCACGGTGCGCAGCGCGGTGCGTTCGCGCACGCGCGCCGCGCGGCACCAGGGCAGGAATTGCGGATAGGCCGCGACGTCCTCGACCAGCGCATACATCGCCGGCGCGGCGTGTTCGACGATGGCGGAGCGCGCGATGCGCTTCATGGGAGAATCGCGGCTGCAAAGCGCGTGCGCCCATGTCGATCGTCCAGAACCGCAAGGCCTTCCACGACTACTTCATCGAGGAGCGTTACGAGGCGGGCATCGCGCTCGAGGGCTGGGAGGTCAAGGCGATCCGCGCGGGCCGCGCGCAGCTGGCGGACGCCTACGTGCTGATCAAGGGCGAGGAACTGTGGCTGATCGGCGGCAACATCACGCCGCTCGCCACGGTCTCCACGCACTACAGCCCCGATGCCGGGCGCACGCGCAAGCTTCTCCTGCACGCCGAGGAAATCCGCCGCCTGATCGGCAAGGTGCAGCAGCGCGGGTACGCGCTGATCCCGCTCGACCTGCATTTCAGCAAAGGGCGCATCAAGCTCGAAATCGGCCTGGCGCGCGGCAAGCTCAAGCACGACAAGCGCGCCGCTGAGCGCGAGAAGCAATGGCAGCGCGACAAGCAGAAGCTGCTACGCAGCCGCTGAGGGTTGTGGCGCGCGCGCCGGCTCAGCCAGCGCCCGCCAGGTGGCGACCACCGTATCCGGGTTGAGCGACAGGCTGTCGATGCCCTGCTCCATGAGCCAGCGGGCCAGGTCCGGATGGTCCGAAGGACCCTGCCCGCAGATGCCGACGTATTTCTTGTGCCTGCGGCAGGCGCGGATCGCCATGGCGAGCAGCGCCTTTACCGCGGCGTTTCGCTCGTCGAACTCTTCGGCCACCAGCCCCGAATCGCGGTCCAGGCCGAGCGTGAGCTGCGTCAGGTCGTTGGAGCCGATGGAGAAGCCGTCGAAGTGCGCGAGGAACGCCTCGGCGAGCAGCGCGTTCGAGGGCAATTCGCACATCATGACGATCCTCAGCCCCTGCTCACCGCGGCGCAGGCCGTTCTGCGCCAGCAGCTCGACCACCCGCCTCGCCTCGTCGACGGTGCGCACGAAGGGCACCATCACCTCGACGTTGCTCAGGCCGAGCTCGCCGCGCACCTTGCGCAGCGCCGCGCATTCGAGCTCGAAGCAGGGGCGAAAGCTCTCGGCGAGATAGCGCAGCGCGCCGCGGAAACCCAGCATCGGGTTTTCCTCTTCCGGCTCGTACCGCTCGCCTCCCAGGAGCTTGCGATACTCGTTCGACTTGAAGTCCGACAGGCGCACGATGACCGGCTTGGGCCAGAAGGCCGCGGCGATGGTGGCCACGCCCTCGGCCAGCTTCTCGCGAAAGAAGCTTACCGGATCGGGATAGCCGCGCGCGGCGGCTGCGACCTTGGCGCGCAGATCGGCGGGCAGCTGCGCATGCTCGAGACAGGCGCGCGGGTGTACGCCGATCTCGTTGTTGATGATGAACTCCAGGCGCGCCAGCCCGACGCCGGCATTGGGCAGCTGCGCAAAATCGAACGCCAGCTGCGGATTGCCGACGTTCATGGCGATCTTGACGGGGATCTCGGGCATGGCGCCGCGCTCTGCGGTGCTGACCTCGAACGGCAGGCTGCCCTCGTAGACGTTCCCGGTATCCCCCTCCGCGCACGACACGGTGACCGGCTGGCCGTCGCGGAGCTTGTGCGTCGCATCGCCGCAGCCCACGACCGCCGGGATGCCCAGCTCGCGCGCGATGATCGCGGCGTGGCACGTGCGCCCGCCGCGATTGGTGACGATCGCCGAGGCGAGCTTCATGACCGGCTCCCAGTTCGGGTCGGTCATGTCGGTCACCAGGATATCGCCCTTCCTCACGCTCGACATGAGCGCGGCCGAAGCCACCACGCGCACCGTCCCGGCGCCGATCTTGTGGCCGATGGCCCGGCCGCTCACCAGCACGCGGCCGCGGCTCTTCAGGCTGAAGCGCTCCTCCGTACCGGCGCGCGCACGCGACTTCACCGTCTCGGGGCGCGCCTGCAGCACATAGAGGCGCCCGTCGGCGCCGTCCTTCGCCCATTCGATGTCCATCGGGCGCCCATAGTGCTTTTCGATGGCCACGGCGGCCCGGGCAAGCTCGAGCACGTCCGCGTCGCTCAGCGAGAAACGGTCGCGCTCGGCCTCCGGCACGTCCACGGTGCGCACGGCGCGGACGTCGGCCGCACGATCCGCGTATACCATCTTCTGCAGCTTGCTGCCCAGCCCGCGCCGCACGATCGCCGGATGGCCGCGCTCCAGCGTGGGCTTGTGCACGTAGAACTCGTCCGGGTTGACCGCGCCCTGCACCACCATCTCGCCGAGGCCGTACGAGGCGGTGATGAACACCACGCCGCGAAAGCCCGATTCCGTATCCAGGGTGAACATGACGCCGCTCGCGCTCAGGTCGCTGCGCACCATCTGCTGCACGGCCGCCGACAGCGCGACGTCGCCGTGCGCGAAGCCATGGTGGGCGCGGTAGGAAATGGCGCGATCGTTGTACAGGGACGCGAATACCCGGCGGATCGCCCGCAGCACGTTGTCGGCGCCCTGCACGTTGAGGTAGGTTTCCTGCTGGCCTGCGAACGAGGCATCGGGCAAGTCCTCGGCGGTCGCCGACGACCTCACGGCAAATGATGTGTCACCTGAATATTGTTTTTCAACTTCTTGATAATACTCACGTATATCATGCTCTAACGGTGCCGGAAAGGGCGCCGCCTCGATCCAGCCGCGGATCTCTGCGCCACAGCGCGCCAGCGCTTCGACATCGCCTTCCTTCAGACCGGCGATGCGCTTGGCAATGCGTTGCTCCAACCCCCCCGCCCTCAGGAATTCCCGATAGGCATCGGCGCTGGTCGCGAACCCGCCGGGCACGCGGATGCCGGCGGCAGCGAGCGCGCCGATCATCTCTCCCAGGGAGGCGTTCTTGCCGCCGACCTGCGGCAGGTCGGTCAGGCGAAGATCTTTCAGCCACGCGACGCGCATTTCCCTGATATTTTATCCGGCATGCCGCAGCGCCGCACCGTGTTCTTCGTCTCCGACGGCACCGGCATCACGGCGCAGATGCTGGGCCACAGCCTGCTCACGCAGTTCGAAGGCGTGGAGTTCCATCAGGTCACCTTGCCGTTCGTCAATACGCCGGATCAGGCCGAGGAGTGCCGCGCGCGCATCGACGGCGAAATTCACCGGGGCAACGGCCAGCCCATCGTCTTCTCGACGCTGGTGAACGGCGATCTGCGGGCGGTGGTGCGCCGGGCCAACGCCCTGTTCGTGGATTTCTTCGAGACCTTCATCGATCCGCTCGAAGCGGCGCTCGGCGTGCAATCCACCCACACGATCGGCCGCTCGCACAGCGCCATGGACAAGCCGGGCTACGCGCAGCGCATGGAGGCGATCAATTTCGCCATGGCGCACGACGACGGTGCCTCGCACCGCGAGCTCGAGCAGGCCGACGTCATCCTGGTGGGCGTGTCGCGCAGCGGCAAGACGCCGACCAGTCTGTATCTGGCGCTGCAGTTCGGGGTCAAGGCGGCCAACTACCCCCTCATTCCCGAGGACTTCCAGCGCAGGCGGCTGCCGGGCGCGCTGATCCCCTGCAAGCCGCGCTTGTACGGCCTGAGCATCGCCCCGGAGCGTCTGCGCGAAATCCGCCAGGAGCGCCGGCGGGACAGCCACTATGCCGCGCTGGAGAACTGCCGCTACGAGGTCGCGCAGGCAGAAGAGCTCATGCGCCGCGAGGGCATCCGCTGGATCAATTCCACGGCCAAGTCGATCGAGGAGATCGCCACGACCATCCTGAGGGAACTCAGGATCGAGCGCCACGTGTACTGAGCTGGCGCGCCCGTTCGTAGAAGAGGATCGCCGCCGCCGCCGCGACGTTGAGTGAATCGACCCTGGGCGCGAGCGGAACGCTGACGCGAAGCGCCGCCTGCGCCGCGGCCGCCCGGCTCACGCCCTGCCCTTCGGCGCCGAATATCCAGCCCAGCCGGCCGCTCAGGTCCACCGCCGCCGGCGCCTCGCCCCCGGCGGGCACGGCGCAGACCAGCTTGCCGCGGAAATCCGCGAGCGCGCGCACGAGGTCCGGGACCTCGGCGACGCGCAGCGCGAAGTGGCCGCCCATCGCGGCGCGCAGTACTTTCGGCGACCACGGGTCGGCGCAGCCGCGCCCGAGCACCGCGGTGTCGACGCCGAAGGCGGCCGCGCTCCTCAGGATCGCCCCCACGTTCCCCGCATCCTGGATCGCGTCGAGGAACACGGCGTGCCTGGCCGCGGCGACGTCGGCCGCGGAGGATGCAACCTCGATTTCCGCAGCCAACCCTGCGGGTGCGACCGCGTCCGCTACCCATCGGAACAGCGCGTCCGGCAGCGCGAACGGCTCGACGCCGGCGCGGCGCACCAGTTCGGCGATTTCCGGCTTGTCCCGTCCGCCCTCGCTGACGATGAGCGCTTTCGGCCGCGCGCCGGTCTCGAGATAGGCGGCGAGCAGATGCGCCCCCTCGATCAGCGCGCGTCGCTGTGTTCGCCGGGCCCGCCCATCGTGCGCTAGCGCGTGCCAGCGGCGCACGCGCGGATTGTCGCGCGAGCGTAGCGTGCTCACCTGCATAACACCCGCTGCACCGGGGCGAACGAGCGCCGGTGGATCGCGCAGGCGCCGTACCGCGCCAAGCGCGCGAGATGCTCGGCCGTGGCATAGCCCTTGTGCTGATCCAGGCCGTAGTTCGGAAACTGCTCGTGCAGCCGCAGCATCTCCGCGTCGCGCGCGGTCTTGGCGAGGATCGAGGCGGCCGAGATCCGCGCCACGCTACGGTCCCCGCCGATGACGGCGCGCGCCAGGCACGCCAGCGCCGGGCAGTGGTTGCCGTCGATCCACGCCTCGTCGGGCGCAACGGCCAGGCCTTCCACGGCACGGCGCATCGCCAGCAAGGTGGCCTGAAGGACGTTGATCCGGTCGATCTCCTCGACCGTGGCGCTCGCCACCGACCAGGCCCGCGCCTCGCGGCGAATCACCTCCGCCAGGGCTTCGCGGCGCGGCCCAGTAAGCAGTTTGGAGTCCGTGAGTCCTGCGATGGGCCGCCTGCGCCTCAGCACCACCGCCGCTGCGTACACCGGCCCGGCGATGGGCCCGCGGCCCGCCTCGTCGACGCCGCAAATGAGCCGCTCAGGCACGGCCCGCGTCGAGCACGGCGAGCACCGCGTCGGCCGCCTTCTGCGCATTGTCCTGCCTGAGCAGCGCGTGCATGTCGCGAAACCTTTGCACCTGGCGCGCCTGCAGCCCGGTGTCGCGCAGCAGATCGATCAGCGCCGCCGAAAGCGCCGCCGGCGTGGCCTTGCCCTGGATCAGCTCGGGCACCAGCCGCTCGCCGGCGAGGATGTTCGGCATGCCGATGTAGGGCAGATACAGCATCGGGCGCTGCAGCGCCCACGACAAGGGCGATTGACGGTAGGTGATGACCATGGGCGTCTTGCAGAGAGCGGCTTCCAGCGTCGCCGTGCCGCTCGCCACCAGCGCCAGGTCGGCAGCGGCCAAGGCCTCGTGCGAGTGACCGAAAAGCAGCGTCAGCGGCAGGTCCGTGCGCCCGTGCGCGTGCAGGGTCGCCTCGAACAGGTCGCGCGTCTCGCGCGTGGCGAGCGGGCACACGAAGTGCACCTCCGCGACCTCCTGGCGAAAGCGGTGCGCGGCGAGTATGAACACCTCGGCCATGTGCTCGAGCTCGGAGCGCCGGCTGCCCGGCAGGAGCGCGATCACCAGCTTGCGCGACGGCAGGCGCAGCTGAGCCTTCGCGCCGGCCTTGTCCACGTTCAAGGGAATGATGTCGGCGAGCGGATGGCCCACATAGGTGACCGGCAGGCCGGACTTCGCGTACAGCGCGGGCTCGAACGGGAACATCGCCAGGAGGTGCGTCGCCGAACGCGCCACGCGCCGCACGCGCCAGCGCCGCCACGCCCACACCGAAGGGCTCACGTAGTGCACGGCGGGAACGCCGGCCCGCTTCAGGCGGTGCTCCAGGTCGAGATTGAAATCGGAGGCGTCGACGCCGATGAACAGCCCGGGCCGTTGCTCGAGCAGCGCGTCGCCGAGCCGGCGGCGGATGCGCATGATCTCGCGATAGTGGCGCAGCGCCTCCACGTAGCCGCGCACCGCCAGCCGGTCGAGCGGCACGTCGACCTCGAAACCCTGCGCCGCCATGCGCGGGCCGCCGATGCCCGAGAAGCGCAGCTGCGGCCGCCGTGCCTTCAAGGCGCCAATGAGATGCGCGCCGAGTTGATCACCGGAGGCCTCGCCCGCCACCATGGCGACGTGGTTCGCGTCGTCACCCACGGCGCTAGCGGATGAATCCGCGCTTGGAGCGCGCCAGGAAATCGAGCAGCGCCGCGACCTCCGCACTCTCCGCGGCCTGCGCCGCGAGGTCGCGCTTCGCCTCCTCCAGGCTCAACCCCGAGCGGTACAGGGTGCGGTAGGCACGCTTGACGCGCCCGATGGCGTCGGCACTGAAGCCGCGCCGCCGCAAACCCTCGCTGTTGATGCCGTAGGGCTTCGCCATGTTCCCCGCGGCCATGACGTAGGGCGGCAGGTCCTGCGGCAGGTAGGTGCCCATGCCGGTGAAGCTGTGCGCGCCGATGTGCACGAACTGATGCACCAGCGTGGTGGCCCCGAGGATCGCCCAGTCGCCCACCTGCACGTGACCCGCGAGCTCGCAGGCATTGGCGAAAATCGTCTGGCTGCCGATCTGGCAGTCGTGCGCGAAGTGCACGTACGCCATGATCCAGTTGTCGTCGCCGACGCGCGTTACCCCCGCGTCGCGCGCCGTGCCGCGGTTGATGGTGACGTATTCGCGGATCGTATTGCCGTCGCCGATCTCCACCGCCGTGTCTTCGCCGCCGTACTTCTTGTCCTGCGGCGGCGCGCCGATGGAGGCGAACTGGTAAACGCGGTTGTTGCGGCCGATGCGCACCCGGCCGTCGATGACCACGTGCGGCCCGATCCAGCTGGCTGCGCCGATTTCTACCTGTGCGCCGATGATCGAGTAGGCGCCGACCGTCACGCCCGGCGCCAGCTTCGCGCCCGGATGCACGATGGCGGTTGCGTGCACCTGCGTCGCGCTCACTCCTGCCCCAGGATGCGCTCGGTGCACAGGATCACGGCTTCGGCAGCGGTCGCGCCGTCGACGCGCGCCAGGCAGGCGAATTTCCAGATGGTGCGCTTGTGCGCGAGGATGGTCGCTTCGATCTCGAGCCGGTCGCCGGGAACCACCGGCTTCTTGAAGCGCGCCTCGTCGATGCCCGCGTAGTAGTACACGGTGCCCGCGTCCGCCTTGTCGCCCCGCGTGCGGAACACCAGGATGCCCGCCGCCTGCGCCATCGCCTCCAGGATCAGGACCCCGGGCATGATCGGGCGGCCCGGGAAGTGGCCGAGGAACTGGGGCTCGTTGATGCTGACGTTCTTGAGCGCGAGGATGCGCTTGCCCGGCTCGCATTCGAGCACGCGATCGATCATGAGCAGCGGATAGCGCTGCGGCAGGTACTCGAGGACTTGCAGCGCATCCATCTCAGCCATTGCGTTTCTTCCTTTCTTTGCCCAGGTGCCGCAGCAGCGCGGCGTTGCGCGCCCACGACGCGCTGTCCTCGAAGGGGTACACGCCGGTGTAGGTGCCCGGCTTGCGGATGGAGCGCGTGATGACGGTGGCCGCGGATACGTGCACGTCGTCGCACAGGCTGAGATGCCCGAGGACCACCGCCGCCCCACCCAGGGTGCAGCGCCGGCCGATGTGCGCGCTGCCCGCCACGCCGGCGCATCCCGCCATCGCCGTGTGCGCGCCGATGCGGCAGTTGTGGCCGATCTGCACCTGGTTGTCGAGCTTGACGCCGTCCTCGATCACGGTGTCGTCCACCGTGCCGCGGTCGATCGTCGTGTTGGCCCCGATCTCCACGTCGTCGCCGATCAGCACGCGGCCGATCTGCGGCACCTTCAGCCAGCGTCCGGCGTCCAGCGCCATGCCGAAGCCGTCCGCGCCGATCACCGCGCCCGCATGCACGAGGGCGCGCTTGCCGATGCGGCAGCCCTCGTACACCACGACCGCGGGATGCAGGCGGCTGTCGGCGCCCACCGCCGCCGCGTCGCCGATGTAGCAGCCCGCGCCGATCCACGCGCGCTCGCCGATCTCCGCGGCCGCGCACACCACGGCGCCGGCGTCGACGCGCGCGCTGGCGGCCACACGCGCCTGCGCGTCGACGTGCGCCGCCGCATGCACGCCAGGACGCGGCGCGAGCGCCGGATTGAGCAGCTGCGACACGCGCGCGAAGTAGGCATACGGGTTGTCGCTCACGATGCGCGGCAGCCGGGTGAGCGGCTCGGCCTGCGGCCCGAGGATCACGGCGGCGGCGCGCGTCGCCGCCAACTGCGCCTTGTAGCGCGCGCTGGAGAAGAATGCGATGTCGTGCCCTTGCGCGTGCTCGAGGGACGCCACCTGCTCGATGAGGATGCCGGCGTCGCCGACCACGCGCCCGCCGAGCCTGGACGCGATCTCGCCGAGGGAAATCGGGCCCGCCATGTCAGCGCGCGGGCGACTTGCCCTCGAGCGCCTTGATCACCCGGTCGGTGATGTCGATACGCGGATTCGCGTAGACGGCGTCCTGGAAGATGATGTCGTACTTCTCCTGCTCGGCGATCAGGCGGATGACGCGATTCGCCTGCTCGACCACCTGCGCCAGCTCCTCGTTGCGGCGCTGGTTGAGGTCCTCGCGGAACTCGCGCTGGCGGCGCTGGAAATCCCGGTTCAGGTCGTTGAACTCCCGCTCCTTGGCGCGGCGCTGGCTGTCCGGCAGGGTGACGCCCTGCCGCTCGAGCTCGTCCTGCATGCGCTTGAGCTGCTCGGCGGTCTTGGCCAGCTCCTGGTCGCGCTTGGAGAATTCCGCCTCGATCTTCTTCTGCGCGCGCACCGCCGGAACCGCGTCGCGCAGGATGCGGGCCGTATTGACGAAGCCGATGCGCCCCTCCATCTGCGCAGCGGCAGGAAGCGCCGACAGCGCGAGCGCCAGCGACAACGGCAGGGCCAGTTTCGCGGTGATCTTCTGCATGAATCGCCCGATGGGTCAGAACGCGGTGCCGAACTTCAATTGTAACCTTTGCACGCGGTCGACGCCCTTCACCTCGTTCAGCGGCGTGGCCAACGACAAGCGCAGCGGCCCGAGGGGCGAGGCCCAGGCGAGCGCCAGACCGGTGGAGTAGCGCAGCTCGGATAGCTCGACCGGATCGCCGTCCGCGTACACCTGGCCGGCGTCGACGAACAGGCCGAGGCGCAGCGACTTGTCCTGCGCCGCACCCGGCATCGGAAACAGCAGCTCCACGTTGCCGACCACGCGGCGCGTGCCGCCCAGCGAGTTGCCCACTTCGTCGCGCGGCCCGAGCGAAAAGTCCTGGTAGCCGCGCACGGTACCGGGGCCGCCGGCATAGTAGTTCTTGAAGAACGGCAGGGGCTTGCCGCCGCTGCCGCTCGCGTAGCCGAGGTCGGCATTCAGGAACAGCGTCACGTTGCGGCTGAGCGGCCAGTAGAGCTGCTGGTTGACGCCCAAGCGGTAGTACTGCAGATCGCCTCCCGCGAACTCCGAGCTTATCCGGGTCAGCAGCCCGTCCGTGGTGACGATCAGGCTGTCGCGCGTATCGCGTGCCCACGCCGCCGTGAGCGCGCCATAGCGGTACTCGTTGCCGAAGTCGTCGACGAACTGCTTGTAGATCGCCGAGCTGCTCTCGAAAGTGGTCACCTCGACTGTCTCGGCGAGCGCGCCGAAGCTCACCGTGACGCGCTCCGAGAGCGGATAGCTGAACTTGATGCCGCCACCCAGCGTGCTGGTGGCGTAGGCGCCGGTGGCAAGCGTCGAGGCGTCGACGTCGCGCTTATAGACGTCGAATCCGCGGCTCACGCCATCGACCGTGTAGTACGGGTCCACGTAAGACAGCGAATAGACCTGGTTGACGGTGCCGCTGTTCAGCTCGAGGGCGAGGAACTTGCCGGTGCCGAAGACGTTGGGCTGCGTGACGGACGCCGAGAGAATGACCTTGTCCAGCGTGGAAAAGCCCACGCCGAGCATGAGCGCGCCCGTGGAGCGCTCCTCGACCGTATAGGTGACATCCACCTGGTCGGGGCGGCCTTCCACGGGCGCCGTGTCCACCGCGACGTCGCTGAAGTAGCGCGTGCGGTCGATGCGCCGCCGCGACAGCTGGATCTTGGAGGCGTCATAGTAGGCGCCCTCGAGCTGGCGCATCTCGCGGCGCACGACCTCGTCGCGCGTCTTGCTGTTGCCGACGACGTTGATGCGGCGCA
>Ga0214472_10000237_pt1 | contig 73394 bp, 67 predicted proteins | sample RVTome_6_FD_207662 | JGI IMG/M metagenome (GOLD analysis project Ga0214472, IMG submission 207662) | Soil microbial communities from uranium-contaminated site in the Upper Colorado River Basin, Wyoming, United States - RVT140D175 | ecosystem: Environmental > Terrestrial > Soil > Contaminated >...
GCATGCTCTGCGCCAAGGCGTCGTACAGGGCGACCATCCGAGCCCAGTCGGTTTCGTCGGCGGTGCGCGCGCGCGCATGGCACGCGGCGATCGCGGCTTGCAGCGTGTAGGGGCCGGGCGCGCCGAACCCCTCCGCGCGCTCGAGCGCCTTCAGGCCGCGGTGGATCGCCAGGTGATCCCACCGTCCCCGATCTTGATCGAGCAACAGCACCGGCTCGCCCGACGGACCAACGCGCGCGCGGAACCGCGAGAACTGGATCTCCATCAGCGCCACGAGCCCGTGCACCTCCGGCTCGGCGGGCATCAGTCCGGCGAGCACGCGTCCGAGCCGCAGCGCGTCCTCGCACAATGCGGGGCGCACCCAGTCCTGGCCGGCGGTCGCCGCGTAGCCTTCGTTGAAGGTCAGGTAGATCACCTCCAGCACCGATCCGAGGCGCTCGGCTCGTTCCGCCGGACCTGGAACCTCGAAGGTGATATTCGCCGCCGACAAGGTGCGCTTCGCTCGCACGATCCGCTGCGCGATGGTCGGCTCGGGCATCAGGAACGCGCGCGCGATCTCATCGGTGGTGAGGCCCCCGAGCAGCCGCAGGGTCAGCGCGATGCGCGCGTCGGGGGACAGCACGGGATGGCACGCGATGAAGATCAGCCGGAGCAGATCGTCGCCTACGTCTTCCTCGGGATCCGGCATCTCTTCGTGCTCCTCGAGTTCGGCCGCGATCGCCGCGTACTTGCGTTCCAGGCTCGCGCTACGGCGGAAGTGGTCGATCGCGCGACGCTTGGCGATGGCCATGAGCCAGGCACCCGGGTTGGCCGGGGTGCCCGACTCAGGCCACTGTTCGAGCCCGGCGACGAGCGCGTCGTGCGCGAGGTCCTCTGCGAGACCCACGTCGCGGACGATCCGGGTGAGGCCGGCGATCAGCTTCGGAGACTCGATCCGCCAGACCGCATCGATCGCACCGTGCGCGTCGGTCACGGCTGCTTGCGTGAGAGCTCCTCGCGCAAGCGGTTCTCACGCTCGCGCAGCTCCGGCGTGAACTCGTCGCCGAAGTCATCGTCTTCGGCGATCTGCCGGATCTCGACCTCACCCTCCTCGAGCGGCGCGCGCTTCAGCCACTCCACGGCTTCGTCCAGGGACCGAGCTTGCAGGAGCCAGAAGCCGGCCACGAGTTCCTTGGCCTCGGCGAAGGGGCCGTCGGTGATCGTGCGCTTGTCACCCGTGTAGGCGATGCGCACGCCCTTCGAGCTAGACAGGAGACCTTCGCCGCCCAGCATGATTCCGTTCTTGACCAGCTCGTCGTTGTACGCGGCCATCTTCGTGAGGATCTCCTTATCCGGCATGGCGCCGGCCTCTGATTCCGGGCTCGACTTCACGATCGCCATGAACCGCATGGTGGTCCCTCCTCCCAAGCAGGGCGCCGGCTCGTCGTCCGGTCTCCAACCCTAGCCTCTGCTATCACGTCGAACGGGCGACGGCGAGATCGACACGGCCACGAAGGAAGTTCCTCAGGATCGTTCGAGCAGGGCTTTGAGGCGATCGAGGTCCTTCCGGTTGGCGCGGCGCATGGCGCGTTCCATCATCGGGGCGGCGATCTTGGAGAAGCCCGAGGGCTCCCCCCGGTTGCGAAGGGCCATGTGGGTTCCGCCGTCTTGCGTGTCCTTCCAGGTGTAGGTGGTCTCCATGGCGAAGGGGCCTTGCGCGGTGCTCATGACGAAACGCTCGCCGGGGAGGTGCTCTTTCACCTCGTACGTGTAGGCGATGCGTCGCCCGAGGAACTGGGCAACGAACGCGATGCGCGAGCCGACGACGACCGGGCCCGGCGCCTCAGGTTCCACCGACTTGATGTTGCTGTACCACCGCGTCGCGTTGTCGGGGTCGGCTGCGAACGCCGCGACCTCGGGGCGCGCCCGGTCGATGACGATCTCGGTCGAAACGTCGACGGCCACGGCTCATCATGACCGCAGGCGGCGGTCGTGGTGCAAACCGCCACCTGCGGATGCCCAGCGCCCTACGATTCCAGCCGCGACTTGAGCGCGGCAAGGCGTTCCCTCCACGCGGCCTTCGCCGACTCGGCCTCATCCGCGTCCGGGAGCCGCTCGTGCGCCACCGAGACGGTGGACTTCGCTGCGCCCTTCGCTTCGAACGAGGCCGTCACCCGCGTTGATCCGTCGTGCCAGTCGAACCGAGCGGTGTGTCCGGGCTGCGAGGTCCGAAGCGACATCTTCCCATCGGTGAGCCACTTCTTGCGCTTCCGCGAGTCGACGAACGCCTCGAACAGATCAACGTTGGGTACCGCGACGGTCTTGGAGACGTAGACGGTGAAGCCGTCGGGTTGCTGGTGCTTGAGGCGCATGCCGCGCGCGCGCTCGTAGCCGACGGTGATCGCCTGCGCGTACCAACCCGGGACACTGTGCTCGTCCATGAGGAACGCCGCGGTTTCCCCATGCTTCTTGTCCCGGGCGCCCCATCGGTCGAGGATCGACAGCCACTCCTCCCATCCCCGGCCCGTGGCATCGACGAGCTTGGCCTCCGAAACGGGCATCGGCGCATCCGTCAATCTCGTGCGCGCGGACCGGACGCGATCGCGTTTCTGCGAGGTCTGGTTGCGCGCGGCTGTGTACCTCTCACCGGTCTTGGCCATGCGCGCGCGGACGCGGCGCTTGAAAGTCTTGTCCTCGGTCATCGTTCCTCCTTCGTCGTGCCGCGACCGAGGGACCCACGCTCCCTTGGGCGCGACGCCGAAGGGCGATGCCGAGCCTCCCGAGGGCTGAGCCCCCTTTGCCTCGCTGATGCCGGCGGCGTGAGCGCCGGAGCCGAGGTTGGGCGTGGGACGTGCCGGAAAGGAACGATAGCGCTCGGCCCCAGTGACCGACAAGCCCTGCGGACTACGCGGTGAGGTCGGTGCTGGCCCTGGCACGGGCCGGGAAACGGCTCAAAGCCAGGGAGATCGCGGCCGAGATGGCCCTGCCCGAGAAGTTCCTGCCCCAGGTCCTGGGCCTGTTGATCAAGGCGGGCCTGGTGGGTTCGGTTGCCGGACCCGACGGAGGCTACGAGCTGCGTCGAGCGCCCGGTGAGATCTCACTGCTCGAGGTCATCGAGGCTGCTGAGGGGCCGGTGCGGAGCCAGGAATGCGTGCTTCGCGGCGGTCCCTGCCGTCTGGACGGGACCTGCGCCGTGCACGACGCCTGGTTCGACACGCAGGCCGCGCTCGCGGTCAAGCTTGCCCGCACGACCTTCGCCGACCTTCGGCGCAACACCCGGCGCGCGACGCGCGCTCCACGCCGGCGCATCGCGCCCGCCACGTCCGAGGCCTGAGCCCGCCGCGAACAGGTGTGTGATCGGTCGTTCGACAAATCGAATGCCCGCGGAAATGGCCGATCCACAACAAGGGATGCGGGCCCCGGCGACGAAACCGTATCGAGGGGGGGCGAGGGCCGCCTGTCCCGCATGCGTCGGATCGTGTCTCCTCGCCGTTGACGTGGCGCACGGCGCGTGCGCGCAGGAGGGAAGAGCGTGAAGCACCGGGGACTCGTCGTACTCGCCATCACCGCGTTCGCGCTGCCGGCAGCATCCGCGCCGGCTGTGCCGATCGACCTATGGCCGACCACCCATGGGATCGACTGCGCCAACGAGCTGTTCAATCCGATCCGTCCCGACGGAACGCGCGACGCAAACGGTGACCCAACACCCGGATCACCGGAGTGGGCGGAGCGCGACCGGCAGCGTTTGGAGTGCGACAACCAGCGCGACTGGGATCGTCGGTACCACCCGCATCAAACTGTGAACTCTGGACGCTACGGCGAAGACTGGTATCGACAGCCGGTCCGGTTCGACGGTAACCGCTGGCGCTACACTTACATGGCCGCCGATGTCCCAGGGGCCACCGGCATCCCAGGGGTTCCGGCCGCGGAGATCTACCGGCCATGCGCGCCGGGTACCTGCGGCACGATGCCTGCAGGCTTGCAGCGGTTCGAGCCTCCCTACCCGGTCGTTGTGATCTTCCACGGTTTCATCGCGCAGATGACGCACCACCGATTCAACGGCCAGGTTTTCGCCGAGGCCGGATACATGGCGATCGTCGTGAACGGGACCCATCCCCTCACCGGCGCTCCGAACGTGCAGGAAGCGGGCAACGGCGACGAGGTGCTGGATTGGCTCGCGTCGCCGGCCTCGGGCGTGTTCGGGCAGGAGGCCGACCTCGACCGTGTCGCATTCACCGGCCATTCGATGGGAGCCGCGGCAGCGTTGAGCTACCAGGGCGACCCGCGCGTGCATGCGATCATCGCGTGGGACGGCGGCGACAGCATCGCGGACAACAATTGCACCGTTGACCCCGAGACGAACGAGCTCCGGCCGTGCACGCCGATCATGTATCAACGCACCGACGGTGCGTTCTCAGCGCCCCAGGCGACCACGCGCACCGACTACCCCGAGTCGCGCAACCGCGGGCTTGCGACCTACGACGCCCACAGGGCTCGCGGGATGGACGTCTTCCACGTCACGTTCCGCGCAACGAACCACATCGACTGGAACGGCAACGGCGTCGGCTCCCTGGCCGGCAGTCGGCTCGCGGAGCCGACGATCAACTACTACAGCCTCGCGTGGCTCGACCGTCACATCCGGGGCAAGCTCGTGGTCGATGAGAGCGGTGACGTCGTCACGAGCGGCGGTCTCGACGAGCCCGAGGAGCGGGCGTTCAGGCAAGCGATCGCGCAGAGCGCGTACGACCGTTTGATCGCGAAGAAGTTCGTCGCGGGATCCATCGATACGCACAACATCAGTCAAGGCTTCTACGACCCGGTCCAGCATGCTCGATCCGGGGACCCGCTGTACGGGGGTAACGTGCCGTACACGGTGGAGGGCCTTTGGACCACGGATCGCTTCTCGCCCGAGTTCCGCTCGTTCTGCTACGTGACGGTGCCCAATTACCTCGGTGGGGGCTCGGGGAAGACGGGAGACCACGTTCCTGCGGCAGCGCTCGCCGACAGCGGCGGATTCGACGAGCAGACCGAAACCTACGGCGACATGCGTCTCACGGGTTGCCCGCAGATCCGTCCGTAGATAACCAGGCCGACTCCGGCGACTTCACCGGTGTCATTGCCGAAGCGGTCACTCCGGCGAGCCAGGTAGGCTCATCCAAGGATCCCGAGCTGGAGTGAGATCATGCCCGAACCGACGAGGCGCGCCGATGGCGGCGAGATCGGGGAGACCGCGCTGCCCGGTGTCGGTGTCCGATACCAGTTCATGTCGAGCGCCGGGGTCCGTGTCGCGGTGCTCCACCATCGCAGCGGCCGCCGGGAACTGATCCTGTTCGAGCCGGACGATCCAGACTGTGTACAGCGGTCCGTCGATCTGGATGAGGCCGACAGCAGGACGCTGGCAGAGATGCTCGGTGCATCCAAGGTGGCGGAGCACCTGGCCCGTCTGCAGCAGTCCGTCGAGGGGCTCGCCATCGACTGGCTGCCCATCGGTGGATCGACCCCGTTCGCGGGACGAACGATCGGGGACACCCAAGCGCGGTCACGGACGGGCGTCTCGATCGTTGCGGTGTTGCGGGGGGAAAGCGCCATCGCGGCGCCGGGTCCGAAGGAGGAACTCCGGCCGGGCGATACGCTCGTCGTGGTCGGGACCGCACGAGGGATCGAGCAGCTCACAGAGATCCTTCGCTCGGGCTAACGGATGCCGGATCATCGCTTCTTCCTCGAGCTCGGCGGGGTGGTACTGGCCCTGGCGGTCCTCGCTCGGCTCGCCGGACGGTTGGGGTTCTCTCCGATCCCTCTGTATCTGATCGCGGGGCTCTCGGTCGGCACCGGGGGGCTGATCCCGATCGTCACCGCCGAAGGGTTCATCGAAACGGGCGCCGAGATCGGCATCGTCTTGCTTCTGTTCATGCTGGGCCTCGAGTACACGCCGCGCGAGCTCGCCGACAACCTCCGCACCGCAGCCCCCGCCGGCTTCGTCGACCTCGTCGCCAACTTCACGCCCGGGCTGCTCATCGGGCTCGTGATCGGTCTCAGTTTCGAGGCCGCGTTCCTGCTCGGTGGGATCACCTATATGTCCTCGACGGGAGTCATCGCGAAGACCCTGTCGGATCTGAACTGGACCGGGAACCGCGAGACGCCCACGGTGCTCTCGATCCTCGTCATCGAGGATCTGCTGATGGCCGCGTACCTCCCGCTGGCGGCGGTCCTGCTCGTCGGCGGTTCCCCCTCGGCCATCGCCGGGTCTATCGCGGTCGCCGTCGTGCTCGTCGGGGTGGTTCTTCTGGTCGCCTTCCGGTTCGGACCCGCGTGGAGCAACGTGCTCTTCAGCCGGTCGGACGAGACGCTGCTGCTCAGTTTGCTCGGCCTAGTCTTCATCGCGGCCGGGGTCGCGGCAGCGATGCAGATCTCGACGGCGGTGGGCGCTTTCCTCGCGGGGATCGCCGTCTCCGGCGAGGCGGCCGAGCGCGCGCGCGTCCTGCTCGCGCCCCTTCGCGATCTGTTCGCTGCGGTCTTCTTCGTGTTCTTCGGGCTACAGATCGACCCCGCAACCATCCCCGCGGCGGCGGGGACTGCGCTCGTGCTCGCCGGGGTGACCGCGGCAACGAAGGTGGGATCCGGATGGTGGGCAGCGCGCGCCGCCGGGGTCGGGCCGCGCGGCCGGTTCCGCACCGGAACGCTGCTGATAGCACGAGGCGAGTTCTCGATCGCGATCGCGGGTATCGGTGTGGCCGCCGGCCTCAGCGAGCGGTTCGTGGCGATCGCAGCAGCGTACGTGTTCATCCTGGCCGTTCTCGGTCCGATCGCCGCGCGCGTCACGGATCCGCTCGTCGCCGCGCGGCTACGCCGCCGCCGACTGGACGAGCTTCCCGCACGGTGACAATTTCCCAAAGGTTGGCTGCGCCTTAACCACAGGTTAACCCGACGGTTCGTAGTCTGTCGGAAGATCGTTCCGCCGCTGCCGACCAGGAGCCTCCCTATGAGCATGACCGTCCGCGCTTTGATCGTGGCGTCGTTGACGGCGCTGGCCGTGGGACAAGGCGTAGGCACCGCCGTCGCCGTCGCCGGGACGGCGACGGTGCTCATCGATGAGAGCCTGCAGCCGAAGCGGCTCACCGTGGCGCCGGGGACACGAGTCAGGTGGATCAACCGCGATGATGAGCGTCATCGCATGCGATCGAGAGGCGGCCCCGTGGAGTGGGACTCGAAGAACCTCGAGCCCGGCGACTCGTTCACGTACACGTTCACCGTCGAGGGCACCTATCGGTATATCGACGAACGCGAGGACGACGATACGGACTACCACGGGACCATCGTCGTGGCGAGCGCCGGCGGAAGCGGGCCGTTCGGCGGCGGATCGGACGAGGGCTCCTCGGACACAGGATCCGCGCCCGCGTCCTCAGCCACCGTGCGGATGGCCGGTCGAAGCTTCTCCCCGAGCACCGTCACGCTCGCCGCCGGGGGCTCGATCAGCTGGGTCAATGACGACGACGACGAGCACACCGTCAACGCATCTGCCGGGGGATCCGCCAGCGGCACGTTGAACCCGGGAGCCCGCTTCACGCGCCGGTTCGTCTCGGCCGGGACCTACGATTATTTCTGCGCGTTCCACGCCGACATGACCGGGACGGTTCTCGTGCAAGCGCCCAACGGCAGGGGACCGCCGGGGAAACAAGGAGTCGACGAGGGGAACAGCCCACCCGCGGACGCCGCCGCCGCGTCGCGCATCGAGATCGTGGATCTCGCGTTCGCGCCTTCCTCGGTGCGTATCCGCGCGGGCGGCACCGTCGTTTGGGCCAACGAGGGCGTAGCGCCGCACACGGTCACAGCGGAGGAGGGTTCGTTCGACTCCGGCACCCTCGAGCCCGGAGCGCGTTTCCGCCGCACGTTCGCGACCGCGGGAACCTACGAGTACGTGTGCACCATCCACCCGGCCATGACCGGAACCGTCGTGGTCGGCGCAGCCACTGTGGCACCGGGGGTGCCGACTCCGCGACCGAGCACGTCGTTGGCGGCCAGCGTGGAGTCGTCGGTGTCGCGCGCGCCTGTCGCGGCGCGCGCACCCCTCTTCGGAACCGGGGCGCTGCTGGGAACGATCTTCGGGATCCCGGCAGCACTTTTCATCAGCGCGATGACCTACCTGAGATCGGCGCGAGCTCGCGACGTGAACGGATGAGCTCGACGCCGAGCAGTATCTCCACCGCGGGCCGGCGCGGCGAGAGAGGTTGGGGACCATCGCGATGACTCAGCGAGAGCAGCTAGGCTCCGTCGGTGCCGGTGGAGGTGATGCTGTGAGCCGCGCGCGCGATCTGTGGGGTAGGGCCCGCGCGCGGCGCGTATCCCTCACCGGGTTGATCGCTCTGATGGGCGGCTCGGGCATCGCGCACTTGATCGTGCCGGAGCCCTATCTCAAGATCGTTCCACGGTGGGTGTCGTCGGCGTCGGCGGCGGTGTTCTGGAGCGGCATCGCCGAACTTGCGGTCGCCGCGGCTCTGGTCCATCCCCGGATGCGCCGGGCGGGTGCTTGGGCGACGATCGCCCTGCTGGTCGCCGTCTTCCCTGCGAACATCCAGCACGCGCTCCAGGTCGAGCCGGGAACCGGTGAGTGGTGGGCGACGCGCGCGCGGCTCCCGCTGCAGCCCGTCCTCATCTGGTGGGCGTGGACCTTCACCCGCATGCGAGAGCCGACCCCATGAGGCGTGCGGTCAGGCGGGCAGGCATCGCCACCGGGGGCGCCACGCTGGCTCTGCTCAGTGTGGTTGGGATCGAGATCGCCGCCGCCATCGTGCGCGCCGAGGACCTGACCGGGTTCCCCGCCCCGGCACTCGACGGACCGATCGGTCCCGATGGGGGGGATCTCCTGCGTATCGTCTGGGTGGGTGACTCAACCGGCGAGGGCGCGGGCGCATCGTCCATAGCAAGGTCCCTGCCGCACGCGTTCGCGCGCGGCCTCGGCCGGCGGGTCGATCTGACGGTACTGGCGGTCTCGGGGGCGCGCGTGGCCGATGCCTTGGCCGACCAGGTCCCCCAGGTGCCGGGTCGGGACCCGGACTGGGTCGTCGTCGGGATCGGGAGCAACGATGTGACCCACCCGAGCTCGCGCTCGGCCTTCCGTCGCGACTACGCCGCGATCCTGAACACCTTGGTCGACGCTGGAGCCGAACGCGTCATCGCACTCGGCATCGGCGAGTTCGCGGCGACTCCGCTGTTCTGGCAGCCGTTGCGCGCGATCGTGGGGGCGCGCGGCCACGCGCTCGAGCGCGATCAGGAGTCCCTTGCGAACCGGGCCGGCGCGACCTGGGTCGACATCCGTGCTCGAACCGGTCCGGCGTTCGTGGCCGAGCCGACGAAACATCATGCTGCCGACGGCTTCCACCCGAGCGACGCGGGCTACGCCTTGTGGGCCGAGGCGATGCTCGGCACGCTCGAAGAGGTGGGCGTGCTCGACCGGTGAACGAGCGCATCGCTGATCGGCCCGCGCTGCCGAGGCCGAACTGACCTGCGTCAGCAGGATGACCATGGCGAACGTCGAAGGAAGGCGAAACCAACGTCGACAAGGAGTCAGGATGCGGAAACGGTTCGGGTCGCTCGTGTTCGCTGCCGCGCTGTCGACGTCGGTGCTCACCGCCATCGTGCCTGCGGCGGCGGATCCACCGACGTTTCTAACCGGCTACATCCCTGTCGCGGTCGGCACTCCGAACGAGGCGATGCTGCACTACAAGGTGAGCGTGCCGGATCCCGAGATCTGGGGTCCGGGTCCCTACCCTGCCGTGATCGACTATTCGGGTTACGAGCCGGGCATCGACACCTGGAACGCGATCACTCCGTTCGTCAACGTGGGTTACGCGGGGGTCGGATTGAACATCCGCGGCACGGGCTGCTCATCGGGCTACTGGGATTACTTCGAGCCGGTCCAGTCACGAGATGGTGCCGAAGCGATCGAGTGGCTCGCGACCCAAGACTGGTCCAACGGGCGCTTCGGGATGGTCGGCAAGTCCTACCCGGGGATCACCCAACCTTTCGTCGCCGCCGAGCAGCCTGAACCGCTGAAGGCGATCGTGCCGGGGCACATCTTCGCGGACCTCTACCGCGATGTTCCCTACCCCGGAGGGATCATGAACGTGACGTTCGCCGGAGGCTGGTCGTTGGCGACGGGCGCGACGGCGCACTTCTACGGGCCGGCATACGCGATCCCAGCAGGCGATCAACAGTGCATGATCAACCAGGCCGAGCACGCCTTGAACCCGCCGTTCAACCCGGTCGTGCAGATCCTGCCTCAGGCCTTCGACGGTCCGCTCTGGCGGGAGCGCTCGCCGTGGGAGTTCGCCGATCGGATCAACGTGCCGACGATGCTGGTTGAAGCCTGGCAGGACGAGCAGGTGGGCTCGCGCGGCACATACCTGTTGGAACGGTTGGACCCAGCGGTGCCGTGGCGGTTCATCGGAACGAACGGCGATCACGACGAGTACTACGGCGGCTCGGTCATGCCACACATCCAACGTTTCCTTTCCTACCACCTGAAGCAAGAGATCCCGTCATCCGACGTGCGCACGATCGTCGTGGATGGTGTCGAGCGGCCGGAAACGTACGAGGAAGCGTTCGCGCGTTACCTCGCCGAGGATCCGGTCATCGTCAACTGGGAGACCGGAGCGCTCGGAGGACGCAACCCTGCGTGGAGCGAGACGTACAGCGCGTGGCCGCCGGCCGAACAGCGGGTGAAGAGGCTATGGCTCACCGACGAGGGCGCGATGATCGAAGGCGTGCCGGCTCGGGGCAGCAGCGACTACGCGTACGCGCCCGGTGTCGGCACCGAGCAGCGCGGCGGTTTCCCGGTCGCCGATGAACCCGAGGCGAGCTGGGCTGATCGCGCGCCCGACGGAACCGCGGCGCGCTTCACCTCGGTCCCACTCGACGAGGATCACGTGCTCCTCGGCTCTGCGAGCCTGGATCTGTGGGTCTCATCGACTGCACCGGACACGGACCTCGAAGTCACGCTCAGCGAGGTCCGGACCGATGGTGGCGAGGTGTTCGTGCAGCAGGGGTGGCTGCGCGCGAGCCACCGCGCCGAAGATCCCAGATTGTCGACCGAACTGCGTCCGTTCCAAACGCATCTGGCGGCCGACGCCCGGCCGCTGTTGCCCGATCTGCCGAGCTTGCTGCGTGTCGAGATCTTCCCCTTCGGACATGTGTTCCGCGCGGGATCACAGATCCGGATAACGATCGCGGCACCGCACTCCCGTCCCGACCCGTGGGGCTTCGCGCTGCTGCCGACGCCGGCGATCAACACGATCCACACCGGCGGTGCGTACCGGTCGTCGATCGCGTTGCCCTTGCTGGGCGGTGCCGCGGCACAGGCTCCGCAACCGGCGTGCGGCTCTGTTCGCAACCAACCTTGCCGACCCGAGTAGGAACCCGGATCGACCGACCTGAAGGAGACGTCGTGCGCCCGAAGTCACCACCTATCTTCCTGCTCGTGGCCGCCCTCTGCGCATCGGTGCTGCCTTCCGTCACGGCCGCGCGCGCGAGCAAGCCGTTCGAGGAGCGGCTCGTCAAGATCCCCGCCTCGATGCCCGACGACAACGGCAACCCGATCGTGCTGGACGCATCGGTCTCGGTCCCCCTGCACGGCACTCCGCCCTACCCCGCGATCATCTTGAACCACGGCTTCGGCGGCAGCCGCACCAGCGACGGCGGAACGGTTCACCGTCTGGCCGACGCCGGCTATATCGTGCTGCGCTGGTCGCAGCGTGGGTTCGGTCAGACCGGCGGCGAGGTTGATCTCATGGGGGAGAAGGAGCGTCAGGATCTCCTCGATGCCGTCAACTGGCTCAACAACTCGGCCAATGTGCCCGAGATCTGGGTAGACCACATCGGTCAGGTGGGTGCCTCCTACGGCGCCTCGTACGCGATGGCGCTCGCGACGCTCGATCATCCGGCCGTGCGTGCGATCGCGCCGCTGGCGGGTCCGAGCGACTTCTACACCGCCATGGTTCCCAACGACGTCCCGAAGCTGACGATCACGGGCGCCACCTACGCGCTGGCGCTTCCGACGAACAAGGTGTCCGAGGAGTTTCACCGGATCATCGCGGCGATCGTGACCGGGGTCGGGATGAACTATGCGCGCGAGCAGCTTCGGTTGCGCACCGAGATCAACCGCCTGGACAACATCCGAACACCGATGTACTTCGCGAATGGGTGGAACGACAGTTACTTCGACGCCGAGCAGTGGCTGAACATCGCGCCGAAGCTCGAGGCCAACGGCGTGCCGTTCTGGATCTACCTGGGCGGGATCGGCCATCCGGCGGCGGACCCGGAGACCGGCAGCCCCGAGGCGCTCCACATCATCCATGATCGATTGATCCCGTTCTTCGATCGTTTCGTCAAGGGCGAAGTCAACGGGTTCGAGGACACGCCCCGGCTCGAGGTGTCGAACACGCACTGGACCGGATCAGCGTGGGACGGAACCACGATGACCGTCGACGATCTGCCGTTCGGCGAGCCGATCCGCAAGCATCTGTGCATCGGCGTCCCGGTCGGCACCATCCAAGACACGCCCTGCACGGATCCGGGCGTGACCGCGCTGACGAACACCTGGGCGACGACTCACCCGGGCGGCGAGTACCTCGCGCGCTACTTCTTCGATCCGTATGTACAGGAAGCCACCGGCATGTCCCTGCCGGAGGGACGCACGCCGACGCCCGCAGACACGGTCGTGTTCGAGAGCGAGCCGTTGGCCGAAGGGCTGCAACTGACCGGAACGCCGCGCTTCGGGATCGACGTCATCGCGGCGACGGCCGATGCCCCCGACAACGGCCCCGGTCCGTTCCAAGCATTCCAGCTCGACCCGATCGTCTGGGACCTCGCATCCGACGGGTCGCGCAGGATGATCACGCGAGGTGCGTACTCCGAGAACCTCGATGCGCCCGTCGGCCCGCACATCGCGGAGTTCGATGCGTTCGGCTTCTCCTATACGTTCCCCGCCGGTCACATCATCCAGATCGAGTTGTCCACCAGCGACTTTCCTTACCTGCGCCCGGCGACCAACCCATTCGAGGTCGTCGTGGGACAGGGATCTTGGGTCGATCTGCCCGGTGCCGAGAACCTCAGCGACCCGATCACCTGGCAGTAGCGGGGGAACCCACGACACGATCGCCGGAAGGGTGCGCAAACACTGCATCCCTGCCTGTGTGCGACCGAACTGTGGGAGGGAGTCGCGCAGGGGGATTTCATGCCTTAGACCAAAGGGGTCTTCCCTTTCGTGTCCGTTGAGCCTTGTGTACTTGAGCGTGCCCCGGGGAGGCTGCCCGCGTCGATCAGACCACCGGCACCGCCACGGATACACCAGCATCGACGAGCGCGGGGGTCCGGGCGGTCGCGTATTCGTTACTCGTCGATGTGACCTCGAGCACGAGCGTGTGATCCACCGGCACCGCCCACGACACGCCGCCGAGGTCGATCTCGAAGGTCTGGCTCGCCTCCAGGTCCAGACCAGTGATCTTCAGAGGCATGGTCTGGTCGTCGATGACGACCGCGCTCCCGTCGGGGGCCACGTCGAGCAGCTTGAAGAACAGGTACGCCTCGGGGCCGGCGCCGGCGACCGTCACGGTCGCGCGCGGAACACCCACCGCCGTCAGGGGACCGTCCGCGATCTCGATGCGGAAGCCGTCGGCGGCCGGCCGCGGGGCGGTGCCCGCGCCGTTGGTCGGGACGACCGCGTTCACGACCGTACCCTGCCCGACCGCAAAGGCCGCGGTCGACGGTAGCTGGTCCAACGCGTGGAACTCTCCGTCTTGCGTCTGATACTCGATCATGGGACCGAGATCGGTCGCGAAACCTTGCAGGTGATGGTCGAACCACGCGAGCGCGCGCGCGTTCATGTGCGCCGCGCCGGTCGCCTCGCACGGGTTCTCGAGATCGATCGTGTGCGTGGTCGCGGCGTCGCCGGTCGCAAGCAAGGTCCCGCAGAAGAAGATGAGGCGCGCATCGACGCCGTTGGCGCGGATCTGGCGCCAGTTCGCGATGCCCTCGTTGATCGGGAACAGCGTGTCGTTCGCGCCCTGCATGATCAGAGCAGGCGCCGAGATGCCGGGGACCGTCCTGCCTCCCACCGAGGTGCCGCCGTTGATATAGCGGCCGGTGGACTTGTCCGCGTACCAGTCAACGATCTCCTGCGACCAGTCGTTGAGCGCGATGCCTTCCACGGTCGACTGATGGATCTGCGGGGCGAGGCTCGCTACCTTCGGGCCGTCCGGCGAATCTGCACCGGTGGAGCCCTCCACTCCGACGCCGTACAGCGGCAGGTCCCAGTGCAGCTTCAAGACGCCGTTCGGCTTGAGCGACTGCGGGAGGTCGTTCCACGTGATCTGCGGAACGATCGCATCGACGCGCGCATCCGCAGACGCGACCTGCAGCTGGATGCCGCCACCATACGACACGCCGATCATCCCCATCACGGGGTCGTTGGGTCCGTCCTTCGCGACCCAGTCGAGGCCGGCGACGAGATCGATGAGCGCCTGGGCGTCGCGGACCTCGAAGTCCTGCGAATCGACGTTCGCCTGGCCGCCCGAGCTGCCGAAGCCGCGGGGGTCCCACGTGATCGCGCCGTATCCCGCCTCGACGAGCATCCCGAGCACGCCCGCGGGGTTCGTCGCTCCGGCCGAGCCCCAGCCCGGGCCCTCGAAGATGATCGGCGCAGGCGAGCCGGCGGTCGCGCTCGACGGCTGGAACAAGTTGTAGTGGATGGACGTTCCGTCGAACGACGTGACGTAGCCGCTTGTGGTCACGGTCTCCGCGCTCGCGCCCAACACCGGCGCGGCGAGGAGGAGGATGGCAACGAAGACGAGCCTCCGCATGCTTCTCACACTCCCTTTCGATCCTGGAGGGGTCTTCGGCGAGCCGGGCGGACCTTCCTTCTACGTCCGGACGACGGGACCGATTTCCTCCCGGCCGCGTCGCCGGTGGACTCTCTGTGATCCGCGCCATGTGCTCCTCGTAGGCGCTCGCATCATGTCGCCCATCGCGGTCGGGACGATCTGCCACGAGAGCCCGTACTTGTCCTTGAGCCATCCGAACTGTTGGGCCTCGGGAACCGCCTGAGAGCGCGTCCCAGTAGTGGTCGATCTCGTCCTGGGTCTCGCAGTCCACCAACGAGATGGCCTCGTTGAGGGTGAAGTTATGGCCCCGCGCGCTGTCCATCACGGCGAACTGGTCTAAGAACACCAAGACGTCCGGTCAGAGCTTCTGGGGCGGTGCGCGGTGTTGGGGACCGGTCTGTTGCAGGTCCAATCGCATGACCGCGCGGCGTGGGCTGGGGCGCCGGATGCACTCGAAGCCGCACGCTTCGAATACTTGCTCCCGCCAAGATATTCATCTGCGGTTCGATGCTCAGACGTCAGCGGCCAGCCCTCGATCGCCTTCGCACCGTGGCTGCGAAGCCTGCGACGCAGCGGCCTCGAGGAGTTCGTAGGTCGTGCCGCGTTTACGCTCGCCGACGCGTACGAAGAAACAAGGCACAAGCCAAACGTTTTCATATTCCTCTTCATCTTCCTCCGCGTCGCGATCCTTCAGGATCGTTGCGCGTGGAGAGATGGCAGGGGGGTATCGCGTGCGCGGCCCGAGCGCGCGCCATCCGACCGGCCGTCCGCCGCGGTACGCGAGAAGTCCCATCGGAGGATCGGCTGTGTCGGCCATCTGTTCGAAGCGCTCTCGGTTCCCGCCATGACGGCCGCAGTGATAATCGCTGCGCGACACGATGTAAGCCATGCACCAGCAGCCTTTGGTGGTGTTATGGCTCTCGAACAACTCGGCGAGATCGTCGAGTCGCTCGCGCGTCAGCGGCGCGATCTCCGTCATGAGACACCCGCCGCGCGCAACAGGTGCTCGAACGCCTTTCGATCCTTCGGGTGCGCGAGCATGTGAGCCAGCTCCCGCTCCGCGTTCGCGCGCGCATCGCCTTTCCCCTCGAGCGCGTGGTTCATCCTGCTCACCAGCCAGTTCAACCAAGCCGTGATCACCGGAGAAAAGATCGACACGTCAAGAGGCGGAACGTCGCCTACCGATGCGTATCCTTCGACGATAGCTTTCGCCGCGACGACGTTGATCTCGCCATCCGGTGTAGCCGACCATGAGTCAAGAACGAGCCCGAGGTGCCATGAGGGTGGGATGGCGCCGGCGAACTCCCACCCCACAGGAACGAGGGCATCGCCCTTGTCGAGATGCGTGGACGACGGTTGGAAGTCCGTATGAGACAGGACGTGTTCATCGATCGGTGGTTCGGCGTGACCGGCGCTGATGTCGAGGATCGCAGGCAACGCGTCGGCAAGGGCGCGCGACCATAGGGCTCCTGTGCTCTCAACAATACCGAGTATCTTCTGCCACTGTTCGCCAGTCCGCGGCTTCGCCGCGAGCCAGGGATGCATGCCGCCAGCCGGCTCAAGTCGAAGACCGTGCAGCGTGGCTAGCAGAGCGCCGGCTTTGAACGCAGTCGCCGACGAGACCGGAACTGCGATCGTTGGCCCGACATCCATCCACTTGTCGACGCGCCAACGATATTCGCCGATCTCTTCAACCCAAACACCAGACGACGTCCGTACCGCGCGTGGAGTCTTGATGCCCGCTGCGCCTGCCGCGTTCATAAGGCGAACGCTTTCCTCTGCGTGCCCCTCATCGAACCCAGACATCACCGCGTGTGCATTCCATGTACCGGTATGCGTCTGCACCCGCAACGAGGGTCCACTCACATCGGTCTCGATGAGGATCGCGGGTTCGGTAACGTCGCCGAGCCCGAATGATTTCGCGATGCCTGCGGCGATGTCGGCGTCGAAGACCTGCGGCTTCGATCGCGCGCGCTCGACTTCGGCTTTGAGATCTGTCCAGGTTCGGAAGCCGTACTGCTTCGCGAGCGTCCGCTGTGCGTCGGCTAGAGACGCGCCGGGTTGGGTCTCGCGGAGGGCAGCGAGCAGGTCTTTGGCCTGCTGCTTCAGATAGTCCAGGTTTGGAGCCTGGCGTAGGGTCCTCACGTCACACCTCGCTCTCGCCCGGACTCGCACGGGCTATCGAGAGCTTCGGTGTTCCGTAGCTCGGCCCTGGTGGAGCAAGAGATGGCTTCGAGCCTTCCGGCGAGTCTCGGCGCGGTCTCTCTCCGCGCGTCCGGAAGGTAACAGTGTTGCGCGCGCGCGGTCAAGCCTCGCCGTCAGCCCGTGCGCGATTTCCGCGAGCATCATCGCCGGCGGCCCTGAGGCGATAGAGGAAGGGTGAGGGAGCCGTTGCCCGGCTCCCTCACCCTTCCCCGCTGTTTTAGCTTAGACGTGCGCTATGACTTCGTAGCGCTCGACGTTCTTGACTTCAAAGCCGAGCTTTTCGGTTGAGGTCTTGCGCATCTGCGATGCAGCGTCCTCACTCGCCTGCAGTTCCTGTTCGGTTCCGAACAACGTTAGTGCGAGCATCTTGCCGCTCTTACGATCGGCACACCAATAACCGTTCTTGAAGCCGTCCAGAGCCTTTGCACTCGGGATGACGTCGTTCTCGACGACGCGAATCGCGTCTTCGATCTTGGCAGGCGTGCCTTGGATCGTGGTGAGTCGTGCGAACATGTGATGCTCCTCTCGGTTGGTTCACACCTTAGTCGTGACCCAGAAAACTAGCAAATCACTTCTAGAAATTTTGAACTAGCAACTAGCTAGGTCTGTTGAGTTTCAGCGCCGCTTCGCCCGAGGTTTCCGCGCCTTTGTGCCCACCAGCAAGGCCAATACCTCGCCGATCGTCCGCTCCCGGGCGATGCGCTCGCGAAGCGGGAGATTCGCACGGATGTTGTAACGATTTCGGCGGCCGTCCTTCTCCTTCACGACATAGCCGGCCGTCGTGAGTTCGGTCACGATGCCGTATGCGCTGCGCTCGGTGATGTCGAGTGTGGCGGCGATGTCGCGCAATCGCACGCCGGGATCGCTCGCGATACACATCAGAACTCGAGCGTGATTGGTGAGGAAGCTCCATTCCGACATGGAGCCTGCATTATAGCAGAGTATTTCTAGAAGTATGATACTAGTGTGTCACCGATCCGGCGATCGCCTCGTAGACGAGATCTCTCCGGACTGTACCGCTGAGCGCGTGCGAGAGCGGTGCGGTCAGCCCGCTCACCGGTGGCGTTGGGCGGGCCGATGCCGTTGGGTGGGCCAGGCGAGGAAGGCGGACCGGCGCCCTCGACCCGGAGCCTCGCCTGGGCCGACACCTCTCGCGCGCGCTCGATCCCCGCGAGCACTTGCTCGGGCACCTGTTCGAGTAGACCGGCGAGGATCTCGTCGTGCTTGGTCAACGCCTCGAGGACCCGGGTGCGCAATGCATCGTCCGCTCCGAACCGAGCCGCGGCGCTGGAGATGTGATCGGTGTGACGGGCTACGGGCTCGTCGATGACCTCAGGACGTCCTGCGACCGTGGCGCGCTCCATCTCATCGGTACGTCTGAGTGCGAACTCGACCTGCAGCCGCGCGTCCTCCTCCTCGCTGCCTGCCAGGGCGAGGCGAACGCGTTCGCCGGCGAGTTTCACTGGGTACAGGGGGTCGCCGGGCAACGACCCGGCCGAGGCGGGAACGGCGGCGACACTGAGTACCAGGACGGCCGCGGCCGCGACCGCGACGCGCCTGGCCCCTGGGGTCAGATTGACCTCAGGCCACGCGCCCCCACTTGCGCGGGCTGATCCATAGCGGCAGACCAGGCCATCCGGGGTTCGTACGACTACCACTCCGCGGAGGCGAAGGGAACGGTATAAGAACACCAAAGCCGAAGGTCAGAGTCTTTGGGTGGACGCGAGGAACTGGGGACGCACCACTCAACTTTGACATTTGCACCCTGTGTGTGGTTCACGTATACGGCAAGGGCCATCGAATCTGGAGGGATCATGAGCGGGTCAACGGCCAGCACGGTCACGGTCGTCCAGCCCGGCGACGGTGAGGCCGCCGGCGTCGGCCCGGGCATCGGGGTCGTGTTCAAGATCGACGGCGAGGACACGGGTGGAGCGGTGTCGATCATCGAGCAGCCGTTCGAGGTCGGTGCCCTCGTTCCTCCGCACCTCCACACCCGCGAGGACGAGGTCACGTTCGTGCTGGAAGGTAAGGTCGGGTTCCGCTCGGGGGATCAGGAGGTCGTGCTCGGCCCCGGCGGCTACATCGTGAAGCCGCGGGCCGAGGTCCACGCGATGTGGAACGCGGGGAAGTCACCGGCGCGCATCATCGAGATCGTCACCCCTGCCGGCTTCGAGGGGGGCATGCGCGAGTTCGCGGCGCTCGCGGCGGCCGACCCGCCGGATCCCGAGGCGGTGGCGGCGCTCACGACGCGGTACGGGATGTCGTTCGAACAGCCCGAGTGGTTGCCGGATGTCATTGCGCGCTACGAGCTCACCCCGCCGCCCCCGATGTAGCGCACTTATTCATTGCCGCGTCACGACCTGGGCGCGCACTTCGTCGATGTTCTTTAGCCCCATGGTCAGGAAGCTCTTCGCTCCAGTGACCAACCGGCGGACTCAAGGGCCTTCAGGATTCGCTGGTAGTCGTTGAGACTTGCTCCGTGCAGTAGAGGTTCGCGACGGCTCCTATTGACGCACATGCGCACGACGACATCGTTCCTGGTAGCGGAGGCGGAAGGAATCGAACCCACCGACGACCTCAACGGCCGTCCTCCGGTTTTGAAGTCGCCTCCGAAGTGTTTGTTGAGTCCGCTCGCGTAGGCCCGAGCTGTCCATTGAAGTTGTCTGTTTGATCGGCTGGGGCCGGATCCGGGCGCCAAGTGGTGCCAAGAGATCGAAGCGGGATCGCTTCGCTGGCGGCCGCGGACGCTAACGATCTCTCCCGGGGGACGGGATCTTCTTTCGCGAGCGGCAGATCTAGGGCCAAGGCTCCGACGGCAACTCGCGAGTCTCGTGTCCGTGTCATCCCCGATCACACGGTGACGCCTACAATCACTCAAAGGAGGGAGCGGGCTCAGGGACCATGAGATGACCATGCCGGGGCACCGGACGAGCTTCGTCGGCCGCGTCCTCGAGAGGCGACAGGTTTCATCCCTCGCGCAGGTGTGTCCCTTCGTGACGCTGATCGGTCCGCCGGGCGTCGGGAAGACACGCCTCGCGCAGGAGGTCGCCGCGGAACGAGGCACGCGCTCACAGGATGGCGTCGTGTGGCTCGACCTCTCCACGATTACCAGCCGTGACCGGTTCCTCGCCGCTCTGGCATCTGCCTTCGGGTTCCATCTCGCTCCGCCGCGCCGGCTGATCGATCTGCTGAAGGCGCGCCTGCGACTGTCCGACGCGACCATCGTGCTCGACAACTGTGACCATCTCGTCGAAGAAGTCACGCCGTTCGTCGTCGAGATCCTGAACCACAGCGATGCGATCCGGATCCTGGCGACATCTCGGCGTCCGTTCGCGCTCGATGCGGAAGTGACCTACCGCGTCCCGGCGATGAGCCTGCCGCATGCCGGCGAACGGGACCGGCTCGATCAGCACGATGCGACGCGGCTCTTCGTCGAGCGCGCGCGCCTGAAGCGGATCGTAGCCGATGATGTTCCGCTGGTCGTTGAGATCTGTCGCCGACTGGACGGTGTGCCGTTGGCTATCGAGCTCGCGGCCTCACGGGCTTCCGAGATGAGCCTGGGATCGCTCGCCGAGGCCATGGCGAAGGAGCTCAATCGCATTCCCTCCGGGGGAACCGACGCCGAGACGAGATACCGCTCACTCGAGGCATCTCTTGATTGGAGCTACCGCGCGCTCGCCGAGTCCGAGCGGGCTGCGTTGCGAGGTCTCGCGATCTTCAATGGTAACTTCAGCAGCGAGTCGGCCTACGAGGTCGCACGCGCCGATGCGGGCACCCTCGCCACGCTCGTCGAACGCTCGCTCGTGATGGCGGATCCCGTCGAGCCGCATCCGATGCGCTACCGGCTGCTCGAGACGGTGCGTCAGTTCGCGGACCAGCGGCTGGCCGACGCCGAACGGCAGGACGCGCGGAACAGGCTCATCGATCATCTGCTGACGGCGGCCGCGGCTGCACAGCAGGGTCTCTTGGGCCCAGAGACTTTGGGCTGGCTGGAGCGGATCGACCTCGACCACCACAACTTCCTCGCAGCGCTGGACGCGGCGGTCGACGGCGGGCGTGGCGCGGACGCCGCGGACCTCGTTGCCAAGCTACTGTGGCACTGGATCACGCTGGGCAAGGCTCCGGAGGTTCGCCGGTACCTCGAAGCGGCGATCGAGGGTTCGGATGCTCCTCCTGAAAGACGTGTGGACTGGTTCTGGGCCGCGGGCCGGCTCGCGCAATACGAATGGGACCGGGAGCGTGCTCAGCATTACGCTCGCGAAGGCGCGGCGATCGCCCGGTCTCTGGGGCGCGACGACGTCGTCGCGCGATGTGTGGCCGGCGTCGGATGGCTGCGGCTCGTGCTCGACGGAGACCGGGCCGGATCGAAACGGGAGTTCGACGAGGCCCTGACGGCTGCGCAGCGGGCAGACGATGACGCGGCCATCGCGTTCGCGCTCGAGGGGATCGCAACGATCTCCATGTCGATCGGTGACTGGCCCGAGGCACGCCGCATCATCGATGAGTCCATGGTCTACGCACGGAGAGGCGGTCCCCACGAGGTTCTGGTCGACGACTTCATATGGCTGGTGTACGTTGCGTTCAACCTGGGCGACGACGCCACAGCGCGGTCGGCCGTCGCCGAGGCCACGACGCTCGGAGACCGGATCAACGATCCCTTCCATCGATCCTGCTACCGGACCTTGGCGGCGGCGATCCAGATGCGAAGCGGCGAGGCCGAGCAGGCGCGCGCGCTGCTCTCGGATGCCGACCGGCTGGCGACGCTGTCGGCGGCGCCCTTCCCCCGCATGCTCTGTGACGCCTATCGTGCGCTGCTCGCGTATCGAGAAAGTGAACCGCCGGCCGCTCGGCTGCTGGAAGCCGCGGCCGAGCAGGGGGCGCGCTCGGTCATGATGCACATCGCGGGCTCGCTCTACGCGCATGCTGTGGAGCTGGCGTGCGAACGAGGTGATCTTCAGGACGCCGAACGGCTCCTCGGACTCGCGCGACGATGGCGATCGAGCGTCGGAGGGCCCGATGCAGGCATCGCGATCGCGGAAGCGGCGACGGCCCTCGCTCGTGGCGACCTCGACCAGGCCGATTCCCGAACCCACATCGCGCTGTCCGAGGCGGTTTCGGTCTCGGCGGACCCGTCGCTGGTCGAGGCGTTGGAGATGCTCGCGGCGGTCCTCGCCCGGAAGGGCGTGGCGGACGTCGCCTCGAGGCTCCTCGGAGCCGCCGACGGTGCGCGATCGGCACGCGGATGGATGCGCGCGAAGCCGTCGAGCGTGACCTACGACGGCACGCTCGACGTGCTTGCGTCGCTGCTCGGCCCCGGCGCGATCGCAGCAGCCATGGAGGAAGGCTCTTCTCTCTCCCTCGGCGACGCCGTCTCGTACGCCCGACGCGGACGTGGCGGGCGAGACCGTCCTGTCGCGGGGTGGGAGAGCCTGACCCCCGTCGAGCTCGACGTGGTGCGTCTCGCCGCCGGAGGGCTCACGAACGCCCGGATCGCGGATCGGCTCTTCATCTCGCCGGCGACTGTCAAGACGCATCTCGTTCACGTCTACGCCAAGCTTGGGTTCGGCTCTCGGTCACAGCTCGTCGCGGAGGCGGTCCGTCGCGGCATCGAAGAGGACCAACCAGGCGGCTGAGGGATCAATCCTCCTGTCCGACCTCGACCGTCCCGGACATGAAATCTGCTCCATGGATGGTGCATGCGTATTCGAAGACGCCGGAGGCCGGGAACTCCGCGACGAATCGGTGCGGGAAGTACTCGCCCGATCCAGCGGGACGGCCGCGTGCGTTCTCCGGCGCCTCCTCGCTCCACATCAGCCCGGAATCGTGGTACGTCGCAGGCGTGACGACAAGATTCGACGGGGCGGGATGCGGTTCGGACAAGTACGGCGAGAGCACGAACTCGAGCGATCCGAGGCACGGCAGCGGCGTGAACGGCTCGTAGGGCCCGCCGATACCGGGCGCACCTCCAGCCGGATCGTCGAAGTCGCACGCCGGGTGGATCGCCAACAGCGTGAGCCGATTGGTTGGGCTGATCTCGTTATCGCCGACGAGGACGGTCGGGAAGGTCACCGAGTGGTGCCCGGCGGGACCCGACGAGACGAACTCCACCGCGTCTCCGGGCCGAGCCCCGTCGAGACGGCTCGGCATGTATCCGAGGATGGAGACATGCCCGCTTGGCGTGGCAGCCCCGACCAGGACGGTCCACAGCGTGCGACCGTCTTCCTCGCGGTGAGGTGCCTCGGCCTCGAGCATCGCGCGATGGTCGATCGCCTCTTGGGTGTCGACTGCCACCTGGGTCCGCACCTCCGCGTCGATCGACTCCTGGCTTGGCAAGGCTTCGGCGTCACCCACGACCTCGATGGATGCGCTCATCCCCGGGTGGAACATGCAGAGGTAGGTGATGGTCGTGCCAACCGGCCTGTCGATCTGCACGCGCCAGGTCAGATCCCAGACTGGGATGCCCGAGGAGAGCTCATCGTCGGGCCCGTCGAGCACACACGCGGCCTGAGCGGGGTCGCCGCACGGGGATCGCTGCCATGCCGTCTCGGAGAGCGCGAACCGATCGGTGCCTTCGTCCCGCCTGACCACGGGCAGCAGGCCGTCCTGTCCGCCGGGCCGGAACGCCACCGTATGGAAGTTCAGCGATTCGAACTGCACGGTCTGCCCTCGATGCACGCGGAGGTGGTCAGGATAGAACCGCGTGTACTCGAAAGGCTGGATGGCTGCGCCGGGCGAGGTCGCGCCCACCTGGACGCGGAAGTCGTAGGCCCCGTTCGCGTGGCCTGTCCCGGGCACGAGTTGCGCCCCGAGCATCAAGAGCACGGTAGGTATCAAGGCTCGGCGGTCCATGCTTCCCCCCATGTTGTGGTCAGAGCGCCAGCATGGCCGAACGACAACACAGGAACATCAACCGACCGGTTGATTCGTCTCTGCTATGTGCATGGTTGGGGTCTCGCCCGTCCGGTTGCGCGCGACGCGTTGCCGAACGCGGCGCAGCGCCTACTCGTCGAGGTGACGCCGCCGCCATGCGCGGAGACTCGAGCGCATGACAGGCATCACCGCGGAGGCGGAAGGAACGGCATGAGAACACCAAGGTCGCCGGTCAGAGTTTCTGGGTGGACGCCCGCCATTGGGCTCGTGTGGGCGGTCGACTCTGCTCACGAAACTCCGGAGAGCCTTGCGCGCATGGGGCCAGATCTCTTGGTCGCCCAAGACCTCTTACGTTCCCAGGGGCCGCTCAGTCCAAGGTCGTGGCCAAACGATTCGCCAACGCGACCGCGCTATCTGAGGCCGGGTCGGCCTGTCGGTGTACCACCTTCCACTCGCCCTCCTCTCGGCGGAACACCGTGGTGACGCGCAGCACATACGGCTGCGGTGGCGCGCCGTTGAGGGAGGCGGTCGTGCGCTCGAATGCCACGATGTAGGCGAGGTCACCGCTCGCACCGGCAGCGACGACCTCGTTCTCATATGACGTGCAGTTCGAGAAGGTCGATCCGAGCCCCTCGAACAACCGTTGGATCTCGTCCCACCCAGTGCCGCTGCGGGCGGCTCCGAACACGGTCAGCGGCTCGTTGCGTGACCACATGGCGGTCCGTGGCCCGGCATCGCCGTTATGGAGGGCGATCTCCGCCTGCTCGTATCGCGGCATGGTCGCGGCCAGGAAATCATCGACTTCTGTGCCCATGGTACCCTCCGATACAGCTAGCCGGTCTTCAATATAGTATCATTATATCTAATGAACAGGAAAGTCAAGAGGTCATACGACTCAACGAGGCGTCGCGAACAGGCGACCGAGACGCGACGGCTGATCATCCACGCCGCCCACGATCTGTTCGTGGGAAAGGGATACGGACGCACCACCATCGCCGAGGTCGCGGCCGCTGCGGGGGTGGCCGTTGAAACCGTCTACGCGGCGTATCGAAACAAGCCCTCGCTCCTCCGGCAGGTCTGGTACGCCACATTCCGAGGCGACGAGGAGGACGTTCGCCTCTTACACCGACCCGAGATCCGCGCGGTGCTGGCCGAACCAGACCTCGCAACCCGCCTTCGAGCTCAGGCCGTCGTCTTTCTCCCCGTGTTCCGGCGCATCACCCCGTTGTTGCGCGCGCTGCAGGGGGCCGCCACGAGTGAACCGGAGGCCGCTACGATGCTCGCGGAGTTCGACGAGCGGCGTTTGGATGCGGCAGGGCACTACGCTAAGGCAGCCGTTGCGACAGGGCAGCTGGCCGTCAGCGAGCGGGAGTGCCGGGATGTGCTCGCGGCGACCCTCGACGGTGCGCTTTGGCATCGCCTGGTCGAGGAAGGGGGCTGGTCGGAGGACCGGTTCGCCCAACTGCTCGGCACTATCTGGGTTGCGACTTTGGCTCGATAGCCAGCAAGAGTTCCGACGCGCCATGCTCGTTCCCGCCTGCTCCGTGCTTCTCGCTGCTTCGCGTGGAGTTTGGCCCCAACCTGGCCCCGATCCTGGCGGGTTCAGCGCGGCCGGCGCGATCGAGGGGCCAGACTGCAGGCGCGCCAGAAGGATGCCGAGCTCGGTCCAGCGTAGAGGGAACGCTCACCCGCGAGCACCTTCGGCCGCCGGCTGGAGCAGGTCGTGATCTTGGATGGTTAGAGCGGGAGCTGAGCAGATCAGGCGGCGCGGGTGGCGACGAGAACGCCGATCTTGTCGATGCGGTGCTCGGGGTTGCCGAACTTGTCCGCCCAGTAGTTTCCGCGGGCGTGATCTTCGAGCGTGGCACAGGTCGACAACGTGATCATGGGCTGCTTGGCCGGCCGACCCAGATGTCCCGGAACCGGCGCGGATTGACGGGCGATATCACGCGGCGACCGAAACGAGATCGTCATTGTGCCTGTCACGACATAGTCGTAGATCATTCCGTCCGATGTGATCAAGATGTGCTTGCCTTTTCGCAGTGACGGCAGCAGTCGGAACGGACCGCCCGCTGACGTGCGGTGCGCGGTGATGATCAGGTTGCCGATCTGTCCGGGGCCAACGCCGCCACGGCGGCCCCGAGGACTTGCCGCGACTCCTCGGTTCTGGATTCGCGTACCTGGCCGATCGTCTGCCTGGCCTACGTAGGGGAGGACACGCAGCGAGCGGATTCCGATCGACGGGATCGTGATCGACATCTTCGCGAGAGGCCGCGGTTGAACCGAGCGACGGGCAGCCTCAGCGGGGAGGGTGGCGGCGGCCGGGGAGGCCCGCCCGGCCGATGACATGGTAGTGGCCGACTCGGATAGCGTGGCTTGTTCGGGGTTGGAGCACCCGATCAGGACAACAGCGAGCAAAGCCGAGACTGCGGCTGCTGCCCGCCTGGTGGCAATGTTCCGGGCCAAGATCATCCGCTCAGCATCATGCCATCAGTCGGCAGTCGGCTGCGGTGACGGCGCGCCCCTGGCGATGCCGCTTTGGCTTGGAGCGCGCGTTCGGAACTCGCTGGCTGCGACGTCGTCGCGCTGCGCCGAACGTGCGTTTTCCGCACCGTAGCGGAGGCGGAAGCGGAGGCGAAGGGAACGAACCCACCCGGGCGAAGTCCGCGAGGAACGGCATAAGAACACCCGAGTCGCAGGTCAGAAGGTCTGGACCGGTCCGCGCGACTGGGGCCGGGTTGGGTGTTTTGCCGGCTGAGGCCCATCGCCGGTCAGCTCGCTTGTTAGGCCCGATCGCTCTCGCTCTGGCCGACCGGCGAAGGCAGCATGGAGTCGCGCGCGGTCCTCTCGGGTCATGCTCTGATGCGCGGCCATATGGATGAGCGCATGCGCGAATCTGAACCTGCCGGTACCGCTCCGCTGGATGAATCGCTTCCGTTCCAGCGCGTCGATGTGACGCTCCACGAACGGGCGCGCCTCCTCTGGAAGAAGATCGCGCAACACGTCAACGTCAAAATCGAGTCCCGCGACCGAGGCGCCCCGCAAGATGTTGCGTTCCCCCGGCCCCAGCCGATCGAGCCGCATCGTTAGGAGCCCGACGAGCGACGCCGGGATCGTATCGACCTCGCCATCCTGCATCGCCGCGAGCAGCTGCTCTGCGAATAACGGATTCCCCTGGGAAAGGTTCACGATCCTGTGGAGCGCGCCTTGCCCGATCGGGCCGCCACGGTCGATCACCAGTCGCGCTACCTCCGAACCCGACAGGGACTCGAGTCGCATCGCGTCGCCGGGGATCGATTCTTTGCCGGCGTCGAACAGATCCGCACGCGCGAGGCATAGCAGAAGTACGCCGGCCGTGACCTCGCGCTCGAGCCGGTCCAAGAGCTCGAGGAAGCTCGAGTCCGACCGATGCAGATTGTCCACGACGACGACCAGAGGATGATGGCTCGCGAGGGTCTCGAGCAGGCGACGCATCGGTGCCACGAGGTCGTGCGCGGTGGCCGGCGGGGAGCGGAGCGCGATGGCCGTGCCGATCTCATCCACGGCGCTCTCGCCGTCGGCCGCGGTTTCGAGGAGCGCGTGCAGACCTCGCCACCCGAATACGCCCGCCGCCTCGACTACGGCCTGGCGCACCGGATGGAAACCCATGCCGTCGCCCGGCGGGGTGCACTGCAGCACGATGGCGTGCGCGTCGCTGCCGAGCGACGCCATGACTTCGCGAGCCAAGCGCGACTTGCCTATGCCGGCGTCGCCGAGCACCGTCACGCGAACCGGGGAGCCGGAACGGAGCGCGCGTCGGAAAGCGGACCGCAGCCGTGTCAACTCGTCCTCACGTCCGATCATGGGCGCGTCCAGTGCACGTGGTATGGCGGAAGCCCCGATGACGACTTCCAGAACGCGCCACGCCACCGCGCCGTCGACCTGTTTCACGATCGCCGCTCCGCGCAGCAGCCGCTGGGCCGCCGAACCGACGAGGACATCGTCGTCGCCAGCGATGTGCGCGAGCCGGCGTGCGGCCGCGACGACCGGGCCCATGACGACATCACGCAAAGCTGCACCGGGTCCCGCCACGACGACATCGCCGGTCTCGATGCCGGCCCGCATGCTCCCGGGGCCTTCCAGTGGATGCAGCGCCGTTCGCGCTTCGAGGGCGGCACGAACGGCGCGCAGGGCGTCGTCCTCGCGCGCGACCGGGAAGCCGAATAGTGCGATCAGCTCGTCGCCGAGGGATGCCTCTACGCGCGCGCCGTGACGTTCCAGCACCTCGGACGCGACACGCGCAACGTGTGCCGCCGAGTCGCCGGCAGTTTCCGGGTCGAGCCCGTCGCCGGAGGCAGGCGCAAGGTCGACGACCACGACGGTGACCCGCCTGCGCTCCCGTGGAAGCCACGACCCTGTGTCCGGATGGGGTCTCTGCTCGAGCTCGCGGCGCACCCCGAGCGAAGGATCCTGCCGGAGGATCGCGGCCTCGAGCTCTCGCAGCTCCGGCCCCGGCTCGAGGCCCAGTTCGCCGACGAGGGTGGCCCGCACGTGGCGATATGCCTCGAGAGCTTCTGCCTGCCGACCCGCGCGATACAGCGCGATCATCAGGAGACCTCGTAGCCGTTCCCGGAACGGATGTGTCGCGACAGAATCTTGGAGCTCGGCGATGAGCTGTGCGTCGCGGCCGGCTTGCAGTTCGGCGTCGAATCGGTCTGCGATCGCTTCGACCCGGGACTCCTCGAGCGCGGCGATCGTGCGTTGAGCGAACGGTTCGTAGGTGAAGTCGGCGAGCGCCGGCCCGCGCCACAACGCGAGCGCCGTTGACAACTTCTCCGCTCGCATCGCCGGCGCTTGATCGCGCGCCTCGTCGACGAGCCGCTTGAACCGCTTGGCGTCGACGAAGTCCGGATCGATCGACAAGCGGTATCCCGCTCCGACCGTCTCGAGGATCCGGGGATCTGCTTCCTTGCCGCGGCCGGGTTCCAGTACCTTGCGCAGCTTGGAAACGAGGCCGTGCACGACCGTCGCTGCGGTCGGGGGCGGGTCCCCTCCCCATAGCTCGTCGATGAGCCGGTCGGCGCCGACCGGCTCGCCGGCGTGGAGGGCGAGGATCGCGAGGAGCGCGCGCCCTCTGCCTGAGGGGACGGCTACCCTGCGAGCGTCGTCCTGGACCTCCATCGATCCCAGGATCCGGAATTCCATGCCCACCCCCCGGCGCCGTTAGCGAGTCGTTAGCGGCGCCGCTCAGTATGTCACCGAGAGGTCCCGGAGGCGCGCCACACCGAAGCGCTGAGGGCATCATCGAGCGAAGGGAGAAGGCGATGGCAGAGCCATTCATCTACATCGGCATGTACTCGATCAAGCCTGGCAAGCTGGAGGAGGCTCGGAAGCGGTGCGGCGAGCTCGTGGACTTCGTGGAGACGAACGAGCCGCGCATGATCGCCTTCCACATCTTCCTCGACGAGGAAGGCCAGAGGCTGAGCACTCTCCAAGTCCATCCGGACTCGGCCTCCATGGAATTCCACATGGAAGTCAATGCCAAGCACTTCGCCACGGCCTTCGATTACCTGGACGCAACCGTCAGCGAGCAGTTCTACGGCCAGATCTCCGACTCGCTGGCGGCGGAGCTGGCGAAGTGGGATGACCCCGACGTCGCAGTGACGCGAATGCCGGTGCACGAGGGCGGCTTCACGCGAAGCAACGTCCGATAGCCGCTCGTGTCGGAACGAGCCGGACGAAAGGAGGCAGCGTTGGCACGTGTCGAGGTCGGTACATCACTCAAGATCGTCGTCACCGTCCTGTGCTGGATGAACACCTAAAAGCGAAGCGCGTGAACCGATGAGGATCCCCAATTCCGCCCATGAAGCGCATCCCTGGGTGATCGCCCAGATCGCCCCCGATTTCAAGCTGCTCGATGCCTGGGCCCTGCCAGTGCAAGGCGGTCCCGACGAAGGCGCGCCTTAGGTAACAGGTGCAGGGGTAAGGAGCAGCATCTGCCGGGAGAGTTTCAGTTCAATTTCGGTTCAACTCGCGGTCCATGTCGGCCGCGCACACCTCCCCTCGAGCGCGTTTCCGCAGGTAGCGGAGGCGAACCGTCCGTCATACGAACCCCCGGCACCTTGAAGTAGGGCTGGATGTGGGCCCGGCACTGCACCTCGATCCGCCTGACGGCGATCTTGAGGATCTTCTTCAGCAGTGGCGCGTCGATTTCGGTCACCGCCATGCTGAGCTGCTGCGCGATGTAGCTAGTCGTCTGACGGGCCGTCAGGCACCTGGGCGAGTTGGTTCTCGAGCACCGACCGCTCGTCCTCAAGGGACGGGTTTGCTTAACTCTGTTGCGATCGCTTCCGCGATCGCGTCCGGCGGTGACTCGTTGGGGCTGCATCGCCCGTCCGGCGCCGTATCGGTTGAGCCGATGCACACGTCGAAGTTCCTCGAAGTGATCCCGCAGCGGGAAGTACAGGAACGGTCTGCGGCTCATCAATGCTTAATCACATCGCGCAGTGGTCAGGATGACGCTCGCGTCGAACACGAGTGTTCCGTCTTTCACGAACGATCGCCATCCGGCCACGACGTCGCGCTCTAGTGCAGCGCGAGCTTCGTCGTCGATCTGCGCGACGGCGGCCACCAACGGCGTGCTGTGCACGTATCGCCAGAGGAAATCCCCGGGCGCGCCCAGCGGGATCGTCACGTCCTTCGACCGCACTTCCGTGTCGCGGAACCCGGCGCCGGTCGTCAGCGTCTGGATCTCCTTGGGGTCGTACAGTGAGAACACAGCGCGCATGAAGCCGGCCGCTTCGGGCATCACGTGGCGCGCGAGTGCCTGTTCGAGTATCGCCCACAGCGGCGGCGTCGGCCCGCCCGTTGCGATCGCCAGGCGACCATCCGGCGCGAGCACGCGCCGCATCTCACCGAGCGCGGCCGGCTTGTCCTCGACGAACTGCAGTCCGAGCGAACTGACCACGACGTCGAAGGAGCCGGCGGCGAGCGGCAGTGACTCGGCGCTCGCTTCGTGCCACTCGATCGCGACACCAGGTGACCGAAGGGACCGGGCAACCGCCAGCATCGCCGGATTGATGTCCACTCCGGCTAGAGAACCCGTCGGGCCGACTCGCTCCGCCGCCAGCCGCGTAACGATCCCGGTGCCACACGCGATGTCGACGACGCGCTCACCTAGGCGCGGGCCGGCCTCGTCGAGCAAGGTTTCCGCGAACGCCGTGCCGATCGTGGGAACGAAGTATCTCTCGTAGTTCTCAGCCGCGTTGCCTCCGTACTGCTTGAACGAGACCGACGACGATGTGCTCATTGGCTTCCTCCCGTACGTGAGGTGTTCCCGATGATGGGTCGACGGCGGCTGCTACGCGCCGACGCCGGCGGACTGGCGGATCCCCGACGGTTGCTCCGCGAATGCCTGCGCCGCGTCCACCTCGTAGCAGGTGTTCACGCTTGCGTCTCCGAGCGTGGTGTCCACGTACTGCTGGATGGCCTCCACCGAGGTGGCCTCATACAGGCACACGGCGCCGGAACCGTCCCGCGCCGGGTAGAACTGCAGACCGTGCGCCCCGGCGGGCGCGCCCTCGTTCCTGAGGAGCTTCTCGCCCCGGGAGAACGCCAGCGACGTGTTGTTGAATCGATGCTGGACGACTACGTACATCTCCCACCTCCTGCCTCGTTGGACCCTTCCGACCGAGCAGGTCCATAATCTGTGAGACGTGAGGATCTGGCCATGACTGGGAAACCGACGAAGCTGATCGAGACACCGCGAGCCGCAGCCCGATGAACGGGATGCAGGTCGAGCCGCTCAACGAAGCGTTGGAGCGTATGCGCCTCGAAGGCGCCATCTTCATGCGCGCCGAGCACACTGAGAGCTGGGCTCTGAAGGATATGGGCGGGCCGATGTTCGCGGCGATGATGCATCCCGGCGCCGACCGCCTGGTCCTGTTCCATGTCGTCGCGTCCGGCCGCTGCTGGGTCTCGGGCGCCGACGGCGAGCGTTATTGGGCCGGCGCCGGCGACGTGATCGTTCTTCCCTACGGCGATGAGTTCATGATGGGCGGCGTCGAACCTGCGGAGCCGAAATCCGTCATGAACGTCGTTCCGCCGCCTCCCTGGCCCCAGATGCCCACGTACCGCTACGGCGAGGGCGGGTCCCGAACAGACGTGGTCTGCGGCTGCCTGTATTCCGAGGACCCGCTGTTCGATCCGGCGCTGAAAGTATTCCCCACCGCGATAGTCGTCCGGCCCCAGGGTCCCGCACGGAATTGGTTCGAAGCCACCATCGACTACGCCACCGAGGAGTCCTCTAGGAAGAGCGGAGGGATCCGCTCGACGAGACTTCCGGAGCTGTTGATCGTCGAGCTCTTGCGCTTATACCTGGCCGATGCTCCCGCCTCCGATCACGGCTGGCTCGCGGGTTTGCGGGATCCGCTGCTCGCGCCGGCGATGAGGGCCATCCACGCGGCGCCCGAACGCAAATGGACGGTCGACGATCTCGCGAGAGAAGCCGCCGTGTCTCGGTCCTCTCTCGATGAACGCTTTCGCAGCGTCCTCGGCCTGTCGCCGATCCGCTACCTCAATGAGTGGCGCATGCGCGTCGCCCAAGATCTGCTCGCCACTACCGAAGTCACGGTCGCGTCGATAGCAAGACGCGTCGGATACGATTCGGAGGAGGCATTCAGCAGAGCGTTCAAGCGAGCGCATGGGCGATCGCCGAGCCTATGGCGCGCAAGCCGCTCAGCCGGCCCCGCCGTAGGAAGCGGTACGGTTCCGACGTAGCGGCAGCGTACCGTCCACGCGGCCCCACTCCCGCCGCGTTGACCCATAGCGTCTGACCAGGCCATCCGGGGTTCGTATGGTGACCGCTCCGCGGAGGCGAAGGGAACGGTATAAGAACACCAGAATCGCAGGTCCTAGCCTCTGGATAGGCGCGCAAGAGTGGGGACGAGCTCGAGCGTGAGGCCGTGGCTGGCGACCATGGGGCCAAGGATTGGCTGCGCGATGCCATGCAAGCAAGTCAACCCATTGCCGGGCACGGGAGAGCCGGCCATCAGGAGAAGTGCCGATGCCCCTGCCGGCCCATCTCGGCATTCCTCCCGATGTGCCACCCACCGCCGTTGCGTAGCCTCGCTTCCAACCGGTCCGCTGCGACACGAAGGAGGGGCTCCATGGCACAGCACCCGAACACTACGACGATCAACCGCATGACCCAGGCGGCGCTGGATGGCGACGCCGCTACTCTTTCCGAGATCTTCACCGAGGACATGGTGTTCCACGTCCGCGGCACGCTTCCCAGCGTCGGCGATCACCGCGGCGCCAGTGGCTTCCTTAGCGTGATCGGCTCGATCGTGGAGATCACCAAAGGCGATCTGAAGCTCGACCAGCAGTTCGCGATCGCCGACGGCGACTGGGCCGCGGAATGGGAGCGCGCGGTCTTCGGCCGCGACGGCAAAACGCTCGAGCAGTACGACTCATTCGTCTACCGTTTCGAGGACGGCCGCATCGCTGAGATGTGGATGATCGGCGCCGGCAAGCCCGAGGACGTAGCTTTCTTCGCCTGAGGGCGCGATCTCGCGCGCTCCGGCACCGTCTGCGATACTCTCGCGCATGCCGGGGGCCGATCAGGGGCGCGCCGCGTTCGAGCGTGAAGCATGGGCGGACGCGTATGCGCACCTCACCAAAGCTGACGCCGACATGCTTGATCTAGACGACCTCGAGCGCCTCTCGGTCGCCGCATACCTGACGGGCCGTTCGAGCGAGAGCGCTCGCTGTTGGGAGCGCGCGCATCACGGCTGGGTGGCGCGCGGCGACATCCGCCGTGCGGCCCGCGCGTCGTTCTGGCTCGTCTTCCAACTCTTGAATCACTTCGACCTGTCGATAGGTAGCGGCTGGATCCATCGCACGCAGCGGCTGATCGAGCACGAGGGCGACTGCGCCGAGATCGGATACATGCGCTACCTCAGCGGTCTGCTGACGATCTTCCAAGGCGACCCCGAGACCGCCGAGAGGCTTTTCGGCGACGCGCTCGCGATCGGCGAACAATTCGGCGACACGGAGCTGGTAACACTCGCACGCATAGGACGCGGGCGATGTTTGGTGTATGTCGGCCGGGCTCCAGACGGGATCGCGCTGCTCGACGAGGCGATGGTCGCGGTCGGCGCGCGGGAGATCTCTCCGGTCGCAGTAGGGGATGCCTATTGCACGGTGATCGAAGGAGCCGAGGAGCTATTCGATCTCCACCGGCTCAGCGCGTGGACGGACGCGTTTCACGCGTGGTGCGAGGCACAGCCTCAGTTGGTGCTGTACCGCGGGATCTGTCTCATGCATCGAGCCGAGTTGCTCCTGCTGCGCGGCAACTGGGAGCAGGCGCTCGACGAGCTCGATGACGCGCTGAGGCGCATCGAGAATCCGCGCGATGCGACCGTGCTGGGTGCAGCCTTCTATCTGCGTGGGGAGCTCCACCGGTTGACCGGCGCGTTGGACCAGGCATCGGATGCGTACCGGCAAGCGAACGAGCTCGGCCGTGTGCCGCAGCCGGGTTTGGCCTTACTGCGTGTCGCACAAGGCAAGCTGGAACCTGCTGCTGCAACGATTCGGCGAGTTCTCGACGAATCCAGCGGTCCCATCTCGCGTTCGCGCGTTCTGGGAGCGTTCGTCGAAATCATGTGCGTCGTCGGCGATAGCGCCGCCGCGCTGAAAGCGGCACAGGAGCTCGAGACCATCGCATCGGAGCTCAACATGCCCTTGCAGCGCGCGATGGCGTCGACCGCGCTCGGTCACGCGCAGCTCGCGACGTCGGATGCTCGCGCTGCGCTCGCGACCTTACGTACGGCTTGGCGCACGTGGAACGAGCTGGAGATCCCCTACGAAGCGGCACGGGTGCGGATGTTGATCGCCGAAGCGTGCTCCGCGCTCGGCGACGACGACGGCGCACACATGGAACGTGACGCCGCGCGCGCGACCTTCGAGCAGCTCGGTGCAGCGCCTGATCTCATGTCAGCCACGCGCGAAGCCCCGCTCAGCGGGCTCACTCCGCGGGAACTAGACGTCGTGCGGCTGCTTGCAACCGGCGCTACGAACAGAGCGATCGCGCGCAGGTTGGAGATCACTGAGAAGACTGTTGCCACGCATGTTGGCCACGTGTTCACGAAGCTCGGCGTTGAGTCGCGTGCTGCGCTAACTGCCTACGCGTACGAGCACCGTCTCCTGGCCTAATCCGGATGAGAGGTCCTGGGTCAGGCGACCCGGCCCCATTTCGCGCGCCGACCCGCAGCGCCTGACCAGGCCATCCGGGGCTCGTATGACGGACGGTTCGCGGAGGCGGAAGGAATCGAACCCACCCGGCCCCGTGAAGGGCCGCACCGGTTTTGAAGGCAAGCGCGGTGTTTTCGCACTCTGCAAGCCTCTGACCAGGACTTTCGATCTTCGCCGTCGCCTCCGGAGCTGCTCAACACTTGTGAGGCCATTCAGCCCCGAAACACTTGCGACGGCAGATGTTTCACACCTGTGTGGTCCTCCTCTCGATGCTCGATGCGCGTGTCACACCGGTTTTCGACGATAGCACGCTCGCGCGACAGCTCACGTGAATCCGTGCGGTTCGGGCCGCACATCGACAAGCACTCTCAAAGCTTCGCGAGCCTTAGAGCGTTCAACCACGTTCCGCAACGATGCCGCAATGTAGCCAGACTTGGAAGCGCACCGTTCATTCCACGGGCATAGTCTTCATATTCTGCCGCCGTTGGAACTCTGCCCATCGCTCGCGCAACTTCACGAACCGCATCGATGCAGTGCGCAATTTCGAAAATCCGTTTTCCCGCGATCGGGGTGGCTGGATTAGCGCGCAGCCCTGCCAAATCGAGAGCGGCTCGCCAAGAGCCGAAACGATTTTGGAACGTCTGGTTCGTTGGCCAGGGCCGTCTTCGACTGAGCTTTCGACCCTTGGACAGCCGTTTGTAGTCAGCAACGGACAGAATCCCACCCAGCTCGGTCTGAGCAGTCGCAAGGCAGCGGAGCAATTCCTCGTCGGAGTACAACATGAGACTTGCGGCACGATCTTTGAAACGCCAGTGAGCGGGGACCTTCCGTTTTACAACCCCGTCAACGTAACTGGGATCCAAGTCGAGGTCTCTTGCCACGCTCTTTACGTCACCGGAATCACGAAAGAGGCGAGCAATCTCCGCTTCTTGCCGTGCTAGTGACTCTCGACGCAGGGCCGCAGTCTCCGCATTCGAGCGGATGTGAAGGCCTGCAGCCTGAAATAGCTGACGAATCCTCTCTCGCGTCAACCCAAATGCGTCACCTACATCTTCTAGAGTCGCACCTGCCGAGTAGATGTCGTACATCCGCCGGGTTCGCTCGGGGATACGTCCCGTCATCAAGAGTCCAAGAACACGCTCAGTAGTTTCGAGCGGAGTGCATAATCGAGAGCGAAATACTCCGTGAGGACCAGCCTGAGAAAGGCGTCCCGGTCCTGCCTCTCTTCCGCCGGCAGGTCATCCCATTCAACCTCGGCCTTCCTTTCGGCGGCTGGACGCAAAGCAGCCTCGCGAACGCTTTCCACGACCAGTTGCCGATACAACGGTGACTTCCACGGATCCGAGATCTTCTCACGAGCCGCACGTGTGGCTGCATCCCGAAACTCGGGCCTTCCCACGAACACCGTGACTCTGCCGGTCGCCGGATCGTAGAGTGCGCTGCCGGACTCCCAATCTCTTTCATCCGGAATTATCTGACTGATAAACCCAGTTGCACGCTGGAACCTCACGTGCACCGGTAGAACCGCCCGGTAACCACCAGATTCTATAGCGACCTCGTGTCGGCCTTCGGACGCTCCTCCGGTAATCATCAACTTCAACTCCGAGATTCGACCCGAACTGGGGTCAGGCACCTCGGCCGCAGACAGCAGCGCTGCATGCACGATCTCGTCAGGCTTTGAAGTGCGGCTCACCTTTGTGCCGGGGGGAATCTTGTCCGTGTCGAACCACACTTTCACCGCCCGTGATTCACCCGCGGGTACGAAGATGCGCTCATACGCGAACGCGATCCCATCCTCGACTTCAGGAGGCTGTGGGGGAGGAGGCGGTGGCGGCGGCGGTTCACCTTCGCGATCCGGCTTCTCGGGCTCATCCCGGGTTTGGCCATCTTGATCTTCGATCGTACCCGACCTGTCGTCCTCGACCACCTTGTTGATGAGATGCGCCAGCTTCTGGAGCTGACGGCGCATGTCAGGAGACACAGCTTTTTTCGCACCGGGGGCCTCGAGAGTGGCCACAACTGGTCCGACAGTAGAGTCGATGAACTCGTAGATACTTTCAACAAGCGGGTGCTCAGCATTCAGTCCACTCCGGTCTGCCTTATAGATGAGCTGCGCTTCCTCGTCCGCCCTTGCGTCTGCTTCGCGCTGCAACTCCTCGATCGCGTCCAAACGTAGTTCGCCGAATACTCGCGACATCGCCGGGTTAGTCTTCAGCTTGTTTCCTAGAGTTACTTCGTATGCGGCCCGCTCACCGCGGACAAGAATTCCGTTGCGTCGAGTCTGCTTACTCGTGTGTGACGTGATTGCATCCGGCGCCGCCTTGACCCAGATCGTTGCTGTGTGGCCAGCGACCTCGACTGTCTTCTCTGCGATCAAGACCTCTCCGGCTTCATATTCGTACGCGAGTCGGCGCGGTGCCTCTTTGCCATAGTGAAGAAACGCGTTTCGACTCGGGTCGAGGAGGACGGGGCGAATCTGAACGCAATTCCGGATCTGATAGTCCACCATTCCGAACTCAAACAGCTTGGGTTTGGCGCTCGCAAAGCGCTTCATCGGTATGCGCACGATTGTCCCGGTCCGACCTTCACCCAGGAGTTCGCCTGCGAGTCTTGTAGCTTCTGACTCGCCTTCTGTCAGTGCCATGCCGCGTTTTGGATCAAAGACAGCGCGAGATGTTTCCACATCCCCGCTTGGAGTTCGTCCAACACTGATGATCACGCCTCCGCCCATTGCCAGGAAGACTTCGCGAATCCCGCGATGGAAAAAGCCACGTCTTGCATCGACCTGTGGGCCCGCCCCGATTTTCTTGAGACGGTCCCTCATCTCTGTCGATGTCATTCCAACACCATCGTCTGTCACTGTGAGAAACATGTCCTCGGGGTCGTAGTAGATGTGAATCTCGCCCACATCCGCTCTTCCGTCGCGACGAGCACCCTTGGTGATCGCCTCGTCCGCATTCGAGACAACTTCTCCTATTACGTGCGCGAGTCCTTGAATGCTGTTCTTGGCAGTGTGGATGTAATAGCGCACGTCGTATTCGTGGCTCTCGAAGTTGAGACCTTCGGTATCGGCAAGTTGCGCTGGGACTACTAATGCGTCAGCCATTCGAATCCCCCAGTGTTATCTCAGGTGAAATTGCAGTCGCCGAGACAATGTCGGCCACGCTCGGATTGTGTTTGCGAGCAACAGCAAGCAAGTACTCGGCAAGGTCCCCCTTGTCTATGCGCCGCAGGTCGCGCGTTTTCGTCACAAGCACTGAAGCAACCGGGCGTGGATCCGTCGTTGGAGGGACGCGGAGAATCCGAAATACTTCGTCAGGCTTTGTGGCGACAAGGGTTCCGCTGTCTCGGTACGCAGCGTATCCAGCGGATTTCTCGATCCGATCAGCGAATTTGAGAAGGCCAGCGCTGTGCGATCCGGAGGCATCGAGGCTCAGCTGCTCGCGCGTCTTTAGGTGTTCGATCGCCTGTCGTCCCTCCCTCGTAGGAACGAGGTTTGTTCCTACGAGCCCGCGCTGTCGCGCTTCATTCAAGGCTCGACGGATGCGCTCAACGTCGGGGAACTCAGGGCGGTGTTCATACGCGAACCGGGCGGGGAACTTGTGGAAAGCGGTTTCGACGATAGCTCCTTCGTCGATGGCTCGGTTCTCAGATTGGCGGAGCTCAATGCACGCGAGGACCAGGGCAACATCGTCAGACGACTCGTAAGCTTGCGGATTAGGCGCGAGCCGTCTTACATGTTCTAACAACGCTGGCGAGATGCCCGCGCGATCAAGTCCTCCTTCTGTAATGCGAGCCTTCACTACTCCGGACCGTCCAACCTCGAGGGCTCGCGGCGAACCCTTCTTGCGACGCCGTTGCTCGCGGACCTGCTTGCCAACTCGCCGAATGGCACCTGCGGCATCAAGGCGTCGGAGCGCAGCTGTGAACGTGTCCGGGTTGGGTAGCGCCGTGTCAACCCAGCGCATCGCATTCGGAAAGCCGTGCCAACAAGCCATGAACAAATCGCGCTCGTTCACCTCGCGGTCTTGTCCTCCCATGACAGCCAGCATCGCCAGAATGAGATGATCCTTCTTGGCTGCTACGGAATCGGCAGCGCCATCCACGCGTGGCACCTCGGGATCCCGAGGACCTAGCGGTACCGACGGATCAGGCATTGACTGCCTCCGCTGCGCGCGAGCGGCCAGCTTCGGTAAGTTCCCAGACTCCTCGTTGGGAATCCTTGGACAGAAGGCCTTCCTCAACCAGCCTTAGTCGTGCGAACTGAACCCGATTCTGCCAACGGATCCCTCCCGACGGGATCGGCGCCTTGTCAGCCTCCTTGAAAAGGTCCGCGAGCCGAGCTCCCACGCTGTCAATCACTTCTCGAGCTGGCGCCGACCCGCCGCGCTTTAACAGAACGTCCAGGATCGGTTTGAAGTATTCGTCCTCAGGAAGTAGCGACCCACTGGGAGCCCTGGAACCCTTCTGTCGGGTTCGGGTGCGCGAGCCCCTGCGGCCACGTCGCTTTCGCGCACCAAAGGTGCGGTCACCGACTCCCTGGAGGATCTCAGTCGGCGCTGGGTTCTCAGCCTCAAGTCCGAGGATCCGACGCAAGACGGAGTTGGGCGTGTCCACGAATGGCTCTGCGTGATTCTTCAGATGCTCGTAAACATCTTCATCTATCCGAATACTTGGGGACACTGCGACCTCGCTTCCTTAGCGGCCCTGTTACCAGGTTACATTATAGCATGACGCCTGGAGGGGACGTCAACCGGCTCGAGTATTCGTTTCGGTCCCTATCCGAATTGGCCGATCCGGGGTTTTTCGCTCGAGTCTCCCGGACTTGTGCCTGCTCCGAAAGTTCTTATGGTCGCCCTCATGGACGCTCCTCAAGAGCTGTCTCGACCTCGTGATAAACATCTCACGGCGTCGAGCGCTGGCCCAGGTCTCAACAGACGAGGGTCGTGGCGTTCGGCTTCAATCCAACCCAGAATGTTTGGCGGGAAGATGCTGCGCGACGAGACAGAACTTATAGCCCTTTGCGTCGCCCTCGGGGCGTCCGAATCCGGCGGCCCCTTGACGGCCGACGAACGGGCGCTCGTGAAAAGCGCCCGCTCAAGAATTCCGCTAGATGAGTCCCTGCTGGACAAGTTTTCGCAGGCGATCCTCGACGGCGAAGATCCGCTTGGGGATGAGTTCTGCACTCTGCGCTCGCCCGAAGAGCGACGTCCAACGGGCTCGTTCTACACACCGAAGCGAATCGTTGAGTCGATGGTCACGTGGGTTCTCGAGAGAGATCCAGCGCGCATCGTCGATGCCGGCGCAGGATCCGGACGATTTGCGGTTGCCACACGACGAATGGGATTTGCCGGCGAGCTCATCGCGATTGACGCGGATCCATTGGCTTCGCTCATGACTCGAGCACATCTCGCCGTGGCGGGGTTTCGCGACGTTCGTGTTGTACAGGGAGATTTCCTAAGGCTAGAGCTTCCAGAGATCGACGGACGTACTGCGTTCATCGGCAATCCGCCTTACGTTCGTCATCATGACCTCGAGGCGTCTACGAAGAGCTTGGCCAAGACCAGCGCGCAACGTCTAGGGATACGGCTATCAGGTCTTGCCGGCTTGCACGTCCTCTTCATGCTTGCTGCAGCGAGAAATAGTAAGCCAGGGGACCTGGGAAGTTTCATTACCGCAGCCGAGTGGCTGGATGTTGGTTACGGAAGCGCGATTCGAGAATTGATCGCCGATTCCATGGGCGGAGTTCGTCTCGATCTCGTCGATCAGAGAGCCGTGCCGTTCGAGGATGCCATGACGACGGCGATCATTGCCTGTTGGCAGGTTGGTTACAGCGGCGCACTGACGGTGAGGAGAGTCGTCGAGCCCGAAAGACTTCTTTCTCTCGCGGGCGGGAGATCAGTCAGTCGACATCGCCTTGGAGCGCTTCACCGTTGGAGCGACTTCTTTCGACCGTCCAAGGCTCCGCGAGACGGTTTGGTTCCCCTCGGATCACTCGCCCGAGTTCATCGCGGTATCGCGACCGGCAACAACGCTTTCTTCATCCTTAGCCGCAGCGAAGCAGTCCATCGGGGCCTCAAGGATTTCACGCGTCCGGTTGTCGTGCGTGCCTCTCAAGTGATTTCGGCTAGCGGAGAGATCCGCGCCGAACAGTTGGACCACGTGCTGGTCCATGCTCGCGCGGGGGATGAGCGTAGTCCGGCTCTGGCTAGATACATCGACGAGGGTCAACAACTTGGTGTGCACGAGCGCTACTTGTGTGCTCACCGTACACCTTGGTGGCGCGTGGGGGGCTCGCCGGCACCGCCGATTATCGCAACCTACATGGCACGGCGACCTCCCGCGTTTGCGGAGAATCCTGATGGTGCCCACATCGTGAACGTTTTCCATGGCATCTATCCGCACGATGGCGACACCGACATCGCTCGAGCTCTGGTCGCGTGGTTGAACCGGAACCGCGAAGATCTTGACGGGGGCCGAACCTACCATGGCGGCCTTCGCAAGTTCGAACCTCGTGAGCTGGAGGCCCTACTTGTGCCACCTGCGGCCCGCCTCCTGTAAAACAAGGGGGTGCCTAGTAGCCGAAGCATCCAACCCCGTCAGTGGGTCGAGACCGAAATTGAAGGGGAATGTAGGGTCGCCTTGGAGGCCTTTGTCGACCGCCGCCTCCGAGAAGAGGGACGACCTTATCTCGAGGCCTTTGAGGCGCGACGGGAACTCTTGAGTGCGCTCCTTGGGGAAAGTGACGATCTACGTGACCTGTCGCACGTCGTAGCTCAACCAGGGTACCGAGCTGCCCTTCGGTATCTTGCCGGTCCGCCCGTGAGTGAGGACGACCTGGAAACGATCTCTCGTGCAGATCGGTTCGCGCATCTCTCCAGCGCTGATCGCCTCAAGCAGATCTTCGTCCAGATTCTCGATCCACTCCGATTTCCCTGGGTTCGTGAAGGACGGGGGCCAACCGCCCAAGAGCGCGAGACGTCACTCAAATGGACTGCGGGCCTCTGGGCAGTAGAGCTTGTGCGCACGGGGCGCAGGGGCGGAGAAAGCGCAGAGCAAGAAGACGCGGTCGCTGCAGTAGTGGAGTCTGCGGGCTTCGTCCTTCAACGCATCCGTGGGCGCGTGGATCGTTTGGACGGCATCGAAGTTGGCCACTACACCCGCGAGATTAACTTGGGCGGTCTCAAGTGTGACGTCTCCGTTCGTCTTCGTGACAGGCGACTTCTTGCTCTCGAATGCAAGGTATCGAATAGCGAGCTCAACTCGGTCAAGCGCTTGGTCCGCGAAGCCGGCGGAAAGGCTCGACAGTGGCAGACCCTGTTCGGAGTTCAGGTCGTTAGCGGATCAGTGCTTCGGGGGGTGTTCCGACCCGTTAACGTCCTTTCTGCACAAGAAGACTACGGCCTGGCTATCTTCTGGGAGCATGATCTCCAGCCTCTCCGTGAGTTCTTGGCAAGCGCAGAATAGGCGCTTTGGCGATTTTGTGTCTGCCTGAGAGCGTAAGCGGAGGAGTTCGCCATGACTGAACTCGGAAGGCTAGCTGCAGTTGATCCACGGACAATTTGGTCGCGCGAGGATCGCGACTTCACCCCATGGCTGCTCGCGAACCAGGATCGCTTGGGCGAGGCGCTGGGGATCGATCTGGAACTGACTCAAGCGGAACATCCGGTCGGTGGGTTCCTGCTCGACCTCATTGGCAAGGATCTCACTAACAACGCGACCCTCATCGTGGAAAACCAACTCGCTGGCACGGATCACGGCCACCTAGGACAGATCATGACCTACGCGGCCGGCACCGGGGCTTCGACGATCGTCTGGATTGCAACCGAGTTCCGCGAGGAGCACCGACAGGCGCTGGAGTGGCTGAACGAAATCACGGCGGATGAGGCGCGCTTCTTTGGCATCCGCCTGAGGGTTGTCCGGATCGCCGACTCAACGCCGGCGCCGCTATTCGAGATCGTTGCCGGACCCAACGACTGGCAGAAGCGTGTTCGCGCCGCGACTGCTCCGGCGCGCGCGGGTGGCAAGGGCGACTTCTACCGCCAGTTCTGGGCGCGCTTCATCGAACGTGTGCGCGTTGAACATCCCAACTGGACGCGCGCTTCGAAACCTGGCTCTGACAACTGGCTTTCGATGCCATCACCTTTGACTGGTAGTGGAATCGTGGCGAGCTTCGCTGCTGGAGGTCGACTCCGCCACGAGCTCTACATCGACTCAGGGGATGCCGACGCCAATGCCGAAACGCTCTCTCGATTCGCTGCACAGCGCTCAGTTCTTGAGCAGTCCTACGGTCGACCGCTCGAGTTCGAGGATCTCCCTAACCGGCGTGCATGTCGAATCGCCGAGTACCGCGAGGGAGATGTGGCCGACACAGAAAGGCACGATGAGTTCATTGGCTGGTTCTTCGACGCCGGAGAACGTCTTCGACGCGTACGCCAAGAAGTACGAGTCGACATCGGCTCCTGATGTTCGTCGGTATTGACCTCGGTGCCTCCGCTATCCATGCCGTTGCCGTGGAGGCGTCGCTCGAACTGATCGGTGCAATCGTGTTTGCGCCGGAATCGATCAACGATCTCATTGATCTCGTGCGCGGCGCGGAGTGCATCGCGATCGACGCGCCGTCGTCACTGAGTACGGGCCCACACTTGGAGGATCTCAGCTTGTCTCCGAAGTTCAGGTCCGCGCGTTGCGCTGAGATCGCGCTCGGACGTGAACACCGGATCTGGGTTCCGTGGGTAACCCCGCAGGCCGCGGAGGACGCGGCCGCCTGGATGATGCTCGGCTTTCGGTTGTACGAGGAGCTGGGCGAGCAGGGCCACCGCCTTATCGAGGTCTATCCCCACGCTGGGTTTCGTGTGCTGGCGGACGGACGCGTGCCGAAGAAGACGACACCCGCCGGAATCCTCGCTCGCGCCGGGCTGCTGCGTGAGGCGGGTATCCAGCCGCCGGGACTCGAGGCATGGTCGCACGACGCCTTGGACGCAGCCGTTGCTGCCCTCACGGCTCGGCGCGCGCACGGCGGCACGGCTCGGTCGGTCGGGTGCGGGCACGACGGATCGGCTATCTGGCTTCCCTGATCGCGCCTATCCCTCCGTCAACTGGGATGTCTGCTGCGCACCTCGCATCGCGGCGAGCGACGCATACCTCTGCATCTGGACCCAAGCAGCGGTTCGTCCGTTGGAATCGGTTGCGTCATTAAGGATGGGCCCGTCAAGGATGATGGTGCTCGGATCATCGGGCCTTGTCAGCAGGAAAACCTTGAACGCCGCACCCTCCGGACGTGGGCCCGTCTCAATCATGCGTTCAATGAGTTTCGCGATCTCGTGTGAGATTGCGTCGTCTCTCGCTTGGAGATCCGTGGCGTTTTGCCGCGAGAACTCCACCTCATTGTCCACGTGTCGGATCGCAGGGATTTCCCGTTCGATCTGTCCGTGTCGATAGAACGCCATGCGCTCCACTGGCTTGAAGGATCTCCGGGGCTGACAGACGTACGCCCCGTACTCGAGATACTCACCGTAGGCCGTGCGCGCGGGCACGACCACAACTTGTCGTGGATCACCGAGGAGGTTGTCTTCCTCGAAGAGCGCCTGGAGCTCCCGAAGTAAGAGCTCCTCCTTGTCGGAGACCAGCTCGCGATCATCGGCGAAGAGATCATCTATTGCCTGCGACAGGCTCTTGAAGTTGATCCACACGACGCGTGCATCATCGAGTGTGCGGACTTCGTCTGGCTCTTCGGCGTCAGGCGTGAGGAGGAAGAGGCGCTCGTAGCCGCGCTTGTCCACGAGATGCCCGAGATGTTGACTCAGTTGTTCCGTTCGAACCTGACCGGGGGCGGTTTTCGTTTCGAACCAAAGGGAGAAGTTCGCCGAGATCCGCGCATCGGGAACGCTTGCAGACTGGCTGCCGTGAACTTGGTTCTCGAAGGAGAAGAGTTGCAGCGCACTCTCGCCGGACGCCGCGGCAAGTATCCTTTCGACTTTGAAGAGATCGATTCGCTCGAATACGGCCATGAGAGAAGCCGTGACGCGGTTCTCTCCTTGTCGGTAGGTCGAGAAGAGCGGGCCGCGAGGCATGGCAAAGATTCTCTCAGGTAAAGCGGGAATCCAACAATCCTGCGTGTCGCCGCCGCTGGCGCACACGTCTCGAGATCGGTGGAGCCGTCGGCCGGTGCCAAGGCTGGGCCAGGCTTGACACCAAGGACCTTCAGCAACTTGCCGGTGCAGCGCAGGATCATCGCTCCAGATAAGGCGTAGCGGTTCCCGCCGTCAATCTGGCGATCCTTTCTCGTCTCTGCACTTTTCCTGCACGCGACATCTGCGACCCACGGAGGTCACGTGCAGAAACTACAGATGAAGTGCAGACCCGTTCGCCACCATCCGGGCCATGAGGTCGCAGAGGGTCGCTCACCGGTCGCTCACCGGTCGCGAAAAGGTCGCGAAAAGGTCGCCAAAGGGTCGCGCGCCGAGGGTCGCTCAGATTTCTTTCGGCGACAGGCCAGAGGGCGACCAATTGGCGACCTCTGACCTGCAAGATCGGGCCATGGTCAGCGAAACGTCCGGGAAACGTCCGACAAACGTCCGAGAAACGTCAGGCCCCGGGCGACATCCGCGGCTCGGTAGGCGCGCGTCCGACAAACGTCCGACAAACGTCCGAGAGACGTCCGAGAGACGTCCGAGAAACGTCCGGGCCGCTTGCCACGATTCTCGCATGGCTCCCGGACGCAGAAAGCCGACCTCGCACCTCGCACGGAACCTCGTACGAACCTCGCACAAACCTCGCACGCCTGTCCGTCGACCAAACCTCGCACCTCGCACTCTCAAGTGCGAGGAAATGGGCGAGGAATTCGCGAGGTTGGTCGGCCAACCTCGACGCATGCGCACGAACGCTGCACCGACCGAGCCTTCCCATCCTTCCCTTTTCCTTCCCCAATCTTCCCTCGCGGATTTCCGCCGGGCCCCTACCAGCCAAGACGGGAGCGAGGAAGGACGCGGAAGGAAAACGGAGGGTCGCCGTTCCAGCATCGCCACGGAACGACATCGGAACCATCCCGGGACGGATGGCCGAACACGAGAGCCCGCTTGCTCGGGCAGAAGGGAGTGATCGAGATCATGAGACGAACCAAGAAGCAGAGGAAGCGCGCTGACCGCGCGCGCAGACGCACCGCGAGAGGAACCCCGCCGATGGCGTCACCCGGCCAGCGGGTCGCGCGATCGCGGCGTCCATATCCCGCTCGCCCATGGTTGAGCGGTGTCATGAACGCAAGGCGGGGAGGTGAGCGCCACCATGGGTAGCTCAGTCAACTCCCCGACTCCCTTTGGCAAACGCAATGGTTTCCGCCCCAGAGCAAAGATTCATTCCGTACTTGATTCCCTCACCGATCGAGATGTTCAACTGTGTCTTGCTCTTTGGGAGTTTCGAGTTCTCACTACACATCAGGTCTTCGAGTTCTTCTTCACATCACCAGCTCGCGCTCGAGCGCGACTCGTCGAGTTGTATCGCCGTGGGATCATCACTCGTTTCCGTCCGCCGAAACGACCGGGCTCCCATCCGCAGCACTACGTCCTCGATGAACTCGGGGCCAAGATCGTTGCCGGCTACAAGGGCATCGATCTCAAGGAGCTCGGTTACCGGAAGGATCGCGTTCTCAAGTGGTCGCGAAGCCAGCGCCTCGGGCACCTTCGGGAAGCGAACGACTTCTTGAGTCACCTGGGGTGGGCCTGCAGACGTTCCGGCGACCACACGCTCACTCTCGCCGAGGGAGAGATCTCCGCGGGCAAGAGAGCGCACTCCGAAGGGACGATCGCGCGTCCCGATGGGTTCGGTGTTGTCGATGGCCCGGATGGTCGGTGCGTGTTGTTGCTCGAGCTCGATCGAGGAAGCGAAACGGTCGAGCGTGTCAGGTCCAAGCTCCGGCACTACGAGATGGCCGGCTACGCGAAGAACCCGCCGTGGGCGCTGCTGTTCTGTCTGCATTCCGAAAAGAGAGAAGCCAATCTGCAGAAGGAGCTGTACCGCATGGACGGCTTGACGATCGCCACCAGCACGCTCGACCGGCACACTCGCGATCCCCTCGGCGCGAACTGGCTACCGGTGGGAGAGCGCATTCGATACCCGCTGCTTCAGTTGCCGAGCCGCGGGACGCCTTCGAAGGACGGAAGGAATCACACACTAACGATAGGAGTGGACGACGATGACTGACCAACCCCAAGAACGGCCTGAAGACGAGGATGAAGAACAGCAAGCCGAAGAGCTGCTGTCCTCGATCCGCCAGTCCAAGCCACGTCGCGAGGTCTTGCTCGCGGAGAAGACCCGTCACGTGGATCTGGACCCGAACGACCCCGCGATGATGCATCCGACCTCAAGGCGAAAGACGACCGTGTCGCACAGTGTGGTCCGCCATCGCTCGCCGGACGGGATCGCGATACACCTCGTCGAGTCGTGGGCGCCGGTGGAACTCGTGCCTGTTACGACGCTCGCGGAACGGGACTACACCGACCTCCTCGGCTGGTTCGTCAAGAACCGCCACGTCATCCCGCGCCGCGTCCGAGAGCAGATCTACGTCATGCGAAACCCGACGCCGGAAGAGGCTGAGCAGCTCGAGGTGTTCCTCGACGATCCTGTGATCCATGTCGGCCGATGGGTCTACGACGGTAACGATTCGTTGCTCTTCATCCAGCGCAACGTGCTGCGACGCGAGGGGCTGCTCATCTACGAACGCGACCTGGAGTTCGAGCTGTTCTTCCCTCCGGCGTTCGCCGGAATCCCGCCGATGGGGACGACAGCATGAGCTCGCATCTGGCTATCGCCGAACCCGCGCCCCGACGACGAAGGCCGCCGCCATGGGCGACGCCGTCTGGGGCTATGCACCCAGCCCTCGACCTCGACCTGCACGCCTGGTTCGAGTGCTACCTCGCCGACTGCGAAGCGCGCGGACTTTCTCCCCGCACGCTCGCGTGGTATCGAGACCGCGGCCGCCGCGTCGTCGCGCAACTCGAGTCGATGGGTGTGTGCGCTCCGCAGGACCTGTCTCGGCGCGCTGTGTCGAACCTGATGGGCTGGGTGCGAACGATCGAGCATCGAGGCCGACCGCTCGATTCGCAGACGGTGCTCGGCTACTGGCAGGTCGGCAAGGGGTTCGTGACGTTCCTGCGCGCCGAAGGTGCGTTCGAAGGTCCGAACCCGTTCGACTTGTTCGGCAAACCGCGGATCCGCGAGAAGGCGATGTGGGCGCCAACGGCGGCGGAGTGTCTGGCGATGCTTCGCGTCCCCAACCGGCGGTCGGTCCGTGGTCTCCGCGACTTGGTGATGCTCTACATCTTGATGGACACGGGCATGCGTGTGTCGGCGTTGGCGAACATCTCGGTGCGCGACATCGATCTGATCGAGCGAAGGATCCGCGTGATCGAGAAAGGGGGGAAGGAGCGGATCTTGCCGTTCGGTGTCCAAGTGCAACGTTGGCTGCGGCGTTACCTCGCGGCGGCCGGTCTCGGCATCGACGAGTTCCTGTTCCCCGGTTACACCGGCCGGCCGATAAGCCGCAAGCGCATCGACGAGGTGATCAAAAAGTGTGCCGCGCGCGGCGGCGTGCGCGAGGGCAAGGTGTCAGCTCACGACCTTCGCCGCGCGTTCGCGCGCGAGTTCCTCAGGAACGGGGGCGACATGGAATCGCTTCGCCAGATGCTCGGTCACTCGTCATACGCGATGGTGAAGCGTTACGCAGAACTCGCAGCTGACGTCGTTGCTGGACAACACCGTCGCGCATCGCCTGGTGACCACCTGAGCTTCTAATGGCGACTGGCCGCGCATGTATCCATCGCGCGCGGCATATCTCTCGCAAGTCGCTCGATGATCTCGTCGACCGTCATCGGATGCTTCCTGCGGCGAGTGGACATCCCTTCGATCGCGTTCAACGTCCCCGCGGGATCCGCGGCGACGATCCATTCAGCAAAAGAGTCGGGGTCTTGCACCATGATGCCATATGGATCGCATGCGGACGCCGGGAAATGCTTCACGTTGGAAGTGACGATGATCTGAGCGCCAGCCGCGACAGCAGTCGCCAGAACATGACGATCACCCGGATCATTTGTCATCACGTTTACGAGTCCGGCGGGTGGATCGATTAGAGCCTCGGGGAAGGCGGTCGTCATATCCGCGATACGGGCCGCGACCCCCTTTTTGAGGGAGGGATGCTTGGCTACAAGGTTGTCCTCTACTTCGCGCAGTATTTCAGTGCTCCAATGGACCCGGAACCTGCTCGTCTCGATCGAGGTGCTTAGAAAGAAGTCCGTAAGCGCAATCGGATAGAGAATGTTCGCGTCAAGCACAACGGCTAGGGCCACGAGGCAACCCTAGCCGTTCGCCGTTCCAGATTTCAGTACTCGAATCCGAGCTCTTCTCCCTCTCGGACCATCTTGTCTAGCGCAGCCCGTCGTTCCCCATCTCTCTTCTCCCGATAAGCAAGAAGATCATCGAGTCGAATCCTGCGATGAGTACCCACCTTCTCGAACGGAAGAACATGCTGATCAAGCAGGCGCGCGAGGTACGGACGTGAGACGTTCAGTATCTCTGCCGCATCGGTGGTCGTGAGGAGCTCGTGAACCGGCAAGACTGCCACTCCTTGACCGTGAGCGAAGTCGTCAGCCACTGATTCGAGTAGCTGGACAACCGCTTCGGGAAACTCTACCGGTTCACCCGTAGGCCCGAAGAGACGAATCTGGCCCGCCTTGGCCTCGAGTGAGGCGCTGCCTTCCACCGCCAGCAAGCCACGGAAGAGGTCCACCAGCTCCCGCAGAGCTTCCGCGGAGCCTTTCTCTGGTTCCAGCATTAGTGGTCGCATCCTCACTCCTCTCGTCGGCTAGAATAACGACTGACTGAAATAAGTGCAACGGTAATTTCTAGGATACGAACATGTGTTCTATAATTCCTGGGTCCGTGACGTCAGAAATGTCCGTGGCCAGCGGTAACGTCAGGTTGTGAGAACGTGAACGCGGCCAAGAAGGAGCACCGATGCCCCACCCAGAGTCTCCCGACCCCCCTGACCTGCGGAAACAACCCCGAGAGCGCGTCGAACGGGCGTTCCTGGGCGCGACGGACATCCAACTCGCGCTTCTGCTTTGCCTCGAAGAGTTGAGGATCACCGCGCCGAAGGAGTATTCGGTCTTCGCCCTTCGCTACTTCCAAGGCATCCACCCGCCACAGATCGCGATGCTCTTAGGGATCCGCCGCGCGGCCGTAGATCAGAACCTTTCACGCGCGCGAAAAAAGCTGCGAACTCTGCTCGTGCGGTACCCCGAGGTCCGCACCTGGCTGGGGGCGGCAGGTCCAGCTAGTGGCAGCTTGGGATCATTCGAAGATCCGGGAACGGAATGAGAGGAGGTGTAGCAATGCCAAGGCTCGCGCCTTGGGACGACGGATTCGAGATTGAAGACGTGGCCGAGCTCGTAGACATGTACAAGCGAAGCCGTGAGGCAGCTCTCGATGATGAGTTCCCTCAAGTAGCCACTCTGGCGGACGAGAAGGTCTGTCTTTGCGACGACGACCTCGATGAACTCGTCGCCGAGTTGGCATCCAAGATCCGCTCCGGGAAACGGAGCCCCGAACCATCTGAAGTCAGGAGTTGATGCGGGTTGAACGACAATGAAATCACCGTCACCGTCCAGACCGGCCGAGGATCAAAGACGGAGACCTTTCCGAAACAGACGAAGGTCGAAGACGTAATCGCTTGGGCGATCCAACAATTCGGCTTGTCGCCGAGCGAGCCGTATGAGCTTGTGCGACAGAACGGAGGAGTTCCACTTGAGCCGCAGCGTCCTCTCGTGAGCTACCACATCGAGGACGGTGAGATCCTCATCGTCTCTGCAGCCGGCACGGGTGTATGAGCGTCGACCGCGCCGTTTCATGGGCCATCGTCGAGAAGGAGCTTGAAGTCGTGTCGGCCCTCAATGACGCGAATGCTTGGGGGGTTCAACTCTTTCCCGATGAACTCAGATTTCGAACTCATATGAAAAGTTCGGTCGACGGGGAGCAATACGTGTTGGATGTTCGCTGTGATGACTACAAGGAGCTTCCGCCGTTTATCGAATTCGTGGATCCCGACTCCGGCGCGCTAGGGACGAAGCATGCGTATCCGAAGAACGGACGAAGCTTCTTCCACGCTCAGCCTTGTATCTGCGCACCGTTCAGCCGCAAGGCATACGGGCAATACAACGGACCGCACTCCGAATGGGCAATGGGAAACTGGATGACCCTTCGCGAGGGAATCAACACGCTGGGGGACATGCTGGTGCTAATCCAGACTCTCATCAACAACCCGACAGCCTACAACGGGAGGATGGAGTGAATTTGCTCAGGAAACTCTTCCGTCGCAGGAAGGCCGTTCCTGAGCCCCTCGAAGCATCGAGTGAATCACGGCTCATTGTGCCTGAAGCACTCGTGCATGCGACCCACACGCTCCTCGCTTCGTTTGGCGGCGGGACTCATGAGGGCGTCGTGTACTGGGCCGGCCACACCTTCGGTAATACGTGGGTCGCCCTCGAGGCGATTGCGCCTGAAGCGGAGACAGGCCGGGGATTCTTCAATACGAGTTCGATCGCGAACGCAAAGGCGATCTCTGAAGCCTGCAATCACGGTCTGTCGTTGATCGCGCAGGTTCATTCCCACCCGGGAGGTTGGGTCGATCACTCCGATGGAGACGATCGGGGCGCTTTTAAACCCTTTCCCGGAACGTACTCAATCGTTGTTCCTTCGTATGCACGTTCCCAATCGGAGCCAGGCCAGTGGGGGGTCTACCGATGGGACGGACATAGGTTCTCACACATAGCCACAGACGCACTTCAGAAAGTCCTTCTAATCATTCCGACATCCAAAGATCTGCGAAATGAGCTTGGTTTGGTAACTCCGAGGCGAACCAAACGCGAGCGTCGGGGAAGAATGTAGATGGGGGATCGAGTTCCCACCAATCCGGAAGCATTTGACGTTCTGAGACATGACAGAACGCGGCAGTATCTGCGCGACATCCCGAACTTCCAGCTGTATCAATCCGCCGAAGTGCTTGTCGTTGTCCATCCCGATGTCGCAGGGACATTTGCCGGACAACTTCTGACCTTTCTGACAGTGAACCTTCTCGTGCGTTGGTGTCGCAACGTAAAGATTCAGTCTCCCGACGCATCGCTCGCTGCGGAGCTTCAACGACAAGGATCTACAACCCTTCTTAATCGGATGGCGGAAGAGGCGAAGAGTGCCGATCCGTGGACTGATCTGTTCTCAGAACCTGAGAAGCCGTACGTCATCCACGTCGGCGGCGCCTGTCCAGGCGCGCGCGACCCGGACCTTATCGTTGGCTCCTCGGGGTGGGCAGCTCTTGCGTCGCGTCATGACAATGGCGTCATCAAGCCAGATCGAAGCAAGAACCCTTGCGGGCCGGCGCTCGCGGCGTGCATCGCATGCGCTGAAGCGCTCAAGTTCGCGGTTGGGCTGCCCGACGAACTCCGAGCGCGAGACGTCGCCATTTCGTTGTTCGATTATTCGACGGACGGTCTCATCGTGCGTCCGGAGCCTCCCGCGGTCGCGAGGATTGGCAACGCGCTGATGGTAGGTGCGGGCTCGGTGGGCTCGAATCTTGCGTACTTGCTTTCAACGCTCCAACTAGATGGAAACCTCTCCATCGTCGACCACGACATTGTCAACGTTCACAACCTAGATCGATCCGCTCTCTTCGGCGTGCAGCATCTTGGCCGCAATAAGGCGGAGATTGCTGCGGAGTGGTTACACGACACACTTCCCGCACAGTCCTTTCCGGTCTCTTATAACGAGTACGTGCGAACAGTCTCGCGAGAGCCCAATCAGATTGACCTCGTGTTTCCTTTGGCGAACGAACATCAGGTCCGTTGGGCGATCGCGAATGCGATCCCGCCGCTGTCGATTCACGGAACAACGCGTCCCGACTGGGGTGCGAACCTCGGGCGTCACATTCCTCTTCGAGAGCCGTGCCTGGGCTGCAGGTTCGGCGTGGAACAGGAACCGGTACTTGCCTGCTCGACGGGAGACATCTCGTCGTCTGATGGGCCAGCCGAGTCGTCTGATGCCGCTCTGCCCTTCCTGTCGATGGCAGCCGCGACATTCGCCTTGGCTGAGATGTTGAAGACCAACATGGCTGGCTATCCCTTCAATCGTGCGTTTGTCGACGTGGACTTCAAGGGTCCGATGACAACGCTTGCCCACCACGACAGAGCTTATAGAGCCGGTTGCGCCTGTGAAGCGGTCGACGAAGACATCTATCGTCGTTTCAACGGTGAGACTCGGTTCTCCGCATACAGCATTCCCGTCAGACCGCAGCCGGGAGCGAAAGGTGCTCTCTCGACTTCGCCCGGGCAGGGTCAACACTGATACGCGAAAACCGGGCGCGCATCTCGAACGTCGTCGAGTCCAGCAATCCGAGCCGTGTTTACGATCGGATCGAACCGTTCGGCCCAAGTCTCGGCCCATTCGCACCACCGCTCAAGCTCGTCCTGCTGCTCGTGGGGAAGCTCCGTAATGCGCTTACGCAACGCAATCACGTATTCACGGATCTCATCTGCATGTCGCCAGCTCGCGATCTCTGATGCAAGCCGTTTCGCTCGTGCCTCCTCGATGCGGGCGAGTCGTTCGCGCTCCAGCTGCTCCTCGACACGTAGCTGTCGCTCTTTCTCCGCGTGCACCCGCTCCTCAGCGATGCGATCGTCTGTCTCCGCCCGCAGCTCGAGCTCGGTAAAGACCGCTCCCAACTTCCCCTCCAGTGCCCCTCGCGGCCCTTCCGTCCAATTCGATTGCCGTCCATCGTAGTTCCGAGGAAGCGACATCATGAGTCGCCCGTTCACAACGGACTTGTTCGTCGGCGCCGTCGCGTAGGACAGTCGCCACTTGTTATCGGCGCGCCACCGATCAAGCTCCTGATCGGTCATCGGAACGCGGTCCGTCATTTCTGAGATGCCAACGGGATAGGCATGGCCTCGAATGATGATCGCAACAAAGCCAGCTTTGTTCCACGAGTCCTTTGCCACTTTCACATCGAAACCGCGGCGTTCTGCTTCCGCGAACAGAGCTTGAAGAATGAGCAGCGCGCGATGAAACTGCGGTCGCGAAACAACTATGCGAGCCACGTCCTCTGCCCCGCCCAACTGGAGACGACCCTGCTCATCTGTACGGGCGCCGCGAGCAGCGTCACGGGTCGTGGCGACGAATCGATGCGGCCGACGCAGCGTGGGTGGCACTTGGACCTCTGCGCTCTGCGTTGTTGTCGACACGAAACGCCTCCTTCGCAGTTGAAGCCGGTTGTGGAACAGTTCCAGATGAACGCGCGAACGACTGGAACGCAAGCCGAGGGTTCGTCGCTAACGCGGCGTCGGTTTCCTCAGCAGTGAGTCAGCGGGGCTGAAGCGTTCGTGTTGGCGACGCACGTCCACCGACGCGAGCTCGACGTAGCGGCGAACCATCACCAGCGTGGTGTGTCCGAGCAGTTTCTGCAGCGTAAAGACGTCGCCCCCATTCAGGATGAACCGTTTCGCGCCCGTGTGGCGAAGCGTGTGCGGCGAGCAACGCACTCCTTCGATCCTCGCCTTCCGGCCGTACTCTCGCATCGTCGACGCAACGTCCTCTCGCTTCATCCGCCGGCCGCGGTATGAGATGAAGAACGGATCGTCCGGCCGCTGATCCTCAACCGACCTCGCGTACCGGTGCATCGTTTGCGCTGCGACCTGACCGAACGGGATGTCGCGTTCCTTCCGGCCCTTGCCCATCACACGGATCGACCGGTCCTCCAGGTCGACGTTCTCCACGTTCAGACCTGTGACCTCCGAGACGCGCGCGAGCGTGTCCAACATCAGCGTCAGCATCGCGCGGTCCCGCAGGCCCACCCACTTGCGCTGATCCGGCGCGCCGAGCAGCGCGCGCAGTTGGTCGTCGTTGAAGGTCTCGACGATGACCTGAGGGACCTTCGGCATAGTGAAGTCCTTCGTGATCTCGGTCGGGATGTATTCCTTCCGAAACCCGAACCGAGACAACGCCTTGATCGTCTGCGCGGCGCCGCGGACGGTGTGCGGCGACACGCCGGTTTCGTGCATCGACACCAGGAAGTCGTCCAGATGCGAACCGCGAAGATCGCGTGCGAATTCGACCCCGTGCGAAGTGCACCAACGCTCGAAACCCAACGAATGCCGGTCGTACCACTCGATCGTGCGGACGGCCAGGTTCTTCGCGCGCGCTCGCGCGAGGAACTCTTGGCGCATGTCCTCGATCGTCGTTTCGTGCGCGGCGTAGATGTTGCCGATCGGCTTGGCCATGACGGTCTCCTCCCTCTCGATTCCGGGAGTCGACAGCGAAGACTGGTGAGGTCCGCAGAGACTGTTTCCGCAAGTCCAGTCCGGTATTCGCGCAACGCGAAAATCCGAACACTGGTGAGGTCAACGCGGTTTTCGAGCGTCCGCGAAGGCCTCAAAGAAACAGCCGCAAACCTAAACGCCCTGGTCAGAAAAGCGGAGGCGGAAGGAATCGAACCCACCCGGCCCGGTTAAGGGCCGCACCGGTTTTGAAGACCGGGAGGGACACCAGCCCCCATTCGCCTCCGCGCGCAATCGTAGTCGCGCGCGCGCATGCCTAGCCCGGACAGCCCGCGGGCACGAAGGCCGGGTCGGCCGGGCCTGGCTCGGATAGCGCGTTCAACGCCCACTGGAGCGCGAACGAGTTGTAGATGATCCCGATGTGCTCGAGCGCGTCGTGCGGACACTTGTCTTGCAACACGATGTTGGTGACGACGCCAGGCTCCTCGGGCAGCAGTGCGTTCGTGTGCGGCGTGACGACTTCGTCGTAGACGGTCTCGATCTGTGTATAGGACGCTGCGCCGGGCGTGAGGTCTCCGACGTTCATGTGCTCGGTCATCCATGCGCTGCCCTCGATCTGCTGGCCGCACGCCGGGCACGCGCCATAGTCGGCGGCATACGGAGCCAGAGACGTGTCAGTCCCGAAGTGCGAGCCGGACAGCGAGATCGCATCGTCGATCGGCAGGTTCGGGTCGTGGCGGAGCAAGTGCCTGATCTGCAGGCCGCCCTGCGAGTGGCCGATCAACGACACGGTTCCCGTGCTCGAGGTCGGAAGGACCATGTCGTGGACGAACCACTCCAGCTCGAGCACGGACAGCTCCATGTCCATGGTCGCGCGCTCGCCGTAATCCAGGGACCAGACGCAATGCCCGGAAGCCCGCAACGCCGGCGCGAACAGGTTCCACGAAGCGGTCTGGTCCATGAACGTCCCATGGACGAGCACGACCGGCGGCGAAGGCGATGCGCACGCCGGATCGTTGACGACCGGGTTGGCCAGGCCGGGGGAGCAATGCTGGAGGTGCCCGGGGCAGTCCGCGCGCGCCGGCAGGCCGAAGGATCCGAGCCCCAGCGCGACCACGACGACGATCCGGATCAACGGTCCCATCGTCCGACCGGTTCGACATGGGCCCCAAGGACTCCTGGCGGCGAGGTCCCATCTGCTTGCGGGCAAATATCCCTCACCGAACCGGTCCCGGAACTCAGGGTCACAGACCCGGCGTACCGCTTTCAGGGCATAGAGAAAGGGAGGGTCCGGCTAACAATCGCGCTCTGCCTCTCGGGTACTCTCCCGAGTGCGCCTCCCGCGGCTGACCGCGCGTGGGTACCGCATCCTCCCTTGCACCTCGACCTTAACATCCTGTCGCAGGCTTGACCAGGGGTGTGTTCGGACGTTTCGGACGGACCGAACACCTTCAGGCGGCGGGATCCTCGGTTCGGCGCCTCATAGCGACCCACGCGAGCGCGAGCGCGGCCAGTCCGCCCACCGCGAGCGCGCGCGCCGACGGCCGAGGCACCTGGGCGATCCTGGTGCGAAGGGTGACCGGGCGCGCGAACCCCAGGATCGGCCAGTCGCGCTCCACCGCGAGCGCGCGCAACTCCTTGTCGGGGTTCACGACGTGCGGGTAGCCGACGGCCTCCAGCATCGGAAGATCGGTCGCGGAGTCCGAGTAGGCGAACGACCGTTCCAGGTCGATGCCGTAACGCTCGGCGGCCTGCCGGATCGCGACGGCCTTGTTGTCGCCGTAGCAGTAGAACTCCAGTTCGCCCGTGTATCTGCCTTCGGCATCCACCTCGGCTCGGGTCGCGATGAAGTGCGGGACCCCGAGCATCTGGCAGAGGGGCCGCACGATCTCTTCCCCCGAGGACGACACGATGTAGACGCGTCGCCCGGCCGCGCGGTGCTCGGCGATCAGCTCCAGCGCCTCGGCGTAGATGACCGGCTCGATGATGCCGGTCATGGTCTCGCGCACGATCTGTTCGAGCCGGTCGCGCTCCCAGCCCTTGGTCAGCTCCAGCAGCGCGACCCGCATCTTGTCCATCTTGGCCTCGTCGGCTCCCACCAACTGGTAGACGAGCTGGGCGTAGAGGCCCTTGACGATCATCGACCGGCTGATCATCCCTTCGCGCATCAAAGGTTTGCCGAGCGCGAGCGTCGAGGACCGCGCGATCACGGTCTTGTCGAGGTCGAAGAAGGCCGCTTCCATGCCGGAGGACCCATGGTACCCGCGCGCGGCAGGAGTCGAAGGCCTCCATGTCGAAAAGCGACCGGGTGGTAGGAACGCGTCGCTCGGGGGGGCAGGGGCCGTGCGGCGTTCGCGCTCGGGAGGAAGCATGAAAGCCAGAAGCCTCGTATTGACGATCGCGGCCTTGGGGGCCATCGTCGCCGGCCCGGTGCGGGCGGACGTGTCGTGCGCAGGGCCCGCCGACGGTGGAGAGTGGCGCCGGTACGGCTCCACCCTCGACAACAGCAGGGCCCAGTCGGCCGACACGACCCTGGACCCCGCCACGGTCGGTGGCGTGACCGCGATCGAAGCTTTCGACGCCGAAGCAGCGCAGCCAGGCGGCGGAACGTTCAGCAACACGCCGCTGATCATCGACGGCTGCGTCTATCTGGCCTCGAGCACGGGCTTCGTCTTCGCGCTCAACGCCGACTCGCTCGAGCTGGTGTGGGCGTCCGAGAAGATGCCCGGCGAGGCGGCCGGTGCCCTCGTCGGTGGAGTCATCACCGGCTCGCCCGTGGTTGCCGACGGGAAGGTCTATGTCGCCGTCTCGAAGGCGCGTGACCCCTTCATCGGCGTGCTCGACCAAGCCACGGGGGCCACGCTCGGGATGTGGCCGGTGCTGCGCGAGGAATTCCGGGGCGCGAACAACACCTTCTCGAACACCATCATCGCGAGCCCGGTGGTGTGGAACGGGCTGCTGTTCCAGGGGATCATGGCCGGTGAGGCGAGCATGGAGGCGCGCGGCGGCTGGGCCGTGCTCGACGCCGAGACCGGCGAGCTGCTGGTTCAGGACTGGACCATCGACGATGCCTCGTACGAGGCCGGCTACGCGGGAGCGTCGATCTGGTGCAGCCCCGCCATGGACGCCGAGACCGGCTTCCTGTACGCGTGCGGGGGCAACCCCGCCAGCAAGCGGGTGGAGCACCGCAACTCCAACGCCTTGCTGAAGTTCGACTTGAACCGCTTCCTGGCCGACGGGATCACGCCCAATCCCGACTTCGGGGGCCTCGTCGATGGGTACAAGGGCGACGTGGACCAGTACTACCCGGGGCTGGATCGGCAGCCGGTGTGCGACGCGTTCGCCGAGGACATCAACGTCGTGTGGAGCCAGGCCTGCCTGCAGCTCGACCTGGACTTCGGAGCCTCCCCCAACCTGTTCACCGTCGACGTCGCCGGCGAGCCGGTGAAGCTCGTCGGGGCGCTGCAGAAATCCGGTGTCTACCACGCGATCTATGCCGACAACATGCAGCGCGCGTGGACGTCGGTGGTCGGTACGCCGTGTGTCGCCTGCAACGCGTCGTCGACCGCAGTGGACGGAGACTCCGTGTATGTGGCTGCCACGGCTCCGGGTCACATGATGTCGCTGTCCAAGGACGCAGGCCGGTACGGCTGGGCGAGCCCGCTCCTCGGAGGGACGCATTTCCAGCCCGTTTCGGTCGCGAACGGCGTCGTCTACACGATGGACAACTACGGCAACCTGAACGCCTTCGACGCGGCGACGGGCGTTCCGCTGCTGAAGCAGAACCTCGCGCTGGACACCCAGGAGAGCGCATCCGAGACCGGCAGCCAGGGGGTCGCGATCGCGCGCAACAAGATCTACGCGCTGTCGGGTCGATTCATGGTCGTCTACGGATAGAGGAGATCTGATGCCCCGGAAGCTGTCCGTCGTTCTCGCGGCGCTCGCGCTGGGGGTGCTGTCCGCGGCTGGGTCGGCGCGGGCGGCAGACCTGGTCTACGTCAGCGGTCCGGGCGGTCCGTTCGTCGGCTACACGGTGCCCGCGATCGTCGTTGCGCAGGGTGACAACCTCACCTACATCAACATGGATGCGTTCCCGCACGACGTGATCGCGCGTCACAGCGGGCCTGAGACGGACTGGTGTTTGGCCGCGGGCATCAAGGACAAGCTTCCCGGGGTCCAGGGGTGCCCACTGTTCTGGAGCAGCCTGATCGGCATCACCCAGCAGACCCCGGTCCTTGGCCTCGAGAACATCGAGCCGGGGGCAACGTACACGTTCTTCTGTTCCATCCACGCCAACATGGAGGGCACGCTCGTCGCCCTGCCTTAGGGGTCGAGCCGTCATCCGTGATGGGTGCCCTTGACACTTTCCGACCAACCGGTCACTATTGGGAGGCCGCGAGCCCGTTTCTGCCGGTATGACCAGGTACGGGCTCTTCATGTTTCGGACGACACAGTTTTACCCAGGGGAGGGATGACGGTGGTGCGCAGAACACTGATCGCAGCAGCGGGCCTGCTTATGGCCCTATCGTTCACGGGTGTGCGCGCTGATGCGCCCATCCCCGAGCTCGGGGTCACCAACCCCGAGGTCGCCAAGGTCGTGTCTGGTCCATGCACGGCAAAGAGCGCCTTCGACACCGCGTACCCCTACGATCTCGACGGTGGGGAACGGGAGGCGAGGCTCGATCCGAAGCAGGTCACGGCCGCGCACACCGGCGCCGCGTACGAGGGGTGCTCGCGCCTGAAGGTGACCTTCGGTCCCATCTGGATGAAGCCCGGTCAGAACGACGTGCTCATCCAGCCGGTCACGTTCGAGAAGCCGCTGTACGACGGGTACATCGTCCGGTTCGAGCCCGACATGGTCGGGCCGACGGGTGAGGCTCCGCGCGTGAAGGATGCGCACCTTCACCACGGCACATGGCTGAACCCCGGCTACTTCGGCTCGAGCAACGAGTACCTCACGCAGGACCCGGTCGTGGTCCCCAACCCCGGCCGGACCTACGGCCGCGGCCCGTGGATCGCCTCGGGTGAAGAGAAGACGGTCGCGATCTGGCCCAAGGGCTTCGGCCTGAAGATCAAGCAGAGCGACGTGTGGCTGTTCCTGCACATGATCCACAACGCCACCGCCGAGACCACGCCGGTCTGGGTTACCTACGACATCGATTACATCCCCGCCGACCTCGCCGAGGGCGACGAGGACGGCGACGGCATCAACAACCTCGCCAACACCGAGGGTCTCTGGCTCGACGTCGGCGACTGCTCGTGGCACGACGAGTGTGTGAAGGACGAGTTCAACCCGATCTTCAACGTGCAGCGCGGTTTCGGTTCGGTCGAGGAAGGCACCTGCATCTTCCCGCGCGAGAACTGCGCGAACATCAACACGTTGGCCGAGACCTCCGCTCAGCAAGGGGAGCCCGTCGGCGAGGTGTACGACGAGGTGAGGATCCCGAAGGATGGCACCTTGGTCATGATGGGCGGCCATCTCCACAACGGCGGGATCAGGGACGACGTCTACCTCGTCCGCGATATCAAGGACGATGAAGGCAACGTCATCGACACGAAAGTCAAGCTGATCCACAAGTCCGACGCGTATTACTTCGATCACGGCATCGATTGGACCAAGGATTGGCAGGACGGCGTCTCGGAGTGGGATCCGGCAGCCAGTAAGGTCGGTGCGCCGCCGGTGTCCTGGGACTTCGTGATGACCGGAGTCACCTCGGACATCGGGTGGAAGATCAACGTCAAGGAAGGCGACCGTCTCCGGCTCGAGGGGGTCTACGACTCGACGATCGCATCGTGGTACGAGCAGATGGGCATCGTCATGACCTGGCTCGTCCCTGCGGCCAACACCAACGGAGCCCCGATCGGCGTCGATCCATTCGACCCCGACCTGGAGATCCACGAAGGCGTGAACCAGGACACGGTCCAGCCGGCCGTGATGCCCGGCTACGAGCTTCCGGGAGCCGACGCCGGCGCGTGTAGCAACAGCCTGACCCGTCTGTGCGTCCGCGGTCAGATGACGCATCCACGCATCCCGACCTCGGGCGACCACTGGGGCTGCGCGAACTGCGCCCCGATCGCGCGCAACGCGGTCGACGGCCAGGTCCTGTCCGACATCCCGATCGGGGCGTTCGGCTACGGCCCTGCCGACATCGGCGTCATCGGCGCTGCCGGTATCCCGATCGTGCCGCTCGGTGAGAGCGTCACGTTCTGGAATATCGACACGGCCGCGTACATGTGGCACTCGATCACCCGCTGCGCGAACCCGTGCACGGGCACGACGAGCGCCAGTTACCCGCTGGCCGACGGGTCCTACGACGACCTGATCGATCCCAGCACGGGATTGGACGGCGAGGGTCGGACGGTCGCGCAGATCCTGGCAGAGGAAGGCGCCGACCCGATGGACTTCGACTCCGGCCAGATCGGCGTCGGGACCGGTGCGAACAACAAGCTGTCGTGGGAATTCACGCCAACGCGTGAGGGCACCTTCGCGTTCTACTGCCGGATCCACCCCGGGATGCGCGGCGCGATCCGCGTGAAGGACCTCGCCTAGCGCTCGAGCAATACCAGATCCGCCGACGGGGCCGCCTACGGGCGGTCCCGTCGGCGTTCCGTGTCTCCTACAGCCGGGGGCTCCCCAGCTTCGTCGGTTCCACGATGCCCGACCTATTGACACGTTCCGACCAAGTGGTCAGTATTTCACCCAAGGAGTCCGTTTCTGCCGGTATGCCCAGATGACGGTTCGAGGCGCGCTCGGTGAGCTGGTCGTGAGCTGGTCGGCCGGCATCCAGAGGGAGGGATGACGATGGCACGTCGCTCTTTGATCATGGCCACCGCGTTGGTCATGGGACTCACGTTCGCAGGCTCGAGCGCGGACGCTCCGATCCCCGAGGCCGGAGTCCTCGACCCCGCGGCCGCCCAGGTCCTATCGGGACCGTGCACCGCGGAGAACGCGTTCGACGCCGCGTACCCGGGCGACCTCGCCGATCCCGTGAAGAGCGCCAAGCTCCAGGCGGCGCAGGTCGCCTCCGCGCGCACCTCCGCGGCGTACGAGTCGTGCTCACGCCTGAAGGTAGTGATCGGTCCCATCCTGATGAAGCCCGGCCAGAACGACGTGCTGATCCAGCCGGTTACGTTCGAGAAGCCGCTGTACGACGGCTACATCGTCCGCTTCAAGCCCGACATGGTCGGACCCACGGGGGAGTCTCCGCGGGTGAAGGACGCACACCTGCACCACGGCACGTGGCTGAACGCCGGCCGGTCGTACGGCTCCGGCCCGTGGATCGCCACTGGTGAAGAGAAGACGACCGTGACTTGGCCGCGCGGGTTCGGCCTCAAGGTGCTGTCCGACGACACCTGGCTATTCCTGCACATGATCCACAATGCCACCGCCGAGACCACGCCGGTGTGGGTCACCTACGACATCGATTACGTCCCGGCCGACGCCGCCGAGGCGGACTCGGATGGGAACGGCGTCGCCGACATCCTCAACACGAAGAGCATCTGGCTCGACGTGGGGGACTGTTCCTGGCACGCAGACTGCGTGAAGGACACGTTGAACCCGATCTTCAACGTCCAGCGCGGATTCAATGCGACCTGGGATGCAGACAAGCACGCGCTCGACACCGCCTGCATCTTCCCGCGCGAGAACTGTTCCAACATCAACACCTTCGCGGAGACCTCGGCACAGCAGGGGGTCCCCGTCGGTGAGATCTACGACGAGTTCCGGGTGAGGGAGGACGGTACCCTCGTGCTCATGGGAGGCCACCTCCACAACGGCGGGCTGCGCGACGATGTCTATCTCGTGCGCGACCTCAACGGTGACGGCGTCTACGGTGGCTCTGGTCAGCGCGAAGAGGAGCGCCTGATCCACGTCTCGGACGCCTACTACTTCGATCACGGCATCGACTGGGCGTCGGACTGGAACGCCGACTCTGTCTGGGACCCGAGCGCCAGCAAGATCGGCGCGCCGCCGGTGTCATGGGACTTCGTGATGACCGGGGTTACCGCCGACTCCGACTGGAAGGTCAACATCAAGGAGGGCGACCGCATCCGGCTCGAAGGGGTCTACGACTCGACCATCGCGTCCTGGTACGAGCAGATGGGCATCGTCATGACCTGGATGGTGCCGGCCGCCGACATCGGTGGTCAGTTCCTCGGTATCGACCCCTTCGATCCCGACGTCGAGATCCACGAGGGGTACAACGTCGATGTCGTGCAGCCGGGAACCATCCCCGGGTACCAACTGCCCGGCACCGAACATGGGGCGTGTTCGAACAGCCTGACCAGGCTGTGCGTCCGCGGTCAGATAACGCACGCGCGCATCCCGACCTCGGGCGACCACTGGGGCTGCGCGAACTGCGCCCCGATCGCGCGCAACGCGGTCGACGGCCGGGTGATGTCCGACATCCCGATCGGCGGATTCGGCTACGGCCCTGCCGACATCGGCGTGATCGGCGCGACTGGGATTCCGATCGTGCCGCTCGGTGACACGGTTACGTTCTGGAACCTCGACACCGCCGACTACATGTGGCACTCGATCACCCGCTGCGCGAACCCGTGCACGGGCACCACGAGCGCCAGTTACCCGGTGGCCGACGGCGCCTACGACGACCTGGTCGATCCGGGGACGGGCGTGGATGCCCAAGGCCGAACCGTCGAGCAGATCCTTGCCGAGGAGGGTCCGGATCCGATGGACTTCGACTCGGGTCAGATCGGCTATGGAACCGGCGCGAACAACAAGCTGTCGTGGACGTTCACGCCAACGCGTGAGGGCACCTTCACGTTCTACTGCCGGATCCATCCGCCGATGCGCGGCGCGATCCGCGTCGTCGACATGGATGCGTGACATAGCCATCACGAGCGATGAGGCCGCCCGAAGGGCGGCCTCATCGCTTACGGGCCGCGCGCGGGGAGGGGTCCGGGCTCGAGCCGTCGAAGGGTGCCGGGTGATGTCGTTCCCGCCGCTGATGCGGAAGCGCGTGGCTCTTGCGCTCGCCGCCGTTTCGCTCGTCGCCCTCGCCGCGCCGGCGACGCGCGCTGCCGACTCGGGCGCCGGCTGCGGGCGGCCGAAGGCGACCAAGCCCTGGCGCGGCGATCATTCGTGCCACTTCTGGTTCCGTGGGTTCCCGATCACGGTGATGGGCGACGCATCGGGTCCGACGGGCGAGGCCAGGGTGCGGGTCTGGGTGAGCACGCAAGATGCTCCCGATGTCGCGCTCGTGGAGTGCACCGCGTCCGATCCGGACGGGAACGGGTTCGCGCGGTGTTCGAGCGGCTTGCCCGACGAGACGACGTCGGTGCCGTACCCGACCGCCGCGCAGTTCCTGGTCCTCTTCTGCCACGTGGAGGGCGCATCCGAGGGCACCTACTGGTGCTCCAGCGGCACCGGCGCGTAACGGATCAGGCGAGCGCGGCGACCCGCCACAGCACCCCGGCCAAGTCCGCGATCCACATCGCTCCGTCGGGGCCGAAGGTGAGATCCAGCGGCAAGATGTTGGTGATGAAGTCGTCGACCGTTTCCACCGAGCCGTCCTCGGCGAAGCGCGCGCGAACCACCTTGTGCCCGGTGACCGTCTCGCCGAAGAAGTTCCCGAACTCGGTGATGAACAGGTCGCCGGTCGCGGGGTCGAACTCGAGCCCGTCGGCGCTGACGTGCATCCCCAGCAACGCGGCCGGACGCGCGACGTCGGTGGTTTGCGGATCGAGGCCTTCGTAGGCCTCGGCCGGCAGCGTGGTGCAATCACCCGACGGCGTGGGATGGCCGGCCGGGTCCTGGACGAACCCGTCGAGCCCGCCGTTGTCGCGGTCGTGCAGGCACCACGGGAACAAGAAGTGATCAACGCGTCCGTCCGCGACGTCGAACATCGCAAGGATGTCCTCGCCCTCGGGGCGAGTGATCTCGCCGTAGGTTAGCCCGTCGGGACCGTTGGTCGGGACCGCCAGCGTCGAGGTTCCCGGCACGAACGCGAGGTCGTAGATGTTGCGGAAGCCGGTGGCCACCACCATGGCAGGATCGGGTACGAGCCCGGTCGCGGAGGGATCGACGCGCACGACGCTGCCGGAGTAAGGCGGGATCTCGGCGGCGCCGCCCTCCCAGCCCGAGTCCGTCGAGTTTCCGTTGGCGATGTAGAGCAGCCCGTCGGGACCGATCGCGAGACCGTTGGTGTTGTGGCGCCCGTTCGGCAGGCCGCTGATGACTGTTTCGAGCGCGCCGCCGCTCACGGGTGCGCGATAGACGATGCCTGTCGTGCGTGGGCCCGCGACGTTGGCGGAGACGAACACCGATTCCTCGGTCGCCAGGACGCCGAGCGGCTGAGACAAGCCATCGAGGAAGACGCTCGGGGGGCCGGCCAGCAATCCCGAAACGACCGGGTAGGAGAGCACCGTGCCGGCGGCACTGGCGACGTACAGGGTCGAGCCGTCGGGAGAGAACGAGAGTGAGGTCGGAGCCGGCGCCAGCCCGCTCGCGGTGATCGCGTATCCGACCGGAACGGTGGGCGGGAGCGTGTCGGCGGTGCCGTAGGGCTCCGCCCCCGCCGGAACGACGGCGACCAGTGCGATCAGTCCAGTCAGAACTACGGAGCGCACGCGCATGTGGTCCTCCCCGTCAAAGGTCGATACATGCCTCCCTCTTCTTGGCGCGAAGCCGGTTCTCCTCCCGCAGGAGCGAACGATCGAGGGCCGCCCTTCGGGCGGCCCTCGGGATCCAACACCTATCGCTATGCGGTGATCTCGAGCGCGCCCCGCATCCAGGGGTGGATCCGGCAGAAGTACGTGTACACGCCCTCGTCCATCCCCGAGATGTCGAGCTCGTAGGTCGGGTACCAATCGCCGGAGAACCCGCCGTCGATCGGGTCGACGTTGCCCATCTTGTCGCTGTCGAACGTCCCATCGGGCAATGGGTAGTTCGACACGTAGGCCCCGTTGCAGGGCGCCGGGCAGGTGGTGAACGTGTGGCGCACGTTCATCGCGGCGTCAACGTTGACGAACATCAGCGGTCCGGCCGCTTTGCTGACCTTCGGCGGAGCGCCGAGCTCGCCGGTCAGGGCCAGATCGCCGGGCAGGTACGCGAAGCCGGCGATGCTGATCGTGTTGGTCTCGAGTCCGGTCGCCTTGCTCCACTCCGGCGCGCCGAACGTGCAGTCCCTGGCGAACGCCACGTCCCACTCGAACCAGCCGGCGTTGGCGTCGGCATCGAGGCCGCACAGCGGGTCCGGGGTGCCGACCCACGCGTGGTTGATCATGCCCTCGGTGATCCCATCGTTGTAGCGGACCCGGATCGCCTCGATCTCGTCGGGTGCCAGATCGAGCGGACCGCGCGTGTTCTCGACGATGCCGGGCAGCGACTGCGTCTCGAACGTGTCCTCGCCGAGCAGCGTGGCTTGGTAGTTCGCCGGGTTGCACACGTTCTCGGTGTCCACGAGCGGCTGAGGCGCCTCACGATCGACGTACATGCCCGTGTAGGTCATCGCCTCGAAGTACCCGTGGTCGAGTCCATCGGCCGACGCGTACCGCGGGTCCAAGGCGCCGTTGCCGTCGATCGCGTAAGGCGCATACTGGCGCAGGACGTCGCCTTGATGGATCGGCGCGCGCCACCCGAACTTCGTGGCGCCCATCTGGTAGTCCTCGGAGTACACGTCGGCACCGGGGATGCGGTCGAACTTGCGGGATTGCAGGATCGTCACGCCGGGGAACCCGTCACCGTCGGCGTCATCTGTGCACTGAGCTTGCGGACCGAGGTTGGCGACGAACGCGTACTTCCCACCGGGGTGCAGGTGGGAGCCCATCGCGACAATGGTGCCGTTCGAGGTGGACTCGTAGCCGGCGCTTAGCTCGGGGTAGGTCGCGACCGCGTCTCGCGTCTGCCCCCACAGCGTGCCTTCGATCGGGTGCATCTCACGCCCGCCCGCGGCCTCGATCGCGTCATCTGTGCCGTGGACGAAGCGCACGTCGAGAACGACGTACGCGTTCAGCGGCGACGCGGTCTTGTTGTGGATCATGTAGATCAGGGCTTGCGGGTTGGCGGCCTCGACCGGCATCCCGTACATCGGACCCTCGGGGTCCATGTTCCAGCGGTGCTCGAACAAACCTTGGGTCTTCTCTTCACCCGTGCCGAACACCCACGACAGGCTCGCGGGTCCGGCCGATGTGTAGGGCTCGTGCGCGCCGGTGGTGTCGACGCGGAACCAGTGCGCGTGGTGGATGTGCGCTTCCTGCTCGGTCGGGATCCGGCCGTCGCTGGCGTCCACCAGCTCGGGCGCGACCGCGGTGATGAAGCCCTCGATCGGCGGCAGGTCCACCGTGATCCGGTTCGAGTCCTGGCCCGGCGGGATGGTGTACGGACCGAACAGCAGCGAGAGCTTGTCCTCGGTCCCGGCGTCCTTGGGCACGTACCGCTGCGCGTGCCCGGCCAGCAGCTCGGCCGGGTCGCGTTGTGCGGGCGGGTTGGCGGTGGCCGGCGCGATCGAGACGATCAGCGCGCCGAGCATGGCTGCGACAAGTACCTTCCTCATGACTGCTCCCCTCGAAGGACGTTCGGGCATACCGGATATGTCCCTGATATCGATATCGTGACCGCTCGGTCGTAATCAGTCAAGCGACGTCCCCCTCTAGGTTCCGGATCCGCAGAAATATTCACCCTCCCGAGCGCCCTCGACGAAGCACCGCAGCCGGACCCTGGGCACCTGCTGGGGTGTCTCGAGCACGGTCGTCTCGTCGGGGAACCCGCCACTGCAACTGGCGAGATCCTTCGCCTGGGCCTCGCACGAGAAGAGGACGACCTCGGGGTAGCCCTCGACGGTGATCCAGACACGGACGCGCGCGGTGTTCGTCGCGATCGCATCCCCTCGATAGGTGATCGGGAAGCCCTCGAACAGGAAGCGGCAGTTCTTCGAGCCCGACCACGAGCCGCCACAACCCGGTTGATCGAAGGCCGGCGCAGGAGCCGACGCCGTGCTCAGGGCAAGCGCGAGCACGATCGAAGGGGACAGGCGGCGGATCGTCCTCATAATGCGGAGGTTCGCGTTCGGCCGGCTCGAACCCTTCCCGACGCTAGAAACCGCCGCTCTGACACCAGTACGTGCCGGCCTTGATGCCTTCAACGTGACAGCGAAGGCCACCGACGGCGGTCAGGTCCACCTTCTGGGTCTGATCGGGCAGCCCGCTGCTGCACTGCGCGAAGCGCGAGCGCCGCGCGCTGCACTCGACCAGCACCAGGGTTGGCCCCAGGTTGCGTGAGGTGACCCAGACGCGCACCTCGGCGGCCCCTGAAGTGGTTTCCGCGTTCCCGAACACGGTGATGGGGAAGCCGCGCAGGTCGAACGTGCAGGTGTCGGTGGTCCGCCAGGGCGCGTCCTCGCTGCGACCGCAGCCCCCGCCCTGATCGAACGCGGGTGCCGGAGCCGGCATCCCGAGCGCGGCCATGGCCAGCAACGTCGCCGCGATGCGCGCGCGCCTCATCCGTGCGCCCTCCGCCTCTTCGCCAGGGAGAAGACGTAGCCGGGCGCGACGAGGAGCAACAGGAGCACTGCGACGACCTTCAGCGCCGGGGGCGCGCCTGCCTGGTCGCTATCCCCCGCAGCGGTGAGCTGCTCGGTGCGATCCTGCGACGCGTCGACCTCGACGGGCGCCGTCGGCCGTGCGCCGCCGCGCCCGCCGGCTCGGGTCCCTCGATCGGTGCGCGTCCCCGAGCCGGACCCGTCCCCGCCGCTTCCTGAGGGCGAGTCGGGCACCGTCACGGACGCGGTCCGCACCTCGCTCGGGTCGGATTCCGCACAGCGGCCCGGCCGGAGAGAGCAGCGAACGCCGTTCACCGCCGGCCGCAGCGCGAACACCGCGTATCGGTACTCGCCGCTGGATTCGAACCCATCGTCCAAGCAGCGGTACGCGATGGCTCCGACGCGCGAGCACCCGTGCGCCTCGGGGTCGCGCGCGCTGACCGCGAATTCGGCTTCGTCGCCGTCGGGCCCCACGCGCACGAAGTGATACTCGGACACGTCGGGCTCGGGGTTCGGCTTCCACTGCAGCAGGACGGCCGGATCGTCGTCGCCCTGCGTCTGTGGCTCGGCCACCCAGGCAGGCGACCGTGGGGCGTTCGCGAGCACGACCTCGAACGTCGCCGAGGCCGCCTCCTCGCCGCTCACCGATTCGCGTGCGACGACGCGCATCAGGTGCGGCCGGTTCCTCGTCGGCGCCCCGTGTTTGTGCGGCGAGTTTTCCAGGCAGTTCGAGCACGTCTCGGGCGTGCACTCGCGTCGGGGATCGGTCCAGGTGTCGGTTCGCCAGAGCCGTTGGCTCTCGAAGGACAGCGCGCGGTTGGCGGTCCAGTGCTCCAGGCAGAAGAAGCGGGGGTTGCCGGGGTACTGGGCCTCCAGGCGCACCCACTCCAGGCCTAGGTCTGCGCGCGCTTGGACGTGGACCTCGATCGATCCGGCGACGACGGTGCCCGCCTTGAGCGCGGGGTCACGTCCAGGCTCGCACGGATCGCCGGCGCAGTCGGCGGTGTGGAAGACGCCAGTGATGCGGACCTCTTCGGGGTCGGCGGAAGCCGGCGCGGCCGCCAGCGTGAGGCAGGCGAGGAACGCGGCGAGCGCGAGCGCGGCGGAGCGTATCGATCCAGGCATCTTTGGACTGCAGGACTACGGCACGCCGCGGCCGTTGTCCTGCTTGGGGGCCGTGTCGGGCGGTACGGGTTCCTTCCAGGTATCTCCAGGGATGATGCGCTCGAAGCCCTTCATAAGCCACTGGACCAGGGCCTCGACCAGTTGCGCGCGCGGGATCTCGGGCTCGCGCAGGACCCAGCGCGCCATCTCCTCGGCGATGGCGACCAGGGATCGGTTGTAGACCTCCGACAGGCGCGTGACCGGCACGTCGGCCGCTTCCATGATCTGCGTGGTGCGCTCGCCCATCCTTTGGACCATGAACTCCCGGGTCTTGGCCGAGCGCCTGGCGATCTCGGGGTCCGAGGTCCCCGGCTCGCCGAAGATGATCCGGAAGCCCAAAGGGTTGACTTCGGCGTAGTTCATGAACGCCAGCAGGCCTTCGCGGAGGGCTTGCTCCAGGGGAAGCCGGTTGGTGTGGTCGAGCATCTCGGCCATGTGCTCGATGAAGATCTGCTCGCCCCGGTCGAGCAGTGCGTAGTAGATCTCTTGCTTGCCGCCCGGAAAGCAGTCGTACAAGACGGCTTTCGACACCCCCGCCCTAGACGCGATCGCCGACATCGAGGCGTCGGCGAACCCGCCCTCGGCGAAGATCGCCTGCGCGGCATCCAGCACCATCGGCCGGCGCTTCTCGGGACCCAAGTACTCGGCACGCTTGGCCATACCCCAATGATACGGGCCACAGCCTTGGGAAGACTCCAGTAGTGGCGATTCCGACCGAGCGGGAGGAATCGGGCGGTCGCGCGGGGAACTTCATTAGGAACCCGCCGGGTGCCGGCGTGGTCGCACGTTGTCAGAGGGGGACCGATGATCAGGTGGAAGCGATCCTGGCCCGACCTTCCGGAGGATCTGCCGCTCGACGTCCTGCCGGCTTCCAACGGTGAGTTCGTGCCCCCGGCGCCCACGCCGGAGCAGAAGGCCGTCATGGAGCTGCAGAACGAGGGCATCGAATACTGGCGCCGCAAGTTCAACATGAGCCGCCGCGACTTCGTGCGCACGGCCGCCGCCATGGCGATCGGGTTCTGGGCGCTCGAGACGGTGACCGTGAAGGGCGCGCGCGCACACAACACCGACACCACCGCCGCGAGCGATCTCGAGTGGGACGACGAAGATTTCATGTCCGACTTCTGGCTCGGTAACAAGCCGGGCGAGTTCATCTTCGACGTGCAGTCCCACCACGTCGAGTCCGACGGCATGTGGCGGGTCACCAACCCCGGCTTCGAAGCGTTCTTCGCGGCGATCTGGAGCCAGGCAGGACCGCTCGGGGGACGTCCGGAAGTACGTGAGGACGGCTCGATCCGCGGCTTCGGCGCCGGTGAGATCGACCCGATCGAGAACCTGTCGCGCTTCCATTACATGAAAGAGTTGTTCCTCGACTCGGCGACGACGATGACGGTGCTGTCGGCGGTCCCCGCGGCGCCGGACATCACGCAGCCGCTCCCGATGGACCGCGCCGTGCTGACGGCCGAGACGGTGAACAACCTCGCCGGCTCGCCGCGCACGGTCCTGCACGCGTTCGTGATGCCGAACCGCGGCTCGGCCGGCTCGACCGCGTCGCTGCTGGGGCAGGAGCCCGTGTTCATGCAGCGCGAGTTCGAGATCATGGAGCAGCGCGCGGCGCAGTGGAAGGGCCTGATCCGCGGGTGGAAGACCTACCCGGCGTGGGGCGACATCCCCTACGCGAGCGGCTGGTTCTTCGACGACGAGCTCGTCGGGCAGCGCTTCATCGATCACGTGAGGGACGTTGCGGTGAGGTACGGCGTTCCCCCGAACATCGCCACGCACAAGGGTTTCGCGCTGCCTGCGTTCGACCAGCGGGCGGCATCGCCGCGCGACATCGGTCCGGCGGCGAGCCGGAACCCCGACGTCAACTTCATCGTCTACCACTCGGGCTACGACGGCGGCGGGATGGGTGCCTACCCCGGCGACGCCCACGTCAGCTCGGCGGATCGCTCGGTTGACTCGTTCGTCAAGTCGCTGCGCGAGAACAGCTGGAGCGCCACCTCCGCGCGCGCGACCGTCGAGGGCTTCGGGACGGTGCCCGGTGTGCGTTGGGCGAACGTGAGGAACGTCTACGCCGAGATCGGCTCGACTTGGCGCAGCAACATGTCGGCACCACGCAACGCGCACCTGCTCGGTAAGCTCATCAACCACGTCGGCCCGAAGCGGATCGCCTGGGGCACGGACTCGCTATGGTTCGGGTCACCCCAGTCCGAGATCGCGGCGCTCCGCGTAACGCGCCACGAGCAGGCGCCCGAGGTGTGGGATTCGTACGGGCTGCCTCACGCTATCGACGGTGACGCCGACAACCCCTTGATCGACACCAGGGACGGCTCGAACTATCCGGATGGGAAGCCGCACCCCGAGCGCTCGATCCGGAACTGGATCTTCGGACGCGCGGCCGCGGAGGTGTACCGCGTCGACGCGGACAAGCATCTGTACGACCGGCAACACCTCAAGACGGCCCTCGACACATCGCCCACGGCGGGTGTCGCCGAGATCAAGCCCGATGAGGTGCAGAAGCTGCGGGATGCCTACATCGTCAACCAGTACACGCCGAAGGAACAGGTCCCGTTTGCTTCCAACCAGATCATCGGTCCTCGCACGCCGCGCGAGCTGTTCAAGATGCGATCGGAGGGTCCATGGGCACCGTGATCAAGCGAATCGCGCTCATCGGCATCATCGCGACGCTGGCAGCACCGGGGCTCGCGAGCGCCGAGCCGGCCTGGTATCACCCCGGGGCTCCCTATCGGGTCGGACCGGCCGGTGGGGATTCCGAGGCGACGATGGTTGAGGCGGATCCGGCGACCGGCGAACTGCGCGCGGTGCAGTATCAGGTCGCCGGGGTCAGCGGCAGCCTCGGGTGCGTCGGCGAGGGCCCGTACGTCATGTTCGACGTCACCCACGACGCGGGCGAGACGGCGATCGACCAGGTCACCGTGACCTACGACCCGGCGATCGTCAGCCCATACACCTTCATGAAACTGAGCGTCCTGCACGGGGACACCAGTGTCGATCCAGAAGCGCCATACGAGTTCGTGGACACGATCGACGTGCGCGGCCCGATCCTGGGCGCCGGCGAGCTCACCCTCGAGCTCCCCGAGGCCGTGTCCGGCGTGCTGACCGCGCGCTTCGGGCTCGAGGTCACCTCGAACTGCCCAGGGCTGGACGGCGGCCAGGTGACGTTCACGGGCGTGGGCTTCGGCTCGTAAGCAGCAAGCAGACCGCTTAGTGGCCGGGGCGGGCCGGGCCCGGGTGGTGGGGTG